>SXGU01561395.1_pt1 | contig 13900 bp, 11 predicted proteins | sample 3174531 | NCBI WGS metagenome assembly SXGU01 (sample SAMN11356863, study PRJNA531348) | freshwater metagenome | isolation source: freshwater sample F1-140 | place: China: Fuxian Lake, Yuxi | collected 2017-12-25 | reverse complement strand
GCGGCAGCAACATGTCTTGCTGCCGGTTTAATACGGGTTGATAGCGGCGTGAGGTCATGAGTGTTTGTTAACTGGCGGTTACCGGATGATGTGCATATTATAGGGTATGGCTTGCGATAATACTTTCACAGTCTCCGGAGTGTGGGAACGATGTCTTTTTATTCACTTCGGACTCTATACTTGTTCTAAATCGAATGCTTTCACAGCCCTCTTTCGCTTGGGGGTTCTTTTTGTGTGTGCCCTGCCATGTTGCGAAGTAAAATGTTTTGTAGGTGATGATCAAGCTGTCAGGCTTTGGCATTGACCCAAAATATTTAATCTAAAGGTGTTCCACCGAGAGGACTTCAATGCCTGAGCAAATCGACTCCTACGCCCCCCTTCTTCCTGTTTCGAAAGATCCTTGCCCTTTGGCGGTTTGGCTGACGACCGCCGATCAACGCTTTCTGTTTCAACGGCAGCCGGACAACCTTCGTTTTACCGATCAGGCCAATGATTTCCCGGTGCTTACGGTGGATGCCGAGCGGCAATATCAGGTCATGGATGGATTCGGCTTTTCCTTGACCGGGGGCAGCGCCATGCTGATCGGCCGCCTGCCTGACGCTGACAGGGACGCATTGCTGCGAGAATTATTCTTGCCCGATGGCGACGGCATCGGCATTAGTTTTTTGCGCCTGAGCATCGGCGCGTCGGATTTGAGCGAGCGCTGCTTTTCCTATAACGACAGGCCGGTCGGACAATCCGACTACGAACTTATCCATTTCGATATCGAGGCCGGCGATACTGAAGTCATTCCGCTGTTGCAGGAAATTTTGACCATTAAGCCCGAACTCAAAATCATCGCCACGGCTTGGTCTGCGCCGTCTTGGATGAAGACCAACCAAAACTCGGTGGGCGGTAAACTGAGACCCGACTGTTATGCTGTTTATGCGGATTACTTGGTTAAATACCTGAAAGCGATGCGGGAAAGAGGGCTTACCATTCATGCCATCACGCCGCAAAACGAACCTTTAAATCACAAAAACCAACCCAGCATGGTCATGGAATCGACCGAGCAGGCCGAGTTTATTAAAAATCACTTGGGACCGGCTTTACTGCAAGCTGGTCTAGCCGATGTAGAGCTGTTTTGTTGGGATCATAATTGCGATGTCAAAGAATACCCCTTGGCCGTTTTCGCCGATGCCGAAGCGCGCCGTTATTTAAGCGGATCGGCTTGGCATTTATACGGGGGCGACATTTCGGTTCTGTCCGAGGTTTATCAGGCTTATCCGGAAATGAAACTGTATTTTACCGAGCAATGGGTGGGTTCGGACGGGCAGTTCGGCGGGGATTTAATGTGGCACATGAAAAACGTCCTGATCGGCTCTATACGCAACTGGAGTCGGGCCGTGCTCGAATGGAATCTGGCCGCCGACCCGTTTTGCCGTCCTCATACTCCTGGCGGCGAAGCTCGTTGTGTAGGTGCTTTGACCCTAGGCGAAGAGATTGACCGCAACGTTGCTTATTATGTGATCGCCCATGCCGCGAAATTCGTGCGTCCCGGCTCGGTGAGGATTTATTCGGATGAGCAAGCCGGCTTGGCCAATGCGGCGTTTCTTACGCCCGCGGGCGACATCGTCCTGATTGCGCTCAATGAACAAGCCGAGTCCCGATCCTTTAGCATCCGCTTTCAAGGGAAAAGTGCAGTCGCTACCTTGCCTGCAAATGCGGCGGCCACTTATGTTTGGCGGGCGGAATAACAGCCTGAAAATTCCATTTATTCACGAGATATATTTTGTATTTTTTTGTTACCTCCCTTAGCTCAGCGCAAACCCAGCGAACGGCTTAGACTGCCTGCAAGGCTTGACTTGAACGGAAGCCACTCGAATTCCGGCCTCGTTAGCCGAAAAATAATCGCCCCGAGTTCTAAGATTTCAATGGTTTGTCAGTATTTTCATGGTGTTAGCGATAATGTTAGCCCCGGCTGTTGAAATCAAAGGCTCAACTCCCCACTTAAGTCTATAAATTATAAAAAATTTTCTCCCCGGTTTGAGGTTGTGCCTATGTGGAAAAAGTTTTACTCGATCCTGTTCATGCCCCGTCTTGACGATGAGGACATCGATGAACGCCTTGAAGCCATTAAATCCTCTCTGCCGACGCCGGTCTTTTGGTTGTTGGGAAAGACTCAATCGGGCAAAACCTCGATCATCAAAGCGCTGACCGGAGACAGCCGCGCGCAAATAGGCAACGGCATGCATGCCTGCACCCGAACCGCCTTGATGTATGATTTTCCCGATACCCAGGATTGCATCATGCGCTTTCTGGATACGCGCGGCCTGGGCGAAGTGGATTATCGACCGGACGACGATATCGAAGCGTTCCAGGAACAGGCCCATGTTTTGATTGTGGTCATGAAAGCCATGGATCATGCTCAACAAGCGGTGATGGCAGCGGTGCGCTCGATTCATAAAGCCAAACCCGGCTGGCCGATTATTGTCGCGCAAACGGCCTTGCATGAAGGCTATCCCGAACCGGCTTTCGAACATTTAAATCCTTATCCGTTTGACGCTGAAGGCTGGACTGAGCTAATTCCTAAGGATCTGCGCCGCTCTTTAGTTGAACAACGGACTTTGTTTAAAGGCATCCCGGCTCAATTTGTCGCGCTTGATTTTACCCTGCCGGAGGACGGCTACAAGCCGCTTAATTACGGCTTGGCAGCGCTTTGGCATAGTCTGAAAACGGCGTTGCCGCAGGGCATTTCAGTGGTGTTGCATGACATGAAGGCAATCCGCAAGGAACTGCACGATGTTTACAGCAAGGCGGCGCATCCGCATATTGTCGCTTACGCGCTGACTTCAGGCGCGGCCGGAGCCATTCCTATTCCGTTCGTCGATATTCCTGTGGTGACGCTGATTCAAGGCAAAATGTTCCAGACTATCGCGTCGATTTATAACTACCCGCTGGATCGAAAAAACTGGGCTGAAATCACCGGTTCACTCGGCATTACGCTGTTGGGCAATATCGGCCGCCGCGAATTAACCAAGCTGATTCCCGTCTATGGTTCTGCCGTATCGTCGGTGTTAACCGCCGCGACAACTTATGCTTTAGGCAAAACGCTGACGGTCTACCTCGAAAATTTACGTGACGGAAAAGTGTTATCCGACGAATTATTCCGGGTTGTTTATAGCGAACAGTTTGAATTGGGCCGGGCGATGTTTAAAGATTATGTGCGGCAAATGCGGCGCAAGGTATTGAAATGAATTTGAAAACCCGCTGGAAGATGCATGTTTTGGTGGTCATCCTCCCGTTCGCCATTCCTTTAGCCTTGGGCTTTTACGGCTTATGGCAACAACATTTGCTGATTTTATGGCTGGCGGTTTCGGCCGTGTTAGGTCTGGCGTGGTGGCTCGTTAACCGGCGCTTGAACCGCAGTTTGGAATTGCTCGATATTTCATCCTCCGTCGACAAAACCGCTCAAAGCCAACAAGCTTATAAAGAAGTCGAGCGGATTGCCGCCTTGCACAGAAACGGCAATGCTGACCTGGCGTCGTCGGAGTTTTATCTGCAAACCCTGCTCGAAGTGATGCGGGCGGTCGCGGAGCAGTATTATCCGCGACGCAAAGACGCCCTGTTGGAAATTAAGCTGCCTTATTTGCTCAAAGTTATTGAGATGCTGGCGCAGGAACTACGCGTGGGTCTTTCGGAAAACGTGCCGGGCAGCCATATTTTTTCAGTGAACGATCTGCTTCGCAGCCAACGCTTAGCGCATCGCGGCGTTGAGCTTTATCGCCTGATTCGTATCGTATCGGCCGGATTGGACCCGATCTCCGCGATGGTGCGCGAACTTAGGATATTGACTACCGATAGCCTGTTTTCCCATTCCACCGAGGAGCTTAAACGCTGGCTTATCGATGCTTATATCAAGAAAATAGGTTATTACGCGATTGAGCTTTACAGCGGCAATTTGGTGCTGGATAAGCAATTATTCGCCAATGCGACGCGCGCATCTCAACAAGAGTTGGACCAAATTAAACGCCGGGAAGAGCTCGCGTCGGCGGAACCGTTCCGAATTTTGGTGCTGGGCCAAACCAATGCCGGTAAATCCAGCCTGATTAACGCGCTGTTCGGCGCGCAAAAAGCCGAAACCGATGCGATTCCTAGCACGGAAGGTTTCACCGCTTATTTGCTGGAGCGTCCGGGCTTGGAGTCCGCGATTATTTTGGATTGCGAAGGTTATGGCAGCGATGATTATCGAGGTACGCTGTCTTTGGTTGCGCAAGAAATCGTGCGTAGCGATATTATTTTGTTGGTGATTTCGGCAACCAATGTCGCCCGCGATCCCGATAAGAAAATGCTGCAAGCCATTCAGGAATGTTTTGAGCACAAAGACCAAAGCAGTTTACCGGCCATCGTGGCGGCGTTGACGCATATCGATCAGCTGCGCCCGCTCAGGGAATGGAATCCGCCTTATGATGTGATCAAGCCCGATTCGCTAAAAGCTCAAACCATAAGGCTGATGATGGATGCGGTCACTACGGAGCTGGGCTTGACTATCGAACAAATTGCGCCGGTTAATTTAAAACCGGGCTTTGAATATAATGTTGAGGAAGGCTTGATTCCGGCCGTTTTTCAGCAATTGGACCAAGCCAGGCAAGTGCGTTATCTGCGTTGCCTGAAGGAATACCGTAAACAGGATTATTGGCGCAGGCTGTGGCAACAATCCAAGCAAGCCGGGCAATTTATCGCCAAAAAAGGCTTTAGCAGTTTGCTTAAAGCCTCTATTGGCCGGTCTGAAGATACGAAGATGTAATTCTAAAACATTTCGTGTATGCTTTTTTGCCGGTTGAGGTCAGCTAAGGATTTGGCCCACAATAACTTCCCGAAACTTGAACTTATCGTTCCCACGCTCCGCGTGGGAATGCAGTATGAACCGCTCTGCGGTTCGGGACGCGGGAGCGTCCCTCACTGGGTTACCACGCAGAGCGTGGGAACCATAAGAGGACGTTATTTTTCGCCAAATCCTAGGAATGTACATGAAATAACCTGAGCCGGTTTTATTTTTAAACCATGAAGCGCATGAAGAGAATGAAGGATTGAAGTCTTCATGTCCTTCATGCGCTTCATGGTAATTGCGTAAGTTAATTTATGCCTGTTCCTAAGCGACATGTTGTCGCTCATTAATAAGGAGGATTGCCGGAAGTGTTTCGTTTATAGTTATCGGCTTATTTATCGGATAGCGGGCAATAACATTGCCGCTGTCATTCACGGAAAGAGATGGATCGAGGCTGTTTTCGATCCTTTAGAATCATAAAATCGCAAAACATCATGCAAAATCCCACAGCAAGCTATCTCGTCGGCATCGATCTCGGCACAACGCATACCGTTGTCGCTTACGCCCAAGCCGATAACACCCAACAGGACATTCAAATTTTTCAAATCGAGCAACTGGTCGCGCCCGGCCAAGTTGCGCCAAGGCCGTTGTTGCCGTCGGTGCGCTATCATCCGGCAAGCGGCGAATTGTCCGAAGCCGATCTGTCGTTTCCGAGCGGAACGCGGTCCGAAGGCGATACCGCTGTCATCGGCGAGGCCGCGCGTTTATTGGGCGCTAAAACCAAAGGGCGGTTTGTGACCAGCGCCAAAAGCTGGCTGTCGCACCCGTCGGTCGATCATAGCGCGGATATTTTGCCCTGGGGCAGCGGCGACGATATCGGCAAGGTTTCGCCGATTGCGGCCAGCGCCAGTTATTTAATGCATATTCGCACGGTTTGGAGCCATCGCTTTCCCGACGCGCCGCTGGAACAGCAGGATATTGTGATTACCGTTCCCGCCTCGTTCGACGAGGCGGCCCGGTCTTTGACCTTGGAGGCGGCGCGGTTGGCCGGATTATATAAAGTCCGGCTGCTGGAAGAACCTCAAGCGGTGTGCTACGACTGGTTAAGACGCCATACCGGCACGATTAAACAGGCCTTGGCGAATGTGCATTTATTGCTGGTTTGCGATGTCGGCGGCGGCACCACCGATTTAACTTTGATTAAAGTAGAGCAGGGCGAGCAGGAACCGAAATTAACCCGTATCGGCGTCGGCGATCATTTAATGTTGGGCGGCGATAATATCGACTTGGCCTTGGCGCATTTGGCCGAAAGCCGCTTGGGCAATGCTGAAAAACGCTTGTCGGCGGCGGATTTGTCGCAACTGATCGAACAATGCCGAATCGCTAAAGAACGCTTGCTGGCGGAAGATGCGCCGGAGCAAATCAATGTCACTTTGCTGGGCGGCGGCTCCAGGCTGATCGGCAGTTCCCGTTCGGTCACGCTGACTAAGGATGAAGTCCGGGACATTGCGCTGGACGGCTTTTTTCCGTTATCGGGCCTGGACGATTTGCCCGATAGAAAACGTAGCGGCGTGGTCGAGTTCGGCTTGCCCTATGCCGCGGAACCGGCGGTCAGCAAGCATATTGCGGCGTTTTTAAAGCTGCACAACACAGCCTCTCGCGAAGCCTTAGACGGAGAGGGTAGTGTTCCCGATGCGGTGTTGCTTAACGGCGGCGTGTTTCGCAGTCAGCCGATTACCCAGCGCCTTGTCGATTTAATCCAGTCGTGGCGCTCCAGTCCGCCGGTCTTGTTGGAAAACAAACATCCCGAGCTGTCCGTTGCTTTCGGCGCGGTCAGCTATGCGATTGCGCGGCGGGACAAAAAGCTTAAGATCGGCGGCGGTTCGGCGCGCAGTTATTTCCTGCTGGTCGAGACCGACGATGCCAGCAAACAGCAAGGCATCTGCATCTTGCCCAAAGGCAGCGAGGAAGGCGACGAAGTCATCTTGAAAGACCGGCGTTTTGCGTTGCGTTTAGGCGTGCCGGTGCGCTTTCACTTGGTGTCGTTATCCGGCGACGGCGACTTCAAACCGGGTGATGTGACCGAAATTACCGACTTGTTTCATTCCTTGCCGCCATTGGCGGTGGCGTTCGAAGGCGATACCGACAGTGCGAATGCCGAGGTTATCGTTGAATTGGCGGTGACCCAAACCGAAGTCGGTACGCTTAAAATTCAATGTATTGCGGTTGAAGACAGCAGCCGGCGGTGGGATGTCGAGTTTCAAATCAGGAAAAAAGCGGCGCGCTTGCCGACCGATGCCGCCTTGCCCGCGAATTTCAACCAGATCGTCGAACAGATACAAACCATCTTCGGCGCTAAATCCAAGCAAGTCGATCCCAAAGCGGTCAAAAGCCTGCGCGCCGATTTGGAACGAATCACCGGCGCCGCGCGTACCGAATGGACCACGCCCTTGCTGAGAGCCATGTTCGGCACCTTATTGGACGGCGCGAAATACCAGCGTCGTTCCGAAAATCACGAACGGATTTGGCTGAGCCTGACCGGTTTTTGTTTGCGTCCCGGTTTCGGTTATCCGCTGGACGATTGGCGCGTCGAGCAATTATGGAAAAGTTATCCGCAAGGCATCCAGTTTGTCAACGAAACCCAAAACTGGAGCGAATGGTGGACCTTATGGCGGCGGATCGCCGGCGGCCTGGATGCGACGGCGCAAGAAAAGATCTTTGCCGATATTGCAAAGTATATAAACCCGGCCGCGGCCAGACAGCCCGGCGTTGCCAAGCACATCAAAACCCGCGGTTACGACGATATGGTGCGACTGGCCGCCGTGTTGGAACGCCTGCCGGTCGCCAAGAAAATACAAGTGGGCGAGTGGTTGCTAAAGCGTCTGGAAAAAGCGTCCGAGCCCAGCCAAACCTGGTGGGCGGTGGGCCGTATCGGAGCCAGAATGCCGTTTCACGGCAGCAGTCATAACGTCATTCCCGCCGAAACCGTCAGTGTGTGGTTACAACAGATGTTGGCGCTGGACTGGAAAAAAGTCCCGCAAGCCGGATTTGCCGCGACCTTGATTGCCCGGATGAGCGGCGATAGGGCGCGCGATATTGACGAGCCTATGCGCTTGCAAATCGTCGAGAAGCTGAAATTGGCTAAAGCCCCGGCCTCCTGGATAGAGATCGTCGAGCAATTAAAAGAGCTGGATGAAAAAGAAGAAAAACAAATTTACGGCGAAGCCTTGCCGCCGGGATTAAAACTGATTAATGAAGCGTAGCGCTTAGAGGAAGATCATGAAATTGCTCAGTATGGTTATTATTGCAGGGATTATCCTGCTGTATTTTGTAGATTCGGCGTTTAAACTGAATACCTTCGATCCGGAAATGTTAATTCACAGTGGCTTGAGGTTTTTTATCGGCTTTTTGATTTTAGGCATAGGCGTTTTTTATGCGCATAAAATCAGGCTTAAATTTGCGCTGTGTTTGGTATTAACGCTGGCTTTGGCCGATGATATTTGGGACTACACGCGGAATATTAATAGCTTTAGCTTTGAAGTTATGTTGCATAGCATGTATATGATGGCGTGGGGTTCTTTGGCGGGTTATGTGCTTATGAGGCGGTGGTTGGATGGGGTTGCTAAGGAGTAAGGTGGGCTGGATGAGACGTTTGCGTGGCTCGAATAAAGAGCTAAAATAGGCACTCATTTTAGCATCTTTATGGGCGGTCCTATGCAACCGATATTCGCTTCATTTTCAGCCAGTATTTCCGAATTAAAGAAAAACCCCACCGCTTTGTTAAATCAAGCGAATGGCGAGGTGATCGCCATTTTAAATCATAATCACCCAACGGCTTATCTGGTTCCTGCTGAGGAATATGAGCGGCTTATGGAGAAATTAGAAGATTATGAGTTAGGCAAAATAGTAAAAGAAAGGCAATCGGAAAAAGCACAGGCTATTGAAGTTACGCTGGATGACTTATAAATTAAAATTCCTGCCCAGCGCAAAAAAGGAGTGGGATAAACTGGACAGCAGTATTAAATCTCAGTTTAAAAACAAGCTGAGGAAGTGTTTGGAAAATCCATGTATTCCTGCCAATAAACTGCGTGGTTTTGATTGTGCTTATAAAATTAAGCTGCGCTCGTTGGGCTACCGGCTAGTCTACGAAGTTGATAATCAGGAAATCGTTGTTTTTGTTATCGCCGTCGGCAAAAGAGAAAATAACGGTGTGTATGACAAAGCAAAAAGTAGGAGTTAGAGGAAGATTGTTTTATTGATAGAGCTGTAGCTTGGAAACTAGCTAGAAGCGTTAAAGACGGGGCGCAAATCCCATCCGGTTTGGTGACACTGTTAATCGCCCGGCAAATCAACAGTTGCTAAGGCTCTGGAACTATTTCAGAGTATTGGAATACTAACTTTATAACGATAAGACTTATCAATAATAAAGTCACTTTCTCATTCTAGGAGTTACTCACTATGTTGCAAAGACTGTATGTTCACAATTTCCGGTGTCTTGAAAATTTTGAACTGAAAACCAAAGCGATGTCATCTTCTCTATTAATTGGCAAAAATGGTTCCGGTAAATCGACGCTGTCTTTTGCGCTGAAGATATTTCAGAACATCGGTCGCGGCATTAATCGTGTGGGCCAACTGGTTCAGTCTAAAGATTTTGCGCACGGTAGGTCGGATGTTCCTATGCGCTTTGAAATTGAAGTGTTGCTGGCTGGAAGTGTGTACCACTATGTCTTGGCTTTGGAACTGCCCGAAAACTTTAAAGAACTGCGTGTTTTGGAGGAGCAGCTTTTAGTTTCAGGGAAACCTGTTTTTTTCCGAAAAGGCGCTCAAGTGACGGTGCCTAGAAGTGCGCAAGATCGCGAAGCGCAGTTTTTCGTTGATTGGCATCTGGTTGCTTTGCCTGTCATACAGGAGCAATCTCAAACGGACCCTTTACATATTTTTAAGACTTGGCTTGCGCGGACTATCATTCTTGCGCCGATTCCCAAACTAATAACGGGCGATTCCAACGGCGAAGCGTTGGAACCTCTAATGGATGGCTCGAATTTGGGGGATTGGTTATCCGGCTTACTGGGACGTTATCCGGCGGCATACACCACGATTGCTGAATATCTTCGCCAAGTGATGCCTGATATCGCCGAGTTCAGGAACGATCCAACCGGCAAAGATGCCAAAACCATGAATGTGCATTTTGCGGCAAACGCCGCAAATTTCGCGGTAAATTTTGACGACTTGTCAGACGGTGAAAAATGCTTTTTCCTGTGCGCTGTAGTTTTGGCGGCCAATAAACATTACGGTCCGTTGTTTTGTTTTTGGGATGAGCCGGACAACTACCTGTCTTTATCGGAAGTCGGTCATTTTATCCAAGCGCTAAGACGTTCATTTCAAAATAGAGGTCAAATTATCGTGACTTCGCATAATGATGAAGCCATTAGTAAATTTGCCGATGAAAATACCTGGGTACTTGACCGGAAAAGCCATTTAGAACCTACGATAATTAAATTGCTTGAAGATATAGCGGTAAGCGGCGACCTGATTAATGCCTTGATCTGTGACGATATAAGGTTATGAGCATTAACGCATACAAACCGCATCTTTTAGTGTTGCCTGAAGATGACGCCAATCGTCAAATAGCGGATGGCTTCGTGCTGGATTCGAATTGTAATTACCGTGCGATTCAAATATTGCGGGTAGCTGGAGGCTGGTTAAAGGTGCTGGATGTATTCAAGAGCGATTATCTTCAGCCCATGCGGCAATTTCCAGAAAGAAGAATTGTTTTACTGATGGACTTTGATGACAAACCGGAAGACCGCAAGAACTTTGTCGAAAGGGAGATTCCGGAAGACCTAAAAAACCGGGTATTTGTTCTCGGTGTACGCTCCGAACCGGAGAACCTCAAAAAAACTACCGATAAAAACTATGAGGCTATCGGTACCGCTCTTGCTAAAGATTGTGCTGAAAATAAGCTGGATTTCTGGATGCACGAACTTCTCAAGCACAATGAACCGGAGTTAAAGCGCCTAATTGAAAATGTCAGGCCGTTTTTATTTATATAACTTATCAAAGCACTCGAAGAGTGCAGTCTGTCTAAACAATATTTTACAAGGAAACCATGACCGACACAGATGTCATTATTATCGGCGCGGGCGCATCGGGCCTGATGTGCGCCATCGAAGCCGGCAAGCGCGGCCGTCAAGTACGGGTTTTGGATCATGCCAACAAGGCCGGGAAAAAAATCCTGATGTCCGGCGGCGGTCGCTGCAATTTCACTAATTATTCGATTGAGCCTAATAATTATATTTCCCATAACCCGCATTTTTGCAAGTCGGCGCTGAGCCGTTACAGCCAATGGGATTTTCTGGCGCTAATCGGCCGCTACCGCATTCCTTTTCATGAACGGGAACATGGGCAGTTGTTTTGTAATGAAAGCGCCAAGGATATTCTGGATATGTTGTTGGCGGAATGCGAGAAGGTTGGCGTGGTTATTCAGTTGAACACCGGCATCGATGCGATTGAACGGCCAAATGACCGCTTCCAGGTTAAAACGCCTCACGGCAATTTTAATGGCGAGTCGTTAGTCGTTGCCACAGGCGGCTTGTCGATACCTAAAATGGGCGCGACGCCTTTGGGCTATAAAATTGCCGAGCAATTCGGTCTTAAGGTATGGCCGACCCGCGCAGGCTTGGTGCCGTTTACCTTACAGCCGGAAGATAAGGAAAAATTTTCGGCCTTATCGGGCATTGCGCTGCCTTGCATCGTCAGCAATAGCAGGCAGAGCTTTAGCGAAAACGTATTGTTTACGCACCGAGGCTTAAGCGGTCCGGCGATTTTGCAAATTTCGTCTTACTGGAATGCCGGAGAGGCGATTGCGATTAATTTGCTGCCGCAGCTTAATTTGGACATAGAGCTGAAATCGAAGCGTCGGCAAAAGCTCAAAAACAAGTTAAAAACGATTCTGGAAGGCTATTTACCCAAACGCTTGATCAGCGTGTTTTTGCCTGAGAATGTGCTGGAAAAGTCGTTGCAGGACCTGTCGGACAAACAGATTCAGCAGGTTGCGGAGCAGTTGCATAACTGGACCATTAAACCCAACGGCACTGAAGGTTACCGTACCGCTGAAGTGACGTCCGGCGGCGTTGACTGCGATGCGATTTCGTCCAAAACCATGGCCAGCAAACAGGTGCCGGGGCTTGATTTTATCGGCGAAGTGCTGGATGTGACCGGTTGGCTGGGCGGCTATAATTTTCAATGGGCCTGGTCTTCAGCCTGGTGTGCGGGGCAATATTGTTGATTTAAGGTAATATGCAAGGGTATAGAGAATCGGAGGTGCAAGTTGCCTTTAAGCATCCGCCGGATAGCCACGTTTTAAAACCTGAAGGTGTTTGTTATGAAAATTGCGATCATCGGAACCGGCCGGGTCGGTTCCACTCTTGCTTATGCCCTTGTGTTAAAACAAGTGTGCGAGCACTTGGTCATTGCCGGTCGTACTCATGAAAAAGCCTTGGGCGACGCGCTGGATTTGCAACATACGCTGGCTTTTTGCTCGCGGCCGATGCGTATAGAGGGCTGCACCAATGAGCAGGTACAGGCTGCCGATATTGTCGTCATCACCGCCTCGGTTGCGCCTGACGGTCAACTGATCACTTCGCGGCTTCAATTGGGCGAAAAAAATGTCCTGCTGTTCCGGGAATTAATTCCTATGTTGGCGGCGAATAATCCCAATGCGATATTCGTTGTCGTCACCAATCCGGTCGATGTGATGACTTATGCCGCGTTCAAGTTATCCGGTTTTACCGCCAATCGGGTGATGGGCATCGGAACCTTGGTCGATTCGGCCCGCTTTCGCGCGTTGCTGTCGCATGAGGAGCATATTCACCCCGACGATCTTCGGGCCTATATTCTGGGTGAGCACGGCGCCAACCAACTGCCTATTTTGAGTAGTGCGGAAGCGGGAGGCGAACCGCTCGGCGACACCCTCATTCATCGACAAATATTCGCCCAAGTCACCGAAGCCGGTTTTGAAGTTTATCGCCTTAAAGGTTATACCAATCATGCTATCGCCACTGCGACCTGCATGGCGATTGAAGCTGTCGTTTTCGATGAATACCGGACCATGCCGCTCGCCACCCGTTTCGACGAATGGATGGGTATCCGCGATAACTGCTTTAGCATTCCGGTTGTGGTCGGACGTAGCGGCGTTATCCGCCATTTGCATCCTCAGTTGGACGCCGATGAACAACAGGCTCTGCATGTTGCGGCGACCGCGATCAAAAGCGCGATTGTTTCATTGATACCCGACTTGGTGGATGGTTATTGTCCCGATTGATGCTGTAATCGTTATCGCCGGTTGAGCAAGGATGATGAAGTCTGTACAGACTCTAGCAAGGCTTTTATCCACATCGCTATGATTAACTTAATGCTGAATAGGCTGGCTCCGGATTAATCTGAAAACTTTTGAGACACGCACTAACGCGACACAGATCGCGCGGATGCTTATGATAAATACGGATAAGTCATGAAAAATCTGCGTTAACCATAATCATCCGTGTCATATGCGTTCTATTTCTACTCGATTTAATGCCCAATCCTTAGCGCTTTTGCCTTCTTATATTCCTCCTTTTGGGCAAATCAAGACTATCCGAAGCCCTGTCTGTATGTGATAATAAACGGTTTATTTCAGCGATATTTTTTCTAACCGACATAGCCGCAAGGCGGAAAGGGCAGTAATAATGGATGAGAACAAAAAGAAAGCGCTAGGCGCGGCGCTGATGCAGATAGAAAAGCAATTCGGCAAAGGCTCGGTGATGCGCATGGGCGACGTGGCGGCTTCGCGCGACATCGATGTGGTTTCCACCGGTTCTTTGGGCTTGGATATTGCGTTGGGTTGCGGCGGTTTGCCTCGCGGCCGGGTGGTTGAAATCTACGGCCCGGAATCGTCCGGTAAAACGACGTTGACGCTGCAAGTGATTGCCGAAATGCAAAAACTTGGCGGTACCGCCGCATTCGTCGATGCCGAGCATGCTTTGGATCCGAATTATGCCCAAAAAATCGGCGTGAATGTCGACGATTTATTGGTTTCTCAGCCGGATACCGGCG
>SXGU01431919.1_pt1 | contig 13902 bp, 7 predicted proteins | sample 3174531 | NCBI WGS metagenome assembly SXGU01 (sample SAMN11356863, study PRJNA531348) | freshwater metagenome | isolation source: freshwater sample F1-140 | place: China: Fuxian Lake, Yuxi | collected 2017-12-25 | reverse complement strand
TACCACATGTTCCCTCCGCCCATCCCGCAGCAGAGAGCCTTGTCCTTGTTCTTCGGCATCTCGATCAGCCGCACTCCGGGGATGGCGGTGAGGATGTCTCGAGGGGCGTTGTACTCGCCGTGGTGGCGGCCAAGGTAGCACGGGTCGTGGAAGGTGAGCTCGCCGGCGACGTCCTTGAGGGCCTTGAGCTTCCCGCTCCGGAGGAGCTCGGAGAGGAGCTCCGTGTGGTGGACCGTCTCGAAGGCCCCGTCCTCGAACTTCCCGTACTCCTTGCCGATGGTGTGCAGGCAGTGCGGACAGTGGGTCACGACCTTGTCGAAGGTGTACTGTCTCATGTTGGCGATGTTCTCGATGGCGATCTCGTAGAACGAGTACTCGTCCCCGAAGCGCCTCACCGGATCCCCGTTGCACTTCTCGGTCTTGCCCATAACCGCGAAGCTCACCCCCGCTTTCTTCAGGAGGTTCACCGTGTCCTTCACCACCTTCTGGTTGGAGGCGTCGTAGGAGCCGGCGCAGCCGACGTAGTAGAGGTAGTCCACCTTCTTCCCGGCTTCGATCACCGGGACCTCGAGGCCCTGGGCCCAGTTGAAGCGGTCGTCCTGGGAGATCCCCCACGGGTTGCCGTTCTTCTTGATCTTGTTGGTCGCGTCGGCGGCGGCCGGTGGCAGGTCGCCGAGGGTGAGGGCCTTGTAGCGCTTGAGGTCCAGGATGATCTGCACGTGCTCGATGTTGGCCGGGCACTCTTCCATGCAGGCCCCGCAGGTGGTGCAGGCGTCGAGTTCGCTCGAGCCGTAGATCGGCTTCTCGCCCCAGAGCTCGGTGTTCTCCTTGTTCTCCGGCGTAGCCTCCGGTCGGTAGAACATCACGTCTCGCATCTTGGTGACGATGAGCTTCGGATCGAGGGGCTTGTCCGCGAGGTTCGCCGGGCAGACCTGGGTGCAGCGGCCGCACTCGACGCAGGCGATGGTGTCGAGCCGCTGCTTCATGGTGAGCTCGGCCGTCTTGCCCAGGCCGAAGGTCTCGGCGTTCTCGTTGGCGAAGTCCATCGGGAAGAGGACGGCCCCGCGCCGCGGAGGTGTGACGAGGGCGCTGAAGGGGAGGACGAGGATGTGGAAGAACTTCGAGTGCGTGAGGCTCGCGACGAAGGCCATGGTGTTGAGCATGTGGACCAGCCACAGCGTCTTGTACGTCGTGGCCAGGGTGTCCTGCCCGAGGCCCAGGGCGCCGATCAGGCCCCCGAAGGTGTAGCCGATCGGCGACCAGAACCGCTCGCCCGCCGGCATGTTGGTGATGTAGAGCCGGATCCCTTCGAGCACGTAGCCCAGCACCACGAGGGCGATGAGCATGCCGTACATGAACTTCTCCTGGTTCGGCCGGGTGGCGGAGAGGAACTGGACCTTCTTCACGTACCTCCGGTAGTAGGCGAGGCCTATTCCGAGGAGGACGAAGAGGCCCCCGATGTCGGCCAGGAAGGAGATCACGATGTAGGTCGTGCCCTTGTAGATCTTGAACGGGGTGTCCGCGTGGATCCCGACGAGCTCGGTGGCGATGAAGAGGACGATGAAGCCGTAGAAGATCATCGAGTGGAAGATCCCGACGTAGCGGTCGCGGGTGACCTTCCCCTGGAAGAAGATGGTCCGGAGGAAGTTGGAGTAGTTCAGCTTCTTCGGGATCAGGTGCTGCTTCCAGTCCTGTCCGTTGGTGACGAACCGGTACTTCTCCACCAGTCCCTGGAAGAAGAAGTAGGTGGCGACTCCCAGGGAGAGGTACATGGCGACCTTCATCCAAAAAGGAATCATCCACATGATCTGTCGACTGGCTTCCATACTCACGTCCATCTGGCCTCCTAACTTTGCGGCGAATCATTTAAGCGGCTAAATGTCTTAGGACATTTGACCGGCAAATGTTTATAATCAGACCAATATTTTATTCTAGTGGATGGCATGATGGATAGCTCTTTCCTTACCTGGATAAACGTTGGCCTGGCCCTTTATTCCGCAGCTTTGTTTTTAAAGCTCGTGATCCAGTTTGGGCTACCAAACCATCCCGTCCGCTCCATCTCCTACCTCGTGAGTCTCAGCGCGACCGCCTTCTTCGGAATGAAGGCCCTGACCGGACTGGGGTTCCTGAGCCCGTGGTTCTACATGAAGTGGAGCCTCTTCCCCATGGTCATCGCCGGCGCGGGTCTCTTGTTCCAGGTGATCTCGTCGATCAGCCAGTTCAGCCGGATCCAGCAGAAGATCGTCTCGAGGCTACCGATCTTCTCCGCCCTTATTTGCTTCGGACTATTTCCCACCAAGGACACGGTGTTCTTCACCGCGACCATTGGTGCGGGGTGTTTATTCCTCCTAGTATCAAAAGACAAGGCCCGGTACCAGAAGCGGACCTACCTCAAGATGACCGGCTCCCTCCTGGTCTTCGGCGCGTTCCGTTTCCTCAACGTCTACTGGGGGTACGTGGTCGGGGAGCTCTTCCTCTTCCTCGCGCTGTTTTACTTTTACGTTTTCCAACAAGCGTTCGCCGTCTCCGCCCTGATCGAGGACCGGGCTCCGAGCGAGCAAGGAGTGAGAAGATGAAGTGGCTGGCTTTCCTAGTACTCCTGGGCTGCGCTCAGGTAACGAGCCTGAACCTCCGGAAGCACCAGTTCGGGATCCTCCCGACGAAGATCATCTGGTTCCAGGTCGCGGGCTTCGAGCTCGAGCAGCTCTCCATGCTCCGGTTCCAGAAGTCCGGGGAGACGAAGACCTCCTTCGAGCAGAGCATCTGCCTGGGCTCCACCTGGAACTACAACTTCTACCAGCTCCGCAACGACGCCGAGTCGACCTTCCTCTCGCAGATCACCGGGAAGAAGAACATCAGCCAGAGCTGCGTGGACTCCGAACACAAGCCGATCTGGAGCTACATCCGAGACAACGGCTACCAGACGGGGATCCTCGAGAACGGGCCCGGCAAGGAGCAGAGCCTGAGCTCGCTCAACCAGTGCGGCGAGAAGGGCCTGGTCTTCCTGAGCTACCTCTACTTCTGGATCCGCAGCACGCCCCCGAAGGACGCCCAGACCTTCCACTACAGCGAGGGAGTACCCGCCCGGGCGAATCAGCTTCTCTACGACCGCACCTGCGCGGACACCCACTGCACCTCGACCCTGCAGGAGAACTTCCACTCCGTCTACCAGAAGCTCCGCCGCTCGTCGGGCCGGAACCTCCTCATCATCCGCGACTTCTCCTACCTGGCCGCGCTCGAGAAGAAGGACTTCTCCCGCGCCCGGGAGATCCTCATGGACCTGGAGCGGACCTACGCCGACGCCCTCAAGCTCTCCCGCGAGTCCAACGACTTCCTCGTCCTCCTCACCACCGGCGAGTCGAAGTTCGTGGACATGCCCGACCAGGGCAAGTCCTGGTACGACTACGACAAGGGCAGCAAGAACGTCCAGGTGAAGCGGACGAAGCTCACCAACCTGGTCCTCGCCAACGGCTCCCGCGCCGAGAACTTCTGCGGGCTCTACGACGACTCGCAGGTCTTCGACCGGATCCTGAGCGGGCCCAAGGAGCAGGGGCTGGAGCTGAAGATCATCAATCCGTTCAAGAAGTAGGGGAAGCCTAGGCCCCGCCCTGGTTCATCTCCTCGCGGGTGATCGAGTAGTGCTTCCGACAGTAGTCGCAGGTGATCTCCACCGTCTTCTCCTGCTTGAAGAGCTCCTCGAGGTCGATGGAGTAGAGGCCCTTGAGGTTGAGGATCATGCGCTCCTTGGTGCACGGGCAGAAGAAGTTGATCTGCCGGCTGCCGAGGTAGGCGTAGCCCCGGTCTTCGAAGAGCTTCACGATCTTCTCGATGTCGTCGGTCGCGGCCTCGAAGACGTCGTGGAAGAAGGTCTGGTGGCGCTTCACGAAGTCCTTCCGGGACTGGGTCTCGTCGAGGTGGGAGTTGACGTTCACCGGCGGGAGCTTGGTGACCATGATGGACTGGTCGCTCACCTCTCCGACGAGGACCTCGCTGTTGGTCTGGTAGGACTCGGCGAGGACCTTGTTGATGACCTCCTTGGTGCTCACGTCCTTGAGCTCGAGGACCGAGGTGTACGGCGCCTTCGTCCCCGGGAAGATCTTCGTGATCCGGATCTTCCCGGAGATCTTCATGGGAAACAGACTAAAATCTTCCGGTAAGAGGAGCGAGCGGGTGTGGCCCGCGCTGTTGGTCTCGATCTTCAGGCGGAAGTAGGGCTCCTCGGAGTCGATGTAAAGACCAAGCGATTCTCCAGGTTTTAGGAAGAAGACGATGGGGAGGAGGCCCAGGAAGGTGTCGCGGAAGTAGGCGAAGCCCGAGCCCGTGATCGGATGCAAAACGGCGAGGTCATGTATTAGCTTCTGCCCCTCGAGGAAGTGGAGGTTGAATCCGTTCTTGTGATCGAGGAAGCTGTAGAGGCGACTGGCGGCCAGCATGGGAACTCCTTGGGGATTGGACCGTTATAGCCCACTCTGCCTTTTTTGTTAATCTTTCTCATTCATAAAGCAGTTCCGGGCGAGTAGAATCAGAAAAATCATGATGCAGATAGTTTATTTCTCCCAAAAGAATCAATTCCTCGCGGAGATTGAAACCCATCCCGGGGAGATAACTTTCATCGCTCCCAGCCCGGTGAAGGCCGACGGCCTTCGGTCGGAGCTCAAGACCACCAAGGCCGACGTGATCACCATCGCGAAGTTCACCTCCGACCTCATCGACCTCCTCTGGACCGGGGAGGAGAGGCCCGCGGTGAAACGGAAGGCCGACCTCCTCCTGATCTTCGGCATCCTCAAGAACAAGTACGTCCCGAACCTGGGCTTCGAGCAGTTCCTCCAGGCCTACAACCTCTTCTCCGACCTCCGGAGCTTCACCCTCGACCAGGAGGCGCTCGCCTCGGTCATCGAGGACCAGCCGCCGGAGATCGCCCGGGCCGTGGGTCTCTTCTGGAAGCTCCTCGAGGTCACGGGCTACCTGGACGAACACGGGGCCTACGAGAAGATCGCCGAGGCCCTCCGGTCCGGGGAGGAAGAGGCTTCGCTCAAGAAGACCTTCGTGTTCTGGGGGTTCCAGCACCTCAACGGTCAGCAGGTGGATCTCCTGAAGGCACTGGCCATCCGCTACAAGGTCCTCATCCCTTTCCCGCTCGCCCTGAAGGAAAAACTCCGGCGCTCCGACTGGCTCAGCTGGCTCAAGGAGCACCGGGTGGATGAGGTCGACCTCCCGGCGCTCGAGGTCCGGCCCCGCGCCCGCTGGATCACCATCAACTCGCGGGAGATCTCGAAGCACCTCCGGGACCTCCTGAAGGACGGCGACCAGGTCGTCCTCGGCGTGGCCAAGCTCTCGGCCCTCCACCTCGACATCATCCCGTCCACCAAGGTGAGCTACAAGATTCCCCACGACCTCGTTGGCAAAGAGGTCCGGGCCCTCGCCCGGGAGCTGAAGGAGAGCCTCGAGGGTTCCGCGACCTACCTCCAGCTCGAAGAGTTCCTCCGCCGGAAGAAGGCGGCGTGCCTCACCGGGGGCGCCGGGGAGACCCCGGCCTTCAAGATGCTCAAGGCGATCCAGCTCTACCAGGATGCCCTGGGGCTCATCCGGGACCTGACCGACGAGGAGATCCGGATCGACCAGTTCTTCCTGAAGCTCCTCTTCGAGGTCGTGACCCTCAACCAACCGCGGACCTCGTTCGTGCCCATGTCCTCCGCCTCCTTCACCATCGACCTCAAGGACATGGCCTCGCTGGAGGACGTGAAGCGGGACCGGCCCGTCATCCTCTGCGTCGACGACCGGTTCGAAGAGATCCAGTCCCTCGGCCAGAACTACACCGAGAGCATCCAGAAGGCCCTCGGCGCCCTCGGCCCCCTCAAGAGGAACGAGCTCGAACTCCTCTTCAAGCAGTGGGAGTTCTCCGAGCTCTTCTCCGAAGCCGAGGTGACCGTCCTCATGTCGGAGGCGACCCTCAAGCACAGCCTCATCTGGAAGCGGCTCCTCACGGGGATCGACCTCACGAGGATCAGCGCAGCCCGGCCCGGCGACGGGAAGAAGCTCGTGGATCACCTGCGGCACCTCCCGAAGAAACCCTTCGCCGGATCCCTCTCCGCCAGTAAGTTCCAGGCCTTCGTGGACTGCCCGCGGAAGTTCTACTTCACCTACGTCGAGAAGATCTTCCCGAGCATGGCCCTGAAGAAAGACTTCGACCACCTCCTCTCCGGGATCATCATCCACCAGATCATCGAGCGGTACTTCAAGGAGGCGGCGAAGCCCGAGGACCTCGAGGCGCTCACGGCGAGGATCATGGACGACCACATCGAGAAGAACCACCTGGCCCTGCCCCGGGAGACCTACCTCCAGCGGCAGCTGGTGTTCAACCACCGCGCGCGGAACGGGATCCTCTTCCTCGAGCGCCTCGCCGGCGCCGTCGGGCTGCCGGTGCGCTGGACGATCGAGCGGGAGTTCTCCATCACCGGGGACTACCGCCTCACCGGGAAGATCGACTGCATCGGGACCTGCGAGAAGTACCTCTTCCTCCTGGACTTCAAGTCCACCGCAGCCTCCGCGTCGTCCTTCAAGGAGATCGAGGAGCTGGAGAGCCTCCAGCTCTGGGCGTACGCGAAGGCCGCCGCCGCCACCCTCGACGAGTTCCAGACGAGGTCCGTCGTCCTGGGGTTCGTGGTTTTGGATAACCCCTCCGAGTCGAACCTCCTCATGTCCGAAGACGGCCCCTACCTGAGCCTGAAGGAAGAGAAGCTCTGCCGGCTCAAGCTCTTCAAGCCCGAGTTCGCCGAGCTCTTCCGGGCCGCGGACCGGAAGCTCACCGAGCTCTCCGCCGCCATCGCCGAGGAGCGGGCCTTCCCGGCGGTTCCCCGGAAGCCCGCGAACTGTCTCTTCTGCGAACTCACGAAGGTCTGCGTGAAAAGCGAGCTCACCGATGTCTAGGGCGAACGCCGAGCAGCTCCTCGCCATCGAGCACGACGGCGGCGTCCTCCTCCGCGCGGGCGCCGGCTCGGGGAAGACCTTCGTCCTGGTCGAGCACATCGTCTACCTCACGAAGAAGTGGATCGCGGAGCACAAGGCGACGGGGGCGGGGAGCTTCGAAGAGTTCATCCGGCTGAAGTACTCGCAGATCGTGATGATGACCTTCACCAAGAAGGCGGCCGGGGAGATGGGCATCCGGCTCACCGACAAGTTCGCGGCCCTGAGCCTCGTCGACGGGGAGGACCGGGACCTCTGGGCCCTCGCCAACGAATCCCTCCCGCTCCTCATGGTCACCACCATCGACGGCTTCTGCCGCAAGCTCATCGCCGGGGGCTACTTCCCCCACCTCTCGACGGAGGCCAAGATCATCTTCACTCCGGAGCGGCTGGAGCAGGTCCAGTCGCTCCTGGACCAGTGGCTCCGGGAGCGCGGCGACCGCGTCCCGCCGCACATCCTCGAGGTCGTCATCCGCGAGAAGCGGCAGCTCCTCTCCGCCTTCAACAACATCTTCAGCTCCCCGGGCCTGCGGCTCTCGTGGAAGAACTTCCGGGTGCGGGAGATCCATCCGGAGAACCTGGGCCTGATCCTCTCCCAGTCCTTCGAGCTCCGGAACGTCGCGGGCGCGCTCGCGGCGGTGGGAGCGCCGGACCTGCCGGCGGAGGGAGACCGGAGCGCGTTCGAGAGGACGGTCGCCCAGTTCCAGGCCACCGGACTCCCGGAGATCCGGAGCGTGGAAAACCTAAAGATTTACTTCGACCTCTTCGCCGGGATCAAGCGGCTCACCGGGGAGACGACCGCCCGGAAGAAGTGCCCGGAGTACGACGCCGCCAGGGAAGCCCTCGGGAGCCTGCGGACCTGGGTCAACGACTGGACCGAGGTCGTGCGGGACTACTCGGAGAACTTCGAGGAGAAGGTCCTCCCGTGGATGAAGCTCTGCCTGGAGATCTACCACTGGATCGACGAGCGCCTCGACCCCAACCAGGGCATGACCTTCGGGGACATCGAGTACTTCGTGGCGACGGGGCTCGAGGACGAGGCCCTCTGCGAGCGCGTCCGCCGGGCGTACCGGTACTTCATCGTCGACGAGTTCCAGGACACCTCGGCCCACCAGTTCCAGATCATCCAGCGCCTCATCGGATCGGACTTCGGCCGGCTCTTCTGCGTGGGGGACGCCAAGCAGGCGATCTACGGGTTCCGCGGCGGAGAGCTCTCCGTCTTCCACGACTGCGCCGAGGTCATAGGCCAGGTGCGGACCCTCGCCAACAACTACCGGTCGATGCCGGAGATCATCCACTTCAACAACTCGCTCTTCCGCGCCATCCTGCCCCTGGGGCAGGAGTTCTCGGGCTTCGACCCCTTCACCGTGGAGCCGGAGGACCAGCACGTCCCGCCGGCGGTGGACTACGACGCCCCGGGGTCCGTCGAGATCCTCTCCGCTCGGATCTCCAGAGACGTGGAGGCGAACGGCAAGCTCTCCGCCGACGAGCTCAACCACCTCGAGGCGGAGCTCGTCGCCGACTCCATCGCTAAGCACCGGGCGGAGCGGGAGAGTGAGGTCTGCACGGTTCTCTACCGGAGGCTCAAGCCCAGCGGCGAGCTCCTCCGCGTGCTCATGCACCGGAAGATCGGCTTCACGGCCCAGTTCAAGATCGACCTCCTGGACGACCCCGTCATCGGGATCTTCCTCTGCCTCCTGAAGCGCCGGTTCGACGCCGACGAGAAGACCCGCGACGAGTTCCCCCTGTTCCTCATCAAGAGCTACCAGCGCGTCCTCGGGATCCGCAAGGACGTCACGCAGAGAGACCTCCAGGACTTCGACCAGAACGTCTCCCACTGGGGCCTCACGGAGGCGTTCCGGAAGTTCCTCTTCTCCCTCCACGCCACCAACGAGAACTCGGACCTGAACCTCCAGACCATCGAGACCCTGGCGGAGCTCTACAACCAGGACCAGGAAGCGGTGCTGGTCCAGCTCACCCAGGGAGAGAACCAGACCCTGAACCTCGACCTCCGGTCCGGGGCCTCCGCGGCGATGGTGCAGATCATGACGGCCCACGCCTCGAAGGGCCTCGAGTTCGACGTCGTCTACCTCGCCGGCATCTACACCAACGGGAAGACCCTGCCGGACCGGGACATGTTCGGCGACCTCCCGGGGAGCTTCAACTGGTACCTGGACCTCGCCCAGCGGGACAAGCGCAAGTCTCCGCTCTTCTTCTACGAGAAGGAACTGGACCGGTACAAGGAGTTCTCCGAGTCGAAGCGGCTCTTCTACGTGGCCTGCACCCGGGCCCAGAAGAAGATCGTCTGGGTGGACTTCCAGAACGTCGCCGAGGTCTTCGCGGTTCCGAAGAACAGCTGGATCAACGGCCTTGCGTCCTGGTTCGGCGGAGACTACCTCCGGCAGTCGCACGTCCGGCTCGTGACCACGGAGCTCCCCGAGATCCCCTCGGAGGTCGTCCTCGAGGAGAAGTCCACGCCGCACCTCCCGCTCTTCTTCCACGACCACGTGGGGATCTTCCCGAAGGACCTCTCCGACTGCGAGCTCGCCATCTCCGCCGAGCTGAGCGTGACCCGGCTGAACTCCCTGGTGGACTGCCCGCGGAAGTTCTACCTGGAGAACACCCTGAAGCTCGCTCCGGAGGACGAGGGCCCGGCGGGGCGGGAGTCCGTCGCCCGCGGGGAAGAGGAGGAGATCGGACCGAGGTCGTCGAGCGAGCGCGGCACCACCGTCCACTCCCAGATCTCCAAGGGGATCGGGGAGAACTTCGTCGCCCCCCGGGAAATTTTTTCCTCCGAGCTCCGCGGGCCGGTGGAGTGGGCCCTCGGCAGCCTCAGGGCCCTCTCGGCGGACTACGAACTCATCTCCGAGAAGCCCCTGAAGTTCAAGTTCTTCAACTTCATGATCTCCGGAGTACCGGATCTGATACTAAAATCCAAGGGCGAGCGGAATACTCAGATTTGGGACTTCAAGACCGGCGGCTCGAACCCGGAGAGCCTGCGCCACTACTGGGTCCAGCTCACGGCCTACGCCTACGCCCTGTTCGAGCTTGATATCATTCCGGAAACCCGGCCCGTCGAGCTCGTCCTGAGCTTCGTCGACCAGCGGAAGAACCTCACCAGGACCGTCAGCTTTGCCGAGTGCAAGGAGACGCTCTACCCGATCTGGCGGTCGCAGAACGAGCCGTGGAAGATCAATGCCGATCATTGCAGTCAGTGTTCCTACGCCTCTCTTTGCGGTCGATAATCCAATCACTTGCACCTCTTGCGAAGCATGTTAGAATTTAACTACTCTAAAGATTTAACAAGAGAAGTGAAAATGAAATGCATTCTAGTTTTGGTCTCGCTCATTCTGAGCGGCCTGGTGCTTGCGAACGAAAGATCGTTGTATAAATTCTCGTGGCTCGATCAGGATAAGGAGATCTACGTTCTCCAGAACCGGAAGTTCCGGAAGGTGGGCGGCGTCTACGTCGGCGCCACCGGAGTCAAAACGTTGAGTGGCGCGTTCGTCGATTCGTACGGCGGCTCGGTCCGGGCCGGGTACTTCTTCACCGAAGACTGGGGCCTCGAGTTCGCCTTCGGGAAGAACAGCGGGAAGGAGAACAACACGGCCCGCGGCGTCCGCTCCCAGGGGACGGTTCCGTTCTACCGGAAGATCGATTCCTACACCGGGGCCATGCTCATGTGGTCTCCCTTCTACTCGAAGATCAACACCTTCAACAAGGTCTTCTACTTCGACTGGATGTTCGGCCTCGGGGCCGCGAGCATCGCCACGCAGGACAACCGGAACAAGTTCAACACCGGGAGCTTCGACGAGGACACGCTGACCAAGGAAAACAACTTCGGGATCCTCTGGAACACGGGCTTCCGCTTCTACCTCACCGAGCACTGGAGCCTGCGCGCGGACATCACCGGCCTGAACTACCGGGGGACGTCGGTGACCCAGACCGGAGCGAGCCCGACGACGAAGTCGGAGAAGATCTTCGGGAACTACGACCTGGGCCTCGGGCTCAACTACAGCTTCTAGAATTATTTTTTAAAAAAGGGGAACACGGATGTTCTCAAAACTACTCGTCCTCTCAGTCCTGACCGCCGGAGCCCTCGGCGCCCGGGCGAACGCGCCCCAGGCCTCCACGAAGAGGACCATCCTCGAGCTCGTCGACGACGGCTACTACTTCTCCGTCGTCCCCTGGATGAAGGAGTACCTCGCCACGAGCGACCGGACCCTCGACCGGGACCTGGAGGAGGCCCTCGACAAGATGCTCTACATGACGGGGGTGAAGCCCTTCGAATCTCTCCCGGAGGACATCCTGCGGAAGTCCCGGTCCGGGAACATCCGCTACATCCTCGCGAAGAAACTCTTCCGGAAGGGGAAGGGGCAGGAGGCGCTGAGCGAACTGAGTTCGATCACCGCGGGCCACTCGGCCTACCCGTTCATCTCGCACCTCAAGGCGACGATCCACTCGTCGCTGAACCACCTGAAGGACGCGGAGGCGAACTACCGCGAGTGCATCCGCACCTCCGAGGTCCGGATGGGGCAGGTGAAGACCATCCTCCAGCGCTCGCAGCTCGAGACCAACCGCGACTACTGCATCGCCGGGATCGCCCGCGTCCAGTTCGCCCACCACGACTACCGGCAGGCCGAGGTGAGCTTCCTCGACATCTCGAAGGACTCCTTCGTCTGGCCCGAGATCCTCTTCGAGGAAGCCTGGACGAGCTACTACCTGAAGAACTACAACCGCACCCTCGGGAAGCTCATCTCCTACAAGGCGCCGGTGTTCGACTTCGTCTTCAAGCCGGAGGTCGAGGTGCTGAAGGCCCTCACGTACCTGAAGATGTGCCTCTACCAGGACGCGAAGAAGACCGTGGACGACTTCTACGACGAGCTCCTGAAGCCCTCGCGGGACCTCCGCAGCCACCTCCTGACCCACGGGAAGGACTACCGCTACTACTACGGCCTCATGTCGGACCACGAGGGCAGCAAGCCGGCGCCGCTCCCGATCATCGAGAGCATCCTGCGGTCGATCCGGAAGGACGCCGCCTTCCTCGAGATGAAGAGCGCCATCACCGCGGCCATCGAGGAGTACAACCGGCTCCAGAAGCGGTCCTCGGGGCGCATGGAAGCGGCCCAGATCCGGAACCTCAAGACCCTCATGGAGGAGTACCGGTCCACCCTCGGGGCCTACGTCCGCGCGGGCCTCGTGTCGAAGTACGCGGAGCTCTACTCGGCCTTCGAAGACATGAGCTACATCAAGCTCGAGGTCCTCGCCCAGCGGAAGGAGAAGCTCTACCAGTCGGATAGCGTCGGCGGGGCGAAGCGGGGAGACGTGAAGTACATCGAACGAAACGACAAGCAGTATTTTTGGACATTTAACGGAGAGTTCTGGGCCGACGAGCTCGGGGACTACGTCTTTGCCTTGAGGTCTGAATGCTAAAGTACCTGGTCCCGTCCCTCCTCCTCGTGAACCTGGCCTTCGCGGCCAAGCTTTCTCTGGACGAGAGAAGAAAGAAGATCATCGCCATCGTCGACGAAGAGCTCTCGGAGGTCTCCCGGCTGGCCAAGCAGCAGGACTACAAGTCCCCGGACCTGATCCTGCGGATGTCGGAGCTGAGCCTCGAGAAGGCGCGGCTCTGGCGGGAGTCGGAGAACGAGCAGTACCTCGCCCTGGACCCGGAGAAGCGACGGGAGGTCAACCGGAAGGACTACTTCTCGAAGTCCACCGCGTACTTCCGGGACGCCAACGAAGCGGCGGAGAAGGTCGTGAAGCGCTTCCCGAAGTACAAGGGCCTGGGGGACGTCTACTACATCCTCGCGTACAATAACAAGGAGCTCGGGAACCACGAAGCGGCCCAGCGCTACTTCAAGCTCGCGAACTCCCAGCCGTCGACCAACACCACCCTGGCCGCGAAGTCGAAGCTCGCCCTGGCGGACTACCACTTCAACGACCACGACTACAAGGACGCGATCCCCCTCTACGAAGCCTCGCTCGACAAGGTCGACGAGCGCTGGTGGACGAAGGACGCCTTCAACCTCGCCTGGTCCTACTACCGGGTGAAGAACTACGACAAGGCCATCGCCCTCCTGCAGGAGGTCCACGCCAAGAGCGGCAAGGACAAGTACATCGACATGCGCTCCCAGGTGGAGCGGGACATCGGCGTCTTCTACGTCGACGCCGGCCGCCTCGACGACGCGGTCAAGTTCTATGAGAAGCTCAAGCTCAACTACGCCGAGCAGTTCATCAAGATCGCCAGCACCATCATGACCCAGGGCCGCTTCGCCCAGGCCGAGAGCCTCCTGAACCAGGTGGAGAAGACGGAGCGGGATCCGCAGAAGCGGGTCGCCATCCTCGTCGCCCAGCTCAGCCTCTTCGAGAAGTTCAACAAGATCCCCAGGCACCTCGAGATCTGCAGGGAGCTCGTCGCGATCCATAAGAAGACGCCGCTGGAGAAGGCCCAGTTCGAAACCCTGAGCTACCACGTGAACAAGCAGGCGGCCCAGCTCCAGAAGACCACGGCCTCCGACCTCTACGACAACGTCCCCGCGGTCCAGAAGGAAAAGTCCGCCCAGGCCATCGCCTACTTCGAACTTTCCGCGGCCCTCGCCCCGGGGCAGAAGGCCGAGAAGGTCTTCTTCCAGGGGGAGACGGCGTACGCGGCGAAGGACTTCGAGCGGGCCGTCTCGATCTACATCCAGGCCTTCGACCTGGCGAGCGCGAGCAAGGACAAGAAGATCATGGCCCAGAGCCTCGAGGGGATGCTCTCCTCCCTGGGCCAGCCGAAGTTCAACCCGAAGGCCGCGGACAAGCTCTACGTCCCGGTCTACTCCCGGTACCTGAGCTCGGATCCGAAGTCCAAGCGGGCGAACTCCATCTTCGTGAAGCTCTTCAACGCCCAGTACGACGCCGGCGACATCCCGGGGGCGGAGAAGACCATGAAGGAATT
>SXGU01128421.1_pt1 | contig 13902 bp, 17 predicted proteins | sample 3174531 | NCBI WGS metagenome assembly SXGU01 (sample SAMN11356863, study PRJNA531348) | freshwater metagenome | isolation source: freshwater sample F1-140 | place: China: Fuxian Lake, Yuxi | collected 2017-12-25 | reverse complement strand
GTTATCGACCGCCAGCCGCGACACGATGGCGAGCCGGGCCGCCGCGCTTGGCTGGCCCGGCAGGCGCAGCCCGTATCGGCGCATCAGCACCAGCATCAGCCCCGGCAGCCCGAGCAGCAGGCCAAGGGTCAGGCCCATCCGGGTGAGGCTGTCACCGTCCATCTGAGGTCAGCCCCTCGCCACCATGTCGCGGACTTCAAACGCAGTGCGATCGCCGTCGATCTGCACCTGGCCCAGCGCCACGGGTACTCCGTTGACGTGAAGCAGGCTGGGCGCATCGGCGTCACCCGCGAGCGGCACTACCGAGCCCCGCTCCAGCCGCAGCAGCTCGCGCAGGCGCAGGCGGTTCGACGCCAATACGACGCGGGCCTCGACCCTGATCTGTTGCGGCAATGCCATGCGGCGGTCCTTCGTGTGTCCGTTTCCTCCTTCATGGATGATGTTGCGGGCGCCCCGGCCCGACTAGGCAAAATTTTCCTAGGATGAGGCGACAAGGGCAGCAGAAAGCCGACGGTTTATGGACCTCAAGAGCATTACCCGGATCAGCGCGTCGGGACTTCAGGCCCAGTCGCTGCGCATGCGGGTCATCGCCGAAAATCTCGCCAACGCCGACAGCGTGTCGGCAACGCCCGGCGGCAAGCCCTATCAGCGCAAGCTGGTGCTATTCTCGCCCGACAGACAAGGCGTCGAAGTCGCCTCGGTCCAGCGCGACAACAGCGCCTTCACCCGCGTCTACCAGCCCGGCCATCCAGCCGCCGATAAGACGGGCTATGTGCTGAAGCCCAACGTCAACAGCCTCGTCGAAGGCGCCGACATGAAGGCAGCGCAGCGCAGTTACGAAGCCAATCTGAACGCCATCGAAGCGGCGCGCGCGATGACGCTGCGCACCCTCGACCTCATCAAGTAAGCAGAGGAACTCACCCGATGTCGATCCAGGGATTGGGCGCAGTTCGCGCCTACCAGCAAGCTGCGCGCCTGCCGCAGCCAAGCGCGACCGAAGGCGGCGGCTTTGGCGCGATGGTCGAAGGCCTCGTCGCCAACACCGGCGCCTCGCTGCGTACCGCCGAGCAGGCGGGCGCAGCACAGGTCGCGGGCAAGGGCGATCTCGTCGACGTGGTCACTGCCATCGGCGCCGCCGAAGTCGCGCTCGACACCATGGTCGCGGTGCGCGACCGGGCGGTCAGCGCATACCAGGACATTATGCGGATGCAGATCTGATGGCGCCGGGCGACGTCCTCGACCTGACCCGCGCCGCGCTGATCCTGCTGCTGACCCTGGTCGGCCCTTTGCTCGCCGCCAGCCTCATCACCGGCGTGGTGATCGGCCTCCTCCAGGCCTTGACCCAGATCCAGGAACAGACACTGACCTTTGTCCCCAAGCTGGTCATCATGTCGGTCACCCTTCTCCTGACGCTGCCCCTCATGGGCGCAGCGCTCAGCGACTTCACGGCCGAAATCGGCCAGCGCATCATCGGCGCCTGAAGCGGTGCCGCCCGCGCTGGTAGCCGAAGCTACCTTGATCCTTCTCCTTTTCGCGCGGGTCGGCAGCATGATCATGCTGATGCCGATGCTCGGCGACGAAAGCGTGCCGCGGCAGATCCGCCTTCTCCTCGCGCTCGGCCTGACAATTGCGTTGTCGGGCATCCTCAAGCCCGCCGTATCGCCCCTCCTCGGTATCGGCGAGGTGCGGCTCGCGGGCCTGCTCCTGACTGAAACCATCACCGGCCTAGCGCTCGGAATGCTCGCCCGCTTGTTCTTCCAGGCCGCGGTGATGGCCGGCTCGATCGTCAGCATGCAGATCGGGCTCACCACCGCCCTAGTGTTCGATCCCGCGACGGGCGGCCAGACCCCGCTTCTGGGCAAGCTCATCGGCCTCGGCTCGACCTTGTTCTGCTTCACCCTCGGCCTTCACGGCTGGTGGTTCGAAGCGCTGATCCGCTCCTACACCTGCTTCGCGCCCGGCGCCCCGATGCCTGCCGCCGACTGGGCGAGCCTCGCCGTATCCACCGCCGCCCAAGCGACCGCCCTCGCCATCAGCCTCGCCGCGCCCTTTCTCATGTTCGGCATCCTGTTCAACCTGGCGCTCGGCATTGCCGGCCGCCTCGCGCCCTCGATCCAGTTCTTCTTCATCGCCCAGCCGCTGATGATCGCCGGCGGGATCGCGCTGCTCGCCGTCACCGCGCCGGCGATGATGGCCGGGTTCGCAGACGCCTATCGCGAATGGATGGCGGGAGCCTGGGCTGGTGTCTGACGATCCCGACAGCAAGACACTCGCGCCAAGCCAGAAGAAGCTCGACGACGCGGCCAAGCGCGGCGAGGTGCCAAGCGCACCCGAGGTCCGCCACGCCCTCTCGCTGCTGGCCCTGCTCGCCGCGCTGCTGTGGCTCGGCAATCATGCGGTGCGCGTCCTCGCCACCCTGCTGCGCCATTTCTGGGAAGGCGCGGCCGAGATCCGCGTCGATCCGGTCGGCGGCACCGACTTCGCCGGCGGCGTGCTGGCGCAGATCGCCGCGCTGATTGGGCCGTTCCTGCTGCTGTTCTTCCTCGCTGCGTTGCTGACTGGCTTTGCGCAGGGCAAGCCTTCGCTGAGCTGGGCCCGGCTCGCGCCCAAGTGGAGCAAGATCAATCCGGCGTCGGGCCTAAAACGCATGTTCGGCCCGCAGGCGTTGGTTGAATTCGCCAAGCTCCTCGCCAAAAGCGCCGCCGTCGCCGGCCTCGGCTGGTGGCTGCTCTCCCCTCGCCTGCCCGGCGCCGACAGCCTGGTCGGGCTCGAACCCGCCGCGATCGGCTCAGCCGCCTTCGCGCTGGCCGTGTCGCTGATCAAGACCCTGCTGATGCTGGTCGCCGCACTCGCCGCGTTGGACTTCGGCTGGCAGCGCTTCTCCTTCCTGCGCAAGATGCGGATGAGCCATCAGGAGATGCGCGACGAGCACAAGGACAGCGACGGCAATCCGCAGGTCAAGGCGAAGCAGCGGCAGATCGGGGCCCAGCGCGCGCGTCAGCGGATGATGGCGGCGGTGCCGACCGCTAGCGTCGTCATCACCAACCCGACGCACTATGCCGTGGCGCTTAAATACGAGCATGGCAGCATGCGGGCACCAGTGGTGGTGGCCAAGGGTACCGACCGCGTCGCGCTCAAGATCCGGGAGCTGGCGACCGAAGCAGGCGTGCCACTGGTCGAGAACCGCCCGCTCGCCCGCGCACTGCATGCCCATGCGCATATCGATCGTCCGATCCCGGTCGAGCAATATGCCGCCGTCGCCGAGGTGATCAGCTTCGTCCTGCGCCAGACCGGCAAGCTGCGCGGTTAGCGGCCATCCTTGGCTAGTTCGACCAGCACGCGCAGCTTCACTTCATCAAGTAGCGCGCCTTCGGGGCCGTCGCCCATGACGCTGTCGTCCTGCCAGTCGGCAAGCTCGTCCAACGCTTCGCTGGTGCTCCCGCCGCTGCGGATCAGCCGGTGCAGCCGTTCGAGCCCCGCCAGTCCTTTCTCGGCCCGGCGCAAAACGGCCTGGCGCGACGCGGGCGCAGCCGACGCGGCGAGCAAGGTAGCGAGGGAGGCGGCGGGAAGGGCCGCACTCGCCGCGGCGGCGCCGGGCTGCGGCTGTGCAGGAGGGGGTCCATCGAGCTTGAAGCTTTGCGCCCGCGCCTCGTCGGGGCCGCGCATCAGGCTCAGCAAGCGGCTCTGCAGGGCGTTAAGGGCGTTTGGGTCGACCCGCATGGCCAATACTCCATCGGTGGGGAGAACCCGCGGGCTCCCATACTCCTCTATATAGAAGGGAAAGGCCCGGTTTCGGGCGGCAGACCCAAGCAGGTGCCATGCGCTTCCTCGTTCATTTCTTCCTTGCGCTCGGCGCCAGCGCCCTCGGCCCAGTCGCTGCCGAGGCGGCCCCGCGGATTAAAGACATCGTCAGCGTCGAGAATGTCCGGCCCAACCAGCTCGTCGGCTATGGCCTGGTTGTCGGCCTCGACGGGACCGGCGACCGCCTGCGCAACTCGCCCTTCACCGAAGAGACGCTCTCCTCGATGCTCGAGCGCCTCGGTGTCGCCACGCGCGGCCAGGCGCTGCAGTCGAAGAACGTCGCGGCGGTGACCATTACCGCGACCCTGCCGCCCTTCGCCCGCGCCGGCTCGCCGATCGACGTCCAGGTGTCGGCCATCGGCGACGCATCCAGCCTTCAGGGCGGCACCCTGCTCGCCTCACCGCTGCGTGGTCTCGACGGCCAAACCTACGCCATGGCGCAAGGCCAGGTCGCGGTCAGCGGCTTCAAGGCGCAAGGCGCGGCGGCGCAGGTCAATCGCGGCGTACTGACTTCCGCCCGCATCGCCGGCGGCGCCATCGTCGAGCGCGAAGTCGCCTTCGCGTTGCGTGACGCCGGCCGCCTCCGCCTTGCGTTGCGTAACCCCGATTTCACCACTGCCCGCGCCATCGCGGCCACCATCGGCGAGCGCTTCCCCGGCGCCGCCCGCGTGCTCGATCCCGCCACGGTGGAGCTGACCGGCAGCGCCGGCACGGCGCTGATCGACCTTTATACGGAGGTTGAGAACCTTCAGGTCGCGGTCGACCAGCCCGCCCGCATCGTCATCAACGAAGCCTCCGGCACCGTGGTGATGAGCGCCGACGTCACCATCAGCCCGGTCGCGGTCGCGCAAGGCGGCCTCACCATCAGCGTCAGCGAAGCGCCCGAAGTCAGCCAGCCTGCGCCTCTTTCGGCCGGCCAGACCACCGTCGTTCCCCGCACCGCAGTGCAGGTGGATGACGGCGGCGGCGCCAGCCTCGCCGAAGTGCGCGGCACCAGCCTCGGCCAACTGGTCGCGAGCCTGAACGCGCTCGGCGTGTCCCCGCGCGATCTCATCACCATCCTCCAGGCGATCAAATCCGCCGGCGCCCTCCAGGCCGAGATCGAGGTGCAATGACCGACCCTATCGCTCCCACCCCCGCCATGCCGGCCCCCCACGCCGCACGCCGCGCGTCGGCCGCGCGCGATTTCGAAGCGGTGTTCGCCGGCCAGATCGCCAAGCTGATGCTCGAACAGGTCGAGATCGACGACAGCTTCGGCGGCGGCCACGGCGAAGAGCTGTTTCGCGGCATGATGGCAGAAGAGGTCGGGCGTGGCATCGCCAAATCGGGCCAGCTCGGCCTCGCCCCGACGGTGCTCGCCGCGCTTCAGCGCATGGAGAAAGGCGAATGAGCGACGAACTCACCCCATTGATGCAGTCTCTGTCGGACCTCATGGACGAAGAGACCGTCCTTCTCCGCGGCGGTACCTGGCCCCCGCAGAACGAAGCGCTGGCCGACGCCAAGATCCGCCTCACCGGCGCTCTCGAAGCCACGCTCGCCGAACGCGACCGCACCAATCCCGCTTGGCTCGACGCGGTGCCGGCCGATAGCCCCCTGGGGGACGCCATCGACCGCCTGCGCCGCTCGGCGCTCGACAATGCGACCTTGCTGTCGCGGCAGATCGACCTGTCGCAGGAACTGCTTGCGGAAATCGCGCGGGAAGCGGGGCGGATCGGCGGCCAGCGCCAGCAAACCTATCAGCGCGGAGGGCAGGTCCGTCAGCGCAGCGGGCCGACGCCCGTCACGCTCAACACGCGCCTTTAGCCGCCGCGGCCGCCAAGCGCGGTCTTCAGCAGCCCCATCTGCTTGCGATATAGGCTGGTCAGCGTCGCATAATCCGCCTGCACTTCGCCCATCGCCAGCAGCTGCTGCTCGAGCGTCACGTTGTTGCCATCGGGCTTGGTCTCGGTGATCGACTTGTCGACAACGCCCTTTTCGCCGCTCCGCTTGCCGGCACCAAGCTCAGCCATGCGCGAAGTGACCTGGACAGTCGGCCGCTGCGGCCCTCCGCTTCGACCATTCACCATCGCGCCGAAGTCCGGCTCGCGCAGCGTGCGCGCCTTGAAGCCCGGCGTATCGGCGTTGGCGATATTGCCGGCAATCACCTCGCTCCGCGCGCCGAGGTGGCGCATTGCCGCGGTAATCCCGTTGATCAGATTGGCCATGAGCTATCAGCCTCCCATGCGCTTCAGCGCGTCGGTGTAACGGGCAAGCTGCCCGGCGAGATAAGGCGATACCGCTCCCGCCTTGCGCCCGCCCTCGGCCAGCGCGGCCTTGGTGTCGTCCCAATACAGCGAGCGGAACCCCGCCCGTACGGTCGCGATCGCATTGTCGAGCTTCTCCAGCGATTGTTTGGCCGACCCCTTGTCGGCGACACTGAGGCCGTCCGACAGCTCGAGCCCGTAATGCCCGCCGGGCTTCACCCTGGGCGCCTTGGCGTCGAACAGGGCCGCCGCAATCAGGCTGCCGGGCGCAAGATCGAGCTTTGCCAGCGCGTCCCGCCCATCCGGGCCGGGCAGAAGGTCGATCCGCTGCCCCGCCGCCGGCTCGATCCGGATCTGCGACGCGCCGCCCGAACGGGTAACCGTGACCTTGCCCGCGCTGCGCCCGATCAGGCGCTGCAAGCGCTCGGCAAAGGAGGCGGCGGTCTCGCCTTCCTCGATCACGACAGCCTTGGCGGACTGCTTGTTAAGGCGGATCTGGAACTTGTCGCCGGGATTAAGCCCGGTAACGTCGGTCAGCGACGCGCTCTGCGCCGGATTGATTGCCCCTTCGCTGAAGCCGAGGCGGTGCACCGCGCTATCGCCGCTCGCCGCAACGCTCACCGTCACCGCGCCGCTGCGCTGGCCGACCTGCCCCCACTGCCGGACCTGCTCGACCGCGCCGTTGGCCACGTCGATCCGAGCCACAAAGGCATCGGTAAGCCCGGTCCGCGCACCGCCGAGATCGCCCGTAGTGCGCCCGGCCGCGACCAGCGTGTGGCCGTCGAACGCGAGCTGGTCGATCCGGTCGTCCCCCGTGCTGGCAAGATCGACCCAGCGCGTCGCACCCTCGCCGATCAGCGCCACCGCCGCATCGCTTCCCCGCCGCCCTCCGACCGCAACCGTGCCGTCTGCTGCGATCGCGAAGGCTGACGCCATGACGCCGCTCAGCCGCTCGCTCGTCGGCGGCGCAGTGAAGTCGCCGCCGGCAAATCGGCTCACTACCGCATCCTCGCCCGACTGGTGCAGCAGCACGAGGTCGCCGTTCGGTGCCGTCGCCATCCCGCGCAGATTGCGGATGTCGGCCCCAAGGCTGACCCGCTCGCCGACCTTGCCGTCCGCACCGACGCGCACCAGGCTAACCGCCCCGTCCGCCGCCTTGCTGGCCAGCAGCGTCGAGCCATCGCCCAGCACCGCCATGCCAGCGAAATCCTGATCGCCGAGCTGGCGTACGCCGCTTTGCACTTTCTCCTCGCCGCCGGCGTCGAACCGCGCGAACAGCAGATCTTGATCGCCGCCGGTCGGCGTCACCGTCCCACTGACCACCACATCGCCATCGGCAGCAAGCGCGACGGACAGTCCGCTCGCGGCACCGGCCGTGCCGAGCCCGCGCTGCCACAAGGTCTGGCCGCGGCTGTCGAGCTTCATCAACACCAGCTCGTCCTCACCGTCGGACACCAGCGAGCCCATTGTCCCGCGGCTTGTGCCGATCGCATAGCTTCCGCCATCGGGCGCAGCGACCGTCGCGGCGATGGTCAGCGGCGCCAGCACCGGCATGGCATCCAGCCCCTTGGTCGTCGGTGGCGGCTGCAAGGCGGTGGCTTCGCGATCGATCGCTGTCAGCTTGGTCAGCGCAGCCCGGTCGAGTGTTGTGCCGGTCAGCCGCGACAAGGCGACCGGCGCTCCGACCCCCGCTTCGCTGCCCTGCGGCACCCCAACCAGCAACGCCGGCGCGGCGCCCTCGTCGTGCAGCGCGACCTGCTCGATCCCGCCGCTGCGTAGCTCCAGCCCCCAGCCGCCGCCGTCGTGGCGCACCACCGCGAACCGGCTCTCATAACGTGGCGCCACGCTGCCATCGGCCGCCAACACGGGCGATCCGTCGGCCCCGATCCTCGGCATCGACGCCATCGCCGTGTTGAAGGCGGCGGCAATGCCGTCGAGCTTGGGCGGCTGCGGCACCGTGGAAAGATCGATGCTCAACGTATCGCTGGTACCCGGCCGGCTGACCCGCAGCGTGAAGCGTTCGGTGCCGGTCAGGCCCGCCAGTGCCTCGTCCCGCGTCTCGGTGGCAATGCTCCCGCGCACGTCGTCGGCGGGTGCGTCCGGCAGCGCAATACTTTCGGCCTTTCGCGCCGCCTTGCCGAACGACAGGGTTAGCTGGTCGCTCGGCGCCGCTGCCATCCAGCGCTCGACCTCGGCGAGCCCCGCCTTGAATCTCTTCTGCAGAGCGGCGCCGTCTGCCGTGCCCCTCGCACCAGCATCGGCCAATGCCCTCAGCCGCTCCAGGGCCTTGTAGGCCATGAAGGCGGTCGACACGTCGGCTGGCCGGCCGGCGCCATCGGCGGCGTCGATCAGCGCTGCCCGTCGCATCACCGCCGAGACGTTCGGCGCCGGCTGGCCCTGGCTCCACAGCGGAACCACCGGTTTGGCCGTAAACTGCGCCTTGGCGAGCCGCACCGCCCGGCTTTCGGCGGGCGTGAACGTGGACACACCGGCAAAGCGCGTGCCGGTCAGCAGCGACAGTCCCGCAAGGCTGTTGTCGAGGCTCGTCATTCTTCTCGTCGCGGCGGACCGCTTTCTCCTCTTTCTCCTATGATAGAAGGAAAGGAGCCGCCGCGTGCCGACCAGCCAACTTCTTACGCCGAGCACCCGCGCATGAGCGCCACCGCCGTCGCCGAGCCACCCGAACTGAAGAAGCTCAGCGGCCCCCAACGCGCCGCCGCCTTGCTGCTGGTGCTCGGCCGCGATCATGGCGGGCCGATCTGGGAATCGCTCTCCACTGAAGAGGTCAAGGAATTGTCCTCGGCGATGTCGCAGCTCGGCCGCGTTCCCGCCGCTGTCGCCGACCACCTGCTGGTCCGCTTCTCGGGCGAAGTCTCCAGCATGGCCTCGCTCCACGGCTCGTTCGAGACCACCGAACGGCTACTTGGCGACCTCCTTCCCGCTGACCGGGTCAAGGAAGTGATGGAGGACATCCGCGGTCCCTCCGGCCGCACCATGTGGGACAAGCTGTCCAACGTCGGCGAGGGCCTCCTCGCCGGCTATCTCAAGAATGAGCACCCGCAGACGGTCGCGGTGATCCTCGCCAAACTGCGCCCCGACCACAGCGCCCGCGTGCTCAGCGAATTGTCGCGCGAGTTCGCGGTCGAAGTGATCACCCGCATGCTGCGGATGGACACGGTTCAGAAGGACGTGCTCCAGGAAGTCGAACGAACGCTCAAGACCGAGTTCATGAGCAACATCGCTCGTAGCCAGCGCCGCGATCCGCATGAGAGCATGGCCGACCTGTTCAACGCCATGGACCGCTCGACCGAGGAAGCGATGCTGAGCGCACTCGAGCAATCGGCCCCCGACAGCGCCGAGCGCATCCGCAGCCTGATGTTCACCTTCGAAGACCTGACCAAGCTGCTGCCGCCAGCCATCGCCACGGTGGTGAAGTCCGCGGACAAGAAGGTCATGGCGCTGGCGCTGAAGGGTGCGTCCGAAGACCAGCGCGCTGTCTTCCTCGCCGCCATGACCGAGCGCGCCGGCAACCTCCTCAAGGAAGAGATCGCCGGCATGGGCCCCGTCCGCGCCCGCGACTGCGAGGACGCGCAATCGACCCTCGTCCGCCTCGCCAAGAACCTCGCCGACCAGGGCCAGATCATGCTGGTCGATCCCAAGAGCGACGATGCGGTGATCGTATGAGCTTCATCCAACCTTTCGCCTTCGCGGCCGAGTTCCACGACGGCGACTTCGGACCGGTTACCCTTGCCAGCCTCGAGCTCGAGGTCGCGGAGCTTCACCACAAGCTTGCGCAGGCGCATGAACGCGGCCTGCGCCAAGGGCGCGAGGAAGCGCTTGCCACCCTCCGCGCCGAGCGTGACACCGCGCTTGCCAGCGCGGCCGAGGCGCTGACGGTCGTCCTCGTCAGCCTGGAGGCGCGCTTCGCAACCACCGAACGGCAGGTCGCGCGACTTGGCGCCGAATTGGCGCTGGACCTTGCCGATCAGCTTGCCGGCACCGCGCTGGAACGAGATCCCGTCTCTCCCATCGCAGCGATGATCGGCCGCGCGCTTGAGCAAGTTCGCCGCGGCTGCCCACTCCGGGTCCGGGTTGCGCCCGGTCTCGTCAGCGCGGTGGAAGGCCTTGTCCACCAACGACAGGACCGCGACCGCCGCCGCCTCAACATCACCGTTCTCGCTGACGACAGCATCATCGATGGCGATGCTCGAATCGAATGGGACGAAGGCGCCCTGCTGCTCGACCGGGCGGGCCGCCGCACCGCCATGGAAGCGGAGATCGCCGCCTCGCTCGCCGCCTGAACGGCCTTCCCGGCAATTTTTGCCGCCTCCCGGCAAGAAGTGCCGCACCGCCTCCTAAGATGATCGGGTGCGTAGCCTGATCGACAAAATTGGAGCCGGCAAACTGGCGTTGATGGGAGCGGTGGCCGCGGCCCTGCTGATCGGCCTCGCCTTTCTCGCCATGCCCGGAAGCGGCGGCCCGATGGGCTATCTCTTCACCGATCTCGAACCGGCGCAGGCCCAGGCCATTGCCGACAAATTGCAGGGCCAGAGCGTCGCCTTTCAGCTCTCCCCCGACGGCACCGCCGTGCTCGCCCCGCAGGACAAGCTCGCCGAATTGCGCATGAGCCTCGCCGGCGACCGGCTGGGCGGCAAGATCGGCTACGAAGTGCTCGACGGCGAACAGCCCTTCGGCACCTCGGCCTCGCGCGCCCGCCTCAATGAAACCCGCGCCATCGAAGGCGAACTCGTCCGCTCGATCCAGAGCCTCGACCTCGTCAGCAAGGCGCGGGTCCACATCGTCATGCCCGAACGCCCCTTGTTCGCCACCGAAGCCCGCCGCGCCACAGCCTCGGTCACGGTCAAGACCACCGGCCGCCTCGGCAACGAACAGGTGCAGGCGATCCGCTCGCTGGTCGCCAGCGCCGTGCCCGACCTCTCTCCCGACGCCGTTGCAGTGGTCGACCAGACCGGAGCGCTCCTCGCCCGCTCGGGTGAAAGCGGCGCTGCCGGGGCGTCCGGCGCCGACGAGCGTCAGGCCGAGGTCGAAGGCCGTCTTCGCCAGCAGATCGAGAGTCTCCTCGAACCCATCGTCGGCGTCGGCAAGGTCCGCGCCGAAGTCGCCGCCGTGGTCGACCGCGATCAGACCCGCGAGGAAGCCTCGGTGGTCGATCCCGACAAACAGGCCATCGCCCACCAGGTCACCGTCGAAAGCGGCGAAAAGAACGACGAGCAAGGCGCACCGTCCGCCCCCGCCTCGGTCTCCTCCCAGCTGCCCGACGCCGGCGCCGCGCCCGCGACCCCCGGCGACCGTCGCCAGGGCGAGCAGAACGAGACCAGCGAGGACACCACCTACGAGAACAGCCGCACCACCACGGTCAAGGTCAAGAACCCGGGCGAAGTGCGCCGTTTGACCGTCGCCGTGATGGTCGATCCCGGCAGCACCGGCCTCCCCGCGCCGCAGGTCGCCCGCCTTCAGCGGCTGGTCGAGAATGCGGTCGGCTTCGACAGCGAACGTGGTGACAGCGTGGTGGTGGAAGCGATGAAGTTCAGCGCGGTCGACCTTGCCGAGCAGAACGAAAGCTTCCTCGACGGTCTGCCGACCGAACAAATCTTCTCAGTGCTGAAGCTCATCATCCTGTGCGTCGTCGCGCTGCTGGTGCTGCGGACCCTAAAGCCCCTGTTCGAGCATCGCCTGGCAGGGGGCGCCCCTGTTCCCGCCCTTGCCGCGCCGGGTGCCGGCAGCGCGCCCGCTACCCTTGTTCCGGCCGCGGACGGCCAGCCCGCACTCGCCCAGGCCCCTGCCGCCGACCGCCTGCTGCTCGATCAGGAAATCGCGCTCGCTGAAGTCGACGGCAAGCTGAAGGCCAGCGCGCTGAAGCGGGTCGGCGATGCCGTCGGCACCAGCCCTCATGAGGCCACGGCCGTGATCCGCCAATGGATGACCCAATAGGATTTGCGATGATGAGCGAAGCGCCTGACGATTTTCCGCTGCCGGGCGACGGCCTCGACCTTCCCGATCTCGGGTCCGGGTTCGACACCCTGCCGGTGCCCCAGCCTGCGCCGCCAATGGCCAATGGCCCACGCCCCTCGCTGGCGCCGCTGGCCGAGGTGCCGGTCACGGTCGAAGCCGTGCTCGGCGGCTGCACGCTGACAGTGAACGAACTGCTTGGCCTTGGCGCCGGGAGCGTGATTGAAGTCGACCGCCGGGTCGGCGATCCCATCGACCTGATGGTCGGCGGTCGCCTTCTCGCGCGCGGCGAACTGGTGCTGATCGACGGCGCGCTCGGCATCACCCTGACCGAGCTCGTCCGCCGCGAGGACGCGTGAGCCAACTGCGGCTGATCCTGCTTGGCGGCGAGCGCCAGGAGATCCGCCTCGCCGCGCGCCTCGCGGCCGAAAGCGGTGCACAGGTGCGCCTCGCCGACTCGTTCGCCGAAGCCCTGCTGTTCGCCCGCACCCACGGCGCCGACCTCATGATGGCCGAACTGTCGAACGACGTTCCCGCCCTGATTGCCGCCCTTCGCAACGAGCGGATCGCGGTCCCGGTGCTTGCCTGCGGCGTCGACGCGCCTGCGACCCGTGCGGTCGCGGCGATTCGCGCCGGAGCGATCGACTACCTCCCCCTTCCTCCCTCGCGCGAGCTGATCGCGGCCGCCTTGCTCGCCATCGGGCACCGCCCCGCCCGGTTGGTCGGGGCGCATCCCGCCTGGTGCGAGGTGGTCAGCCGCGGCGAACGCTTTGCCCGCTCGCGCATACCGCTGCTGATCGTCGGCGCGCCCGGCACCGGCAAGCAGGCGCTCGCCCGTCACCTCCACGATGTTTCCGCCATCACGGGCCCGATCGTCCTGTTCGACGCCGCCAAACACGCCGTCACCGCCGAGCAGTTGCACTCCGAACTGTTCGGCCACTGCGCGGGCGCTTTCGACGGCGCCATCGCCGACCGCCCCGGCAAGCTCGGCGAAGCGGCTGGAGGCACCCTCCTCGTCCGCCACGTCGACCGCCTCGCGGCCAATCTGCAGGATCAACTGGCGGCCACCCTACCGGCGGCGGGCGCGCGCCTCATCGCCACCGCCTCCAACACCGCCGCACTCACTCCGCTGCTGGCCGAGCGCATCGGCGTCGCAACGCTCACCCTCCCGTCGCTCGCGCGGCGTGGCACCGACCTCCTGCTGCTTGCCCGGCGCTTCGCCGACCGGGCCGCCGCGGAAGAGCAGCGCCCCGCGCCCTGCTTTACTGCCGAGGCGCTCGCCGCGCTCCAGGCTCAGGACTGGCCGGGCAACGTCGCCGAACTCGAACATGTCATTCACCGTGCGCTGCTGCTCGCACCGGGCGGCGTTATCGACGCGGCCGAAATCCTCCCCGAAGCCGCACCAAGCCCGCCCGCCGACGACCTCAGCGTCACCCCCTTGGTCGGCCGCTCGCTCGAACAGGTCGAACGCGCGCTCATCCTCGGCACCCTCTCGCGCTGCGGCGGCAATCGCACCAGCGCGTCCGCCATCCTCGGCATCTCGGTCCGCACCATGCGCAACAAGCTGCGCGAAATGCGCGCCGACGGCCTCGCGGTCGCGCCGGCGGCCTGACCGATGACGCCCCTGCTCACCTTCTTCCGCAAGCTCGAAGATGCGCGCGACCTTGCGCTCGCCGGCGGGATCATCGCGATGCTGATCCTGCCGCTGCCGCCCTTGCTGCTCGACATGGGGCTCAGCCTTTCGATCACCCTGTCGATCCTGATCATGATGGCGGCGCTTTTCATCGAGAAGCCGCTCGACCTCTCGGCCTTCCCGACCATCCTCCTCATTGCCACCATGCTGCGGCTCGGCCTCAACATCGCCTCGACCCGGCTGATCCTCGGCCAC
>SXGU01058701.1_pt1 | contig 13903 bp, 10 predicted proteins | sample 3174531 | NCBI WGS metagenome assembly SXGU01 (sample SAMN11356863, study PRJNA531348) | freshwater metagenome | isolation source: freshwater sample F1-140 | place: China: Fuxian Lake, Yuxi | collected 2017-12-25 | reverse complement strand
CTCCGCGCCTGCATCCCGGCGCAGGCGCGGAGGCCTGCACTACCGGCAAAAATGTTTCGCTTACCTGCTTGGCGCGAATCCGACGACCGGCGACCTTTCGTCGCGCTCGGGACGACAAGACCTTATTACGACACCACGGGAACGCCAGCTTGTGTGGCGTTCCCGTGGTGACATCAACTTCTCAATTGCGTGGAACAACGGCCCATTGCGGAGCCGTCGTGTAGTCGGGCTTCACCGGCCGGCGAATGAAAAGATCCCATGCCGCGCGGCCGTTGGCCGCGCCTGAGGTCGCAGCGACGGCGAGCGCAGGCTGCATGTTGGACGGGTAGCCGCTGGTGGCGGTGGCATAACCATCCATTTCTCCGGCAACCCATGCAGAGCGATTGATGGCACGATCCCTGTCGTACTGGGTGCGCCAGTTCGCCATGGCCTGACTGCCGCACGCCTGGTCAAGATAGCGGGCGCCGGTGCTGTTGACCAGTGCTGTTCCATCGGCCTTGCGCATGTTGGCCCGGTAGGCTTCGCCGATCGTCGCATAAGCGGGCGAGGTGGCGCTCGGACGTATGGCCAGCGCATAGGTCGCGCCATCGATCCAGCAATAGCCGGAGCCGATCATGCGCTGGATAGGGAACTTGGCCTTCCAGTTCAGCAACGGTTGCGCTTTGGCGAAACCGAGTTCGACCAGATACCCCGCGCTCCACGTGAAGAAATCGTCCTGCCACGGCGCGACACCGGTTTTTACTCCGGATGCCGTCGTGTAGATCACCGCGCCGCCCGCATACTGGCCGGAGCCGTCGATCACGCCCAACGGGTTCGGGTTGCCGCTGCTGTAGGTGGTGTTGTACCAGTCGAGGTTATAGCCGACGCGGTCAACGAAGTAGGACTTCATCGGGTGGTTGTCCGGCGTGATGTACGCCACCTGTCCCAGTGTCCTGAGCGACCATGCCTGACCGCGTACCTGGTCCGCTTTCAGAAGTCCTTTCTCCAGACCCCGATAGTAGGAGTTAGGCATGATCATGTTGTAGTTTGCCCAGAACTGCAGTTCTTCCAGATAGTAATAATCGCCGGTCACGATATAGGGCAAATACGCCATGGACGGCTGATGGCTCGCATCCGGCTGATAGATCGTGGAGCAATCGCCGCCGCATGCCGGGAAGGATTCGCTTTGCTTTGTCACCGGATTGTAAGCATCCCCGGAACGACCGAGCAGCGTCATGTACGGATAGTTGGCCAGCGACACAGGCAAGTCGGTCTTCTTATCCCGATAGTGGATGGGCCAACTGCCGGCCAGATCGCCGACGCCAAGCGTGACCTTCTTCGCGCGGTTGTCCATGCTGAGCAAATACATTGAGCCCCATTCCGGCAGCGGCCCGATATCTCCGCGTCCGCCGGTTGTCGGCATGGCGGGCAGGACGACTCCGGGACCCATCGGCGCGGTGTTGGATTTGGTCCATCTGCCGTCAAGACCACTGAGCGCGGTGGCGGAGATTGCCAGGCTCGTGTCGTAGTTCGGCAGGGCCTTCGATCCGATCAGATACTTGGGATCGTGTTGCACCTCGACTTGCGGCGCGCCGCCCCACCAGAATGACTTGCGCCAACGCGCATGGTGGAAATGCTTGAGCGCGGTCTGAGAAAACACGGTCTGCCCGCCGACCGTCACCTGCGCATCGTACGTAAAGTTTTGCGGCGAGGGCTCATAGGTCCAGTTGTTCTCGACGGTGACGTCGACGCGGGCCTTGTTGAGCGCGCCATACGATCGGATCGCGAAGCGCGCATTCAGATGCGGATGCTCGACGCCTTGCGAGGTTTTCAGCGGCGCGGAGACGAGCCATTCGTTGGCCACCGGACCGGCGAGCCAGGTCGTGAATTTGCCGCTCTTGAGCAGGGTGTCGGCAGAGGCCGTATAGGTTTGACCGCCAAGATTGACGCTAACGCTCGCGGTGAAGCCGGCATTGGTCAGCGTGGTTGGAGCGGCGCCGGTTTTGGCGCCGGCGCTTGCCTTCACCAATTCGACGGTTCGTGTCTGACCCGATGCAAGTGCCGGCACGACTGCGGAAATGATCGCATGACGAACTGAACCGTCGGCGTGCTTCGCCTTGACCTCCATCTGCATGGGCATGGTCGAACCATCGCTCAACCTGCCAGCCAAGCCGTCGGTTGACACCAGTGCGCCTTGGGCAAATACCTGGCCGAAGGTGATCGGAACGTTGCGCTGTTCCGTAGCAGCGGTATTCTGCACCTTGATGTAGGTGATGCTGCCAGCGGTGCTGGGTGTCGTGCTGGAGAGCAGGGAGGATGTCGCTGTTGTATCCGATGATGCCGAGGAATCGGTCGCGGGCGCGGTACTGGTGGTATCGGTGGCGGGCGCGGTTGAGGACACAGGGACGGTGTCGGTCGATGATACCGGCGCTGTTGTTGGCGTTGTCGTTGGTTCTGTCGTCGGCTTTGGCGCGATACTGCCGATCTTTTTGCTCATGGCGTTGATGCTGGCGTTGGGATTGAAATTGAGGGTCGAGAGATGGGCCGCCTGCGTGCTGGTCTCGGCGCTGTCCGCGACAGGCGCTTCGGAGCCGCCGCCGCACGAAGTTAATAGTAGTGTCGTCACTCCCGCGCACGACAAGGTGCGCAAGGCCAATCGACCGCGCGGCATTCGGTTCATGAGATTCCTCCTTGTTAATTTCTTTACATCAACGAAAAACGCATAGTCGGGAGGTAAGAGAATTAACTGGGAGAAATAGTTCCTGGGATAGGGAGATTTTTTTACAAACAGTTGGTGAAAAACATTTTTTCTTGAAAAGATATGGGAATGCCTATTCTTTTTGTCATCAAATGTCGAATGCAAGGGCAGCGTTGCCGTCACATCAACATGCAAGTCGGCGCAAGCAGCGTTTTGAGCCAGGATGGCTAGTGCGAGAGCGCTTATCCAAGAGGTGAATGCGATTGGCATAAATTAGTTAAGCAGCTTGATGCCGAGATTAGGGCGCTCTAGATCAGGGCTTCGGCCGGCAATGGATGACCAAGAAACCCGGTTGGGCTTGCGGTAAGCCCATAAGCCCCGGATTGAAAAACGACGACCAAGTCGCCTATATCGGCTTGCGGCAAGGTGACCTTGTCGGCCAGCATGTCGAGTGGCGTGCACAGCGGACCGACCACGGAAACGACTTCCGTCTTTGGGCTCGTTGCCTTGTTGCCGATCATGACCGGATAATTCTTGCGGATCACCTGGCCCAGGTTGCCGGAAGCGGCGAGGTGATGGTGCATGCCGCCATCGGTCACCAGAAACACTTGGCCGCGCGACATCTTGCGATCGATGACGCGGGCGACATAGATGCCGGCTTCGCTGACGAGATAGCGGCCGAGTTCCAGCGCCACGCGCGCATCGGGCAGCGCTTCGGCCATGCGCGGCATCCATTGCGCGAGATGTGCGCCGATGGGGCGCATGTCGAGCGCGACATCTCCCGCAAAATACGGCACGCCGAAACCGCCACCGATATTGACTAGACGCACGGTTTGCGGCGCATCACCGGCAAGACGCAACGCCAGTTCGAAGGTGCGTGCTTGCGCCTCGATGATTGCTTCCGGCTTGAGGCTCTGCGAACCGCTGTAGATATGGAAGCCTTCAAATGCAAGGCCGAGCGCGCCGATGCGCTTCAATATCGCTGGCGCCTGCTCGGCATCGATGCCGAACGGCTTCGCTCCGCCGCCCATTTTCATGCCGGACGACTTCAATTCGAAATCCGGGTTGACTCGTGCGGCGACACGCGGCGTGATGCCAAGCCGGTCGCCGATGCGCGCGGCATCTTCCAGTTCGCGCGCCGATTCCAGATTCAGCAGCACGCCGGCAGCGATTGCCTGCGTCAATGCGGCATCGCCTTTCCCCGGACCGGAGAAGCTGATCCGCGCCGGCCGCAACGGGGTATCGAGCGCGAGCTTGAGTTCGCCGGCTGACGAAACATCGCAGCCGTCCACCAGGCCGGCCATATGCTGCACCAGCGCCGGCATCGGATTGGCCTTGAGCGAGTAATGCAGGCGTATTTGCTTTGGCAATGCGGCGCGCAGTTGTGCTACCCGCGCGCTCAATAGAGCGCGGTCGTACGCATAGAACGGCGTCTGGCCAATCCGTTGCGCCAGCCGGGTCAGCGCAATGCCGCCGATATGCAGGCAGTCATCTACAACGGGAAATGGCGTTTGCCGCGCGTGCGCGGGAGTGGGAGCAGTCATGTTTCACATTCGAACAGGAACTTGAACGCGGCTTGCAATAACTTGCGGTCAATTTTTCCGTTGGGGTTGCGGGGCAAGGCGTCGTGCTGCACCAGGACGTGCGCGGGCACCATGTACGCCGGCAGCTTGGCGCGGCATTCCTGTATCACCAGGTGTTCCGTGAGGCCGTTATTGTCGAGCGGGACCACGATGGCGGCAATTGCCTGTCCCAGCACCGAATGGGGTACGCCGAATGCGACCACTTCCGTCACCAGTCCGGTCGCATGGATGACTTCCTCGATCTCCGTCGGACTCACCCGGTATCCGGACGCCTTGATCATTTCATCGCGCCGGCCAATGAAGTAAAGAAAGCCGTCTTTATCCCTGCGTACCGTATCGCCCGACCACACCGCCAATTCGGGCACGGGCAGACCCGCATCTTGTCCGGGCGCGGGGCGGAAGCGCGCGGCGGTCATTGCGGGATCGTTCCAGTACCCGAGCGCGACCAATGCGCCGCGATGCACCAGTTCTCCCGGTTCATCGACGCCGCAGGGGCTGCCATCGGGGCGCGCCACCATCACTTCCGCATTCGGAATCGCGCGGCCGATGGAGCCGGGCCGCTTGTCGATTTCGCAGGGCGGCAGGAAGGTCGAGCGAAATGCTTCGGTCAAGCCGTACATCAGGTAGACATCGGACTCCGGCAGCGCGCGGCGCAGCGACGCAAGCACGGCTTGCGGCATCGCTCCGCCGGAATTGGTCAGGTAGCGCAGCGAAGTCTGGCGCGGCCAGCGCTGTCGCGCGAGTTGAATCCATAACGGCGGCACGGCGGCCAGCCCGGTAATCCGTTCTTCCTCGATTGTCTTGATCACATCGCGCGGCAGCAAATAGTTCATCAACACCGCCGTGGCGCCGCTGCAAAACGCGGTCGTGAGCTGGCTCAACCCGTAGTCGAAACTCAATGGCAGGAGCGCCAGGATACGGTCGTCCGGCGTGTTGCCGAGATACTCGACAACGCTTCTCGCGCCTGCCACCAGGTTGCGGTGCGACAGCACCACGCCCTTGGGTCGGCCTGTGCTGCCGGAGGTATACAGGATTGCCGCCATGTCGCTATCGATGGCGCGATGTGGCGCGGCATCGATAGCGCCGGCATGGAAATCTTCCCAGCACACGACGCGCAATCCCGGCACGGACGGCGTGTCTTTCAGGAAGCCGGTGACGACCACCGTGTGCAGGTCGGGACAGCGGCGCAGCACGCCCGCCAAAAGATTGAGCCGGTCCGCCGACGTGAAAAGAATGCGCACGTTGCAGTCGCCCAGGATGTGAGCGACTTGCTCCGCTTTCAGCAGCGGATTGACCGGCACGAACACGCCGCCCGCGGCGGCGGCGCCGAACAGCGCAACCACCGCTTCGATGCGTTTTTCCAGATAGACCGCCACGCGCTCACGGCGTCCGAGACCCGAGGCCAGCAGCGCCGCCGCTGCGGCTTGGATGGCGCCGGCCAGTTCCGCATAGCTGATCCGATGACCCTGGCATGCCAGCGCCTCCGCTTGCGGCGCGAGGCGCGCGCGATGGGTGATGAACTGGTGGACGAGATCAGTCATGCAAGCAACGCCATTCATTTGATCCCATGGCGGCTCATCAGGTCGTACAGGGTAGGGCGGCTGACGCCGAGCAGTTCCGCCGCCTTCAGGATATTGCCGTCCATGCGCGCCAGCGATTTCACCACTACCGCGTATTCGGCTTGATCGCGCACCTGGCGCAAGTTGATCGGCTCTTCTTCTTGCGGCGCCAGCGCCAGCCCGAGGTCCTCGGCCGTGATCTGCGGGCCGTCCGCCATGATGACCGCGCGCTTGATGCAGTTCTCCATCTCGCGCACATTGCCGGGCCAGGGATAGGTTTCTATCGCCGCCAGCGCGTCCTGTGCGAAACCAAGCGATGCGCGAGCCTGCTGCGCGCCGAATTTGTTCTTGAAGTGATGCGCCAGCAGCGCGGCATCGCCGAGCCGGTCCCGCAGCGGCGGAATGGTCAGCACGATTTCGCTCAGGCGGTAGTACAGGTCTTCGCGGAAGCGGCCCTGGCTTACCAGGTCCTTCAGGTTCTGGTGCGTGGCGCACACGATGCGCACATCGACCGCGATTTCGACGCGCCCCCCGATGCGCTCGATCACCCGCTCCTGCAAAAATCGCAACAGTTTCGCCTGCAGGGAAAATGGCAGGTCGCCGATTTCGTCAAGGAAAAAAGTGCCGCCATCGGCCAGTTCGATCTTGCCCAGCGTTTGTTTGGCGGCGCCGGTGAATGCGCCTTTTTCATAGCCGAACAATTCGCTTTCGAGCAGCGTTTCCGGTATCGCCGCACAGTTGATGGCGACGAAGCGATTCGCCTGACGCCGGCTCAACTGATGCACCGCGCGCGCCAGCAATTCCTTGCCGGTGCCGCTATTGCCCAACAACATCACGGTCGCGGTGGAGGGCGCCACCTTTTCCACGCTGCGGCACACTTTGAGCATGCCCGGGTCGCGGCTGATGATGCCGGTCATGGCGGAATCGGTTTGCGCCCACAACAGCCGACGGTTCTCGCTTTGCAATGCGTGCAGATTGAACGCGCGCTCGATCACCAGTCCCAGCGTCGCGCTGTCGAACGGCTTTTGATGGAAATCGTAAGCGCCCATCGCAATCGCCTGCACGGCATTGGCGCGGTCCTGGTTGCCGGTGAGGACGATGACCTTGATATCGGGCGCGAGCGCGAGTATCTGCTTGAGGGTCGCCAGTCCCTCGGTGGCGCCGTCCGCGTCCGGCGGCAATCCGAGATCCATCGTGACCACTGCCGGCTCATGCCGGCGTATCTGCGCAATCGCGCTCTCGCGGTCGCTTGCGACTTGCACGTCATAGGCATCAAGACCCCAGCGCAACTGCTTTTGCAGGCCGGGATCGTCTTCAATCACCAATAGTTTTTTCTTGTTCTCGCTCACGCGGGTGTTCTCCCTGTTATGCGGTGCTTGCCATGGAAAGTTCTTCTTGCCGATAGAGGGGCAACGACACGCGGAAGGTGGTGCCTACCGTTGGTTCGCTGCTGACCTCGATTTGTCCGCCGAGCTCGCGGATATAGGCGCGGCTCTCGAATGCGCCGATGCCCATGCCTGCCGACTTGGTGGATTCGAACGGCTTGAATAGCCGCTCGCGGATAAATGCTTCGCTCATCCCGTGCCCGGTATCCCGCACTTCCACTACCGCGCAATCGCTCTGCCTGAGCAGGCGCACCAGGACCTGGCCGTTGCGCGAGGTGGCTTCGATCGCATTCTGGATCAAATGGCCGAGCACTCGTTCCAGACGGGTATTGTCGGCAAACACGACCAGTTCCGCGTCGCCCGCCTGCAGCGCCGGTTTCACGTCGCCGGCGGATTTCAATGCGATGGCTTGCCGGAGCAGGTCGACCAGCAACACCGGGCCGGGGCGTTCTACCGATGAGCCGCGACTCAGCTTTTGCAGCAGCAGTGTCATTTTTTGCACGGAGAAATCGATGGTCTCCAGCATGTCGGACTGAAACTCGGCATTGCCCTTGTGCCTTTCCGCGTTGGCCAGCAGCAGCGACAGTTGAGAAATCAGGTTTTTCAGGTCGTGCACGATGAAGGTCGACATGCGCGTATAGGATTCGTACTGGCGCGCCACCATCAGCGCATTGGCCGATTCGCGCTGCGCCAGATAGCTGGCGGCCTGGGCGCCCGCGATCTTCAGAAGGTCGGTGGCTTCCCAATTGAGCTTCATCCCGCTTCTCGGCCGCGCCAAGACGATGAAGCCGAACAACTGCCGGCCGAGCATCAAGGGCGCCACCAGCCACGCGTTCGGCAAGTCGCGCAGCCAATCGGGAAGCACGAGGCCTTCGTATATTTCCGGCCGCGACGCATATTCCTGGAGGTCGATGACCCACTGGCTGTGTTCCAGGTACTGGCAAAGAGAGCTTTGCAACGGGACAGGCCGATTATTTTCCGGCATGTTCCAGCACGTCACCGGTTCGCAATGGCCGGTCTCTTCCTTGCGGATGAAGAGCATGGCGGCCGGACTTTCCATCAGTTTGGCGATCGCCTGCACGGTGCGCTCGTTAAGCCCCGGACCCTCCTCGGACAGCGCGCGCGTGAAGCGCAGCCATTCATCCCGAGAGTCATAGCGATAGCGATAGAAATGCTTGCTGATGAAGACTTTCAGCCAGGCGCGGACCGAACCGGAGAACAGGATCGCGAACAACAGAAGTCCCGCGCCGAACAGGAAGGCGACCTGCATCACCGCGCCCCACGTGCCGCCGAACAGGCGCAGGTAGTATCCGGCGGCTGCCATCGACAGCAGGTAGATGGCAGCGCCGAACAATGCGGCGGAATGGAACAGCATGGTGCGCGACAGCGCGATACCGGTTGACCATCCCGGATTGCGCGCGGCGGAAATCGCGATCAGGGGCGCGGTCAGCGCATTGACCGCGCCGCGCGCCGCCCAGATTTCCGTGCTGGTCTGCTTGAACAGCATGGCATCGCTGTACAGATAGAAATCGTAGGCGAACAGGCCGCCCATGCCGAGGCAGGCAAACTTGATTCCCCATCGCGCTTCTTGCGCGGTATTGCGGTAGAGCTGTTCCACCAGCAGCATGCCCATCACCGCCATCGCCACGCGCCCGACAATATCGATCATGAAGGCGATGGCGCCATACGCGAACTCCGGCGCCAGGTGGGTATGGATGGTTGCCGCGAGCAGCGAGACATAGAGAACGGCGATGGCGCCGATCGGAAATCCGTTGCTCGCGGAAGCATCGTGATTCGTCTTCCGCAAATGGCCGAGCACCAGCAGCAGGAAAAACGTCCAGCCGGCGTTGCGCAAGATTTCCAGGGTATCGGTCAGCAAGACGGAAGCCTCGGCATGCAGCGCGTAATAGCCGACGCTGGCCGACCATACGGCGGTCAGCACGCAAGCGACCGACAGCGCGATTCCGTGCGGGTGGCCGCGCCAACTGGTCAACAGGAGCGCGGATAACAACAGGAATGCCAGCGCGGAAAAGAAATAGCTGGCCGCCGCAATGCTCGTCAACATCGGCATCGTTCCTTGGCTTACCTGCTGCCCTTGGCGAAGAGAACCACCTGAAGCGTTTCAACCAGGATCAGCAGATCGAGGAACAGGCCGTTATTTTTCACGTAGTACAGGTCGTATTGCAGCTTCTGGAGCGCGTCCTCGACGGACGAGCCATATTGGTAACGGACCTGCGCAAAGCCGGTAATGCCGGGCTTGATGCTATGCCGCATGTTGTAATAGGCGATTTGCTCATTGAGTTGCCGCACAAAGAACGGCCGTTCAGGACGCGGGCCGACGAAGCTCATTTCTCCTTTCAGTACGTTGAATAGTTGCGGCAGTTCGTCGATGCGCAGCTTACGAATGATTCGTCCCACCCGGGTGGTGCGCGCATCGTTGGTCGATGCCCACTGCGGCGTGCCGTTCTTTTCCGCATCGCAGCGCATGCTGCGGAATTTGAGGACATTGAAATTTTTTCCGTCCTTGCCGACGCGCTCTTGCCGATAGAAGATTGGTCCCCGGTCTTCCATGACAATGCAGATCGCCGTCAACAGCATCACCGGCAAGGCAGCAGTAAAGATGAAGGCGCTGACGAACAAGTCGAAGGCCCGCTTGTAAGCGCTGCGGAAAGGGCTTTGATTGAATCCGTCGCCAAAAATCAGCCAGCTCGGATAGAGCGAATCAACGCGGATCTGGCGCGCTTCGCGTTCGAAAAATGCCGCGGCGCCGGTAACCTTGATGCCGTTCATTTTGCATTCGAGGAGCTGGTGCAGCGGGAAGCTGTTACCGCGCTGGTTTTGCGTCGATACCACGATCTCTTCGACGCTATGCTTCTTGGCGATCGAAAACAGCGATTCATCGCGGGACAGGATGGCCGATGAAGAAACCAGGCACTCTTCGGTAAGAAGCGGCACAAAGCCGACGATGTTGTACTTCTTCGGGAAGATCGTGCCCACGGCGAGGGTACTGCATTCTTTTGCCAGCGCGCCTTCTCCGACGAAGATGACGCGCGACGCGAGAAAAGGCATTTCGAATGTGCGGAAAATGGCGATTCGAGACAAGAGAATGGCTACCGCCGCCGTGACGGTCGCGAGGCCGATCACACGTGGGTCGACATACAATTCTTGTATCAAGGTCAGGAACAAGGCGCTGATGCCGAACCCTAACAGGCTGGACGGAATCAGCCTGAACGCAATCGCCGCCGCGCTCGGTTTTCCTGCAAAGTGGTAAAGGCCGAAAGCGGCCATGCTAAACGCGCTCGCGAGAGAAAAGGCGGTGGCGGATGAAAAAAACAAGTCGCTCTGTTCCTGGGCGATATATCCATGAGAAAAAAGAAAAGCGTGCGCCCCGTACATCGACACGATCAAGACAAAGACTTCCAGCAAAAGAAGTGCTGAGACTAATTTGGAAACATAGTGATTGAAAATCTTTACCATGTTTTTACTCCGGTATTCATCATGAGGGAGGAGATCGAACCCAATATGCCGTATGCCCTTTTGTCAGTGCGCAAGGCGGTGGAGGTGCTGACGGTTTTTCCACTGGTTAATTGGCATGACGTAACTTAACTTTTTGCGCTGCTTGCATCATTGACAATGCGCAACGAAGTTACGCCCAGTAACAAGTTGTTATTGGAAGACTGTTTGTCCGCAATGACCACGGAAGAATCTTCGATCGGATCTGATCTTGAACAAGGTGGAGCTATCAAAACCGCGCTTTAAAAAACTTCATTGCGCGTTTCAATGCCCGTCATGCTGAAGCGGGGATGCCGCGTTTCATGCGGCGCATGATGGCGGCCAAGGATCAGTAAGCAGAAGGTCGGCGCCCGCAGGCCGGGTGCAAGCGCATAAGCGGGGAGAACGATGCCTCAAAAGGAATGATGAACGATCGCGGCACGAATGTTCCCGTGCCGCTACGATTGCGAGCGCGTTATGCTTTTGGTTTGCGACGGCGGCTACCGATAAAGCCAATCAGGCCGAGGCCGAGCAGAGCCGCGGTGCCGGGTTCTGGAACAGGATTGATTTCACGTCCGATCTTGGTGGCTACCGCGGCATCGAAGTCGGCAAAAGTATCCGCCGGCAGCGTGAACGATCCCGTGCCACCTTGGATGTTGTTCTGGTAGAACGCCAACAGACCGCCCTCGCCCAAAATCGGCAAGCCGTTGATCGCGTCGATTCCGGCGGCCAGGGCCGCATCGCGTGCGTCCGATGTGTCTGCTCCGGTGTTTTCTGCGCCGTCGCCCGATACATCGATGACGAGGCGAGCGCCCTCAAAACCGTTGTTGCTGAATAGCGGCGTCGCATAGTTGATGGCGCTGCCAGGCGCGGTCGTGTTGCTGTAGGCACGAGACGTTCCCTGGATGGCCAGTGCAAAGGCATTGGCGCTGGCGGCATCGAAGATGTGGGTCCAGTTGACCAGTTGCGCTTGCTGGGTGCCGGCGGACCATTCGATGTAGGTCACCGCCACGCCGCCGGGCCGGCTGGCAATGGCGTTTTGAATCGTCGCGTTTTGAAAGGCATTGACATAGCCTTGTTTTTGCAATGCATATTCACTGTTGTCGACGCTTCCCGACACGTCAACCAGCAAGGCCAACTCCAATGCGACGGGAACCGCATGAGCGGCAGTGTTAAATCCCAAAACAGCTCCAGCCAGCGTGGCTGCCAAGGCAAACTGCTTAAATTTCATAATGAACTCCAATTGAGGACAATGTCGAATGAAATTATTGAGTCAGGTACTGCTCCCAATAATCAGTATCAGTACTAACCGCGAATGATGAGCACGGTTAGCCAATGCATCGAAGGAGCCGATTTCTGGCCATTGCGCTCCTTGCATTTCATGCGACTGGTATGAGGCAGAAGTTCTGGAGTGCCCAACCCGACCTTGGCTCCCTTCGCATGCGTTGGCCAACCGTTCTTTGCACGAACTAGGCCAGTAAAATTTTCCTTTTAAATACAACGGATTATTAAAAAGGTCCTGTGCATGCGCGCAGCAACTGTAAAAATCTCCGACGGAGCAATGGATTTCCGCGCGCGGCGTGGGGCGAAAGTGCTGTTCAGGGTGAACGAGGAGGAGGACAGGCTAAAGGTGGCCGAGCCGGGAGCGCTGGTCGACAGCGGTCCACTCGAATGCTTGATTTATACGCTTAAAGCGAGCCTTCAATAATCAAACTGGTTGCCGTAGCATGCGCGAGTGGGGCCCTCATCAAGGATCGCATATAGCATGCGCAAGTGATGTGCTACAGCGGCCTCATCGTGTCGAAAAAGTTTACAGTGCCGACCTGCGATAAATGTTTGTTTAATCAAATCTGCTGACAGATCAATGTGTTGGATAACTTGGCATAACACTTGCAAATATTTCCATCCCGGATGATTCATCCTAATTAAAGGGAAGGTAAATAAAAATGACTACTGCCAAGAAGACTGAAGGAAGTGTTTCCGCGCTGTGCAAACGCTTGCTGGGTGCATTGCTGTTAGCGGGCCTGTCGCTGCCGGCCGCTGCCGCGCCGATCGTGTATATGACCGGCACGGGCAACCCGTGGGGCCTGAGTTCCGGTCCAGGTTCGAACGAGTACGCGATGGATGCCGCTTTCGGCTCGGGCAACTGGACCAAATACCAGGGCTTTACGATGTCCGCGTTCGCTCCCGACACTAAATTCCTGTTCCTCGAAGGAGGCGACAGCCAGGCCAATCAATTCAGTTCTTTTCTCACGACTAACCAGACCGCCATACAGAATTTCGTTTCGGGCGGCGGCGCAATCTTTCTAAATGCGGCGCCGAATCAGGGCGGCTCATTCTCGATGGGATTCGGCGTCACGCTGACTTACCCTGATTTCGGTGGAGCCCACTCTGCTACGGCGACTGCAGCCGGAATCGGGACCGGCATATTCACGGGAATTGCGAACTCTTATTCTGGGACCTCGTTTTCCCACGCTCACGTTTCAGACGGTGCCGCGTTCACCAGTCTCATGAACGATGGGAGCGGAGACTCGGTACTCGGCGCGATGAACTTCGGCAGCGGTTTCGCGACATTCGGCGGATTGACGCTTCCAGTCTTCCACAACCCCGATCCGGACAGCGACATTCTCCGCGCGCGCATTCTTGGCTATGTAGCAGGCCAGGCAAACGATGTCCCGGAGCCGGGCACCTTATTCTTGCTCGGAGCCGGGATGCTCGCTGGCGCACTGCGCCGCCGCTCTTCTTAGCAACGAAGTAATCCACCTGAACTGCGCCGTACCCCGTCCTTGCGCGGTGTGCGGCGCAGTAACGATCATTAGTTGATGACGAGGCGCCTGAGCCGCTGGGTGATCGAGCGTACTATCGGCTACACCGTTTCGTCAGTTGCGTGTGCGTTGCCAACGCCGTGCTGATATGCACGAAGGATTTCTTCATTAAGAAAAAACCAGTCAATTAACAAAAATTGTCATAAGGCGGCAGTCGAAAGGACGGACATGACGATTCTGCGGTTTCGCCATTCAGGCTGGGATGAGGGCAATCCGTATTGCGGTTCTGCAACTTCGCGTGGAGGGAAGTGTTACAAAAGCTCAAACAGGTATGTGAGTTGTAGTAATTGAGTCAGCTAACAACGGCTTGTAGCGTGCGATGCAAGCCGCCAGTGTAGTGGTAAAGCATAATTTGCTTTGAGTATAAAAATAGGCCTAGTTT
>SXGU01425023.1_pt1 | contig 13905 bp, 11 predicted proteins | sample 3174531 | NCBI WGS metagenome assembly SXGU01 (sample SAMN11356863, study PRJNA531348) | freshwater metagenome | isolation source: freshwater sample F1-140 | place: China: Fuxian Lake, Yuxi | collected 2017-12-25 | reverse complement strand
GTTTTATAATATTTATCGTTTCAATACTTAATTTTAACTGCAAAGAAAATATAAATAATTCAACAACATATACAATCTCTACAACTATAAGTGGAAACGGGAATATAATTCCAAATGGAAATGTAAATGTAAAAGAAAATGCAAACCAAAAATTTACTTTTACTGCAAATAACGGTTACTATGTTGATAGTATAATTATTGATGAAAACTATATTGCAGATTCTTTATCATCTTATACGTTTTACAATGTAACAAGTAATCATATAATTAAGGTAGTGTTTGCACAAATGCCTTCTCAAATTTCATATTCAAATCATATTCAAAAAATTTTTAATCGCAGTTGTGCAACAAGTGGATGCCATAATTCAATTTCAAACTCTGCAAATTTAAATCTCTCATCATGGGAAAATGTTATGAATGGTTCAAATTTGGGTGCAGTTGTAATTCCATTTAGAAGTGATAAAAGTTTAGTTGTAAATCTTTTTGAAGGAATTTCTTTAAGAAAAAATCATCCACAAATTGAAAAACCAATTCATTCTTATGAAATTGAGTTTTTAAAAATGTGGATAAATGATGGAACAAAAAATGACAATGGAGAAATTCCTTTTACAAATTCAATTCATAAAGTTTATGTTCCGAATCAAAATGATGATGAAGTTGCAGTGATTGACATAGATAAAATGCTTATCACTCGTTTCATAAAAGTTGGAAATAAAAGTATTTTAGAGAGCCCACATTTTATTGTTGCAAAAGGAAATTATTGGTATGTGTCTTTAATAAACAGCGGTGAAATTTGGAAGTTTGATAGTAGAAATGATTCGCTAATTGGAACAGTTGAAATTGATGGTTCACCTGCTCTTCTTGCATTAACTCCTGATGGAAATAAACTTTATGTTTCTCAATTTATGATTGGCGATATAAAAAAAATTTTTGTTGTAAATACAAACACAATGACTGTTACAAATCAAATCACTGTTGGAAATATGCCTCACGGAATTAGAATGAATAATGCGGGAACAAAACTTTATGTTGCAAATATGATGTCAGATAATATTTCTGTAATTGATGTTGCAAATGATGACGTGATTGCAACAATTCCACTTGCATATGATGTTCCACCAATTGGTACTTCAAATTATCAACCGATGGAAATTGCTGTTTCTCCAAATGATGAACTAATTGCTGTAACTTGTTCAAAAAAAAATGAAGTAAGAACTTTTCAGACAAGTGATTATACTTTGAAAGATTCGTTTAGTGTTGGAAACGAACCGTGGCATTTGCAGTTTTCTCAAAATGGAGATTATATTTATGTAACAAATCGTTTGGGAAATTCACTTTCTGCAATTCATACTCAAATGATTGGACATATTCAAACAGTTACAAATCCTTCTCTATTTGATTATCCACACGGATGCGATGTTTCAGAAAATTATATTTTTGTAAGTAATGAAAATACAAGTCATAATTTTATTCCAAAATATAATTTAGAATTTATTGGAAATTTACTTGTTATAAATAAATCAACTTTGCAAATTGAAAAACATATTGAAGTTGGAAAAATGCCAACTGGAATTTCTGTTTTAAAATAATCTATGAAACAAAAAATAATTTTTTTTCTATTTTCGGGAGTTATATTTTTTTTCGTTGGATGCACTAAAACTCCACATCCTATAACTCCACCAAATGATACAACAAAATTTTCGCTCACTGATTTTAAATCAGCAGAAGATTGTAAATCTTGCCATCCGCAATATTATGATGAATGGAGTGGTTCAATGCATGCATATTCTTCAAAAGATCCAATTTGGAACTTAAAAAATAATGAACTTCAAAATTCTACAAACGGAGAACTTGGAACATTTTGTTTTCAATGTCACTCTCCAATAGCATATCTTACTGGAAACACAAAAAAAGTTTTTTCAATTGACGAACTTCCGCCACTTGTACAAGAAGGAGTTACTTGCGATTTTTGTCATACACTTCGTTCTCCGCACAATTCAACTTATGATGTAACTCAATACAACATTTCTCCTGGAAATAAAAAATATGGTGGAATTCAAAATCCGGTTTCAAATTCTTATCATGAAAATGTTTATGACGCATCATTTTCTTCTTCGGAATTGTGTAGAGAATGTCATGATTTAGTTTCAAATGGAATTGAAGCAGAAATAACTTTTACTGAATGGCAACGTAGTCAATATGGAGCAATGTCTGTAGAATGTCAAAAGTGTCATATGGAAACTTATACGGGAAAAGCAGCAATTAATGGCCCAATTAGAGATAATTTACATAGACATACATTCATTGGAGTTGATGTTGCAATATCAAATCTCCCAAATAGAGAAGAACAAAAACGACTCATAGATTCACTTCTAAAAAATTCTGCGACATTCAGTTTGATTGTTCCTCAAACTGCAAATACAACTGATTCAACTGAAATTATTACAAAAACTATAAACGATAAAACAGGACATAATTTACCATCAGCAGTTTTTCCATCTCGTGAAATGTGGATTGAAATTACTGTGTGGAAAAATAATGATACAATTTTTCGTTCAGGAAATTTGGATCAAAATAAGGACTTAATTGCAAGCAATCACTTAACTTTGTTTTCAGGAAAATTTTTAAAAAACGGAATTGAATCAAGTGTGTTTGATTTAGATTCGCTAATCAATAACTCTCTAAAACCATTTGAAACAAGAGAGAGTAAATATAAAGTTAAATTTAATTCAACTGGAACTTGGACTATCAAATCACGACTTTTGATTCGTCCATTTGCTCCAAAAATTTTTAGAAGTTTAAATGCTCATCAATATCTGAATGAAATTCCAACTTTTGAAATGGCAAACGTTGAAAAACAAATTACTATTACAAATTGAACACAACAAAAAGTTTATCGTTAAAAAATTTCTTTCTATGATTTTACAAAAATATTTTATTCACTTAAATACCTTTTAAAAATATGTACTCAAAATTTTTAATTTTATTTTTTGCTTTTAGTATTATAGTTTTTGCAGGACAAAAAAAATATGGCAAAAAAATTTCTATAAAAGAAAAAACAAAAATTTCTGACTTAATAAAAAATCCAGAAAAATACGACGGTAAAAAAATTCTTGTAGAAGGAAAAATTGTAAATGTCTGTGAAAATCGCGGATGTTGGATTGAAATAGCAGGCGAATTTGATTTTGAATCAATAAAATTCAAAGTTGAAGATAGAGTAATTGTTTTTCCAATAAGTGCAAAAGGAAAAAATGTTTTAGCAGAAGGAACTTTTTCTGTTAAAAAATACACAAAAGAAGAGGTCATTGAAATAGAAAAAAAACGTGCTGAAAACCACAATGAAAAATTTGATGTATCAAAAATTACAAGTGGAAAAACTGTAATTAAAATTCTCGGAGAAGGTGCTAAAATTAAATGAAAAAATTTCCATTTCGGAAATGGAATAATATTCTTCATCGCGATATTGGATATTTGATTGTTGGACTTACAATTGTTTATGGAGTTTCAGGAATTGCTGTAAATCATATCCAAGATTGGAATCCAAATTATGTGAAAAAAGAAAATACTTTTTCTATTTCACCAATTCAGTATACTTTACCAACAAAAAAAATTTTGGAGATTTCACTTTCGTCACTTAAAATAAGTGAAACACCACAAAATTTTTTTCGTCCAGATTCATTTACATTTCAAATTTTTTTTGAAGAAAAGGAATACGCAATTGATTTACCAACTGGAAATGTAATTGTAGAAGAAACTCACGAACGAAAAGTATTGTATGAAATGAATCAACTGCATCTCAATTCTCCAAAAGGAATTTGGACATATATTGCTGACTTATATGCATTTAGTTTAATATTCGTTGCAATTACAGGAATTTTTGTTTTGAAGGGAAAAACGGGAATTACTGGACGTGGAGCATATTTAACTGTGATTGGCATTTTATTTCCTATTTTATATTGGATTTATTATCTTTATTTTATGTAAAAATATAAAATCAATTCAAACAAATTTATCAAGTTGAAAAAAAACTTTACTTCTATTCATCAATATAAGATATTGATAAATAATTGTTTCGTGAATATACTACATACTACAATTTAACACATACTATTGATGAATACTCGCTTTCAATGAATCAATTATACAATAAATAATCTTTCTTATTTTATTTTAATTTCAAAAACTTTGGAAATTTTTTTCATTATATTTTAACCAAATTTATTATTAGCAATAAGTGATGACTATAAGTAGTTAAATAAAAAAAATATGTTATCTGATATTTATCAAAAAATAAAAAATGGAAATAGAATTTCTCAACATGAAGGATTAGAACTTCTACAAAATGCAGAACTTCTTGAACTTGGAAGTTTAGCAAATGAAATTCGTTTAAAAAAAAACTCAAATGCAAATGTAACTTTTGTAATTGATTCAAATCCAAATTATACAAATATTTGTAATATTGATTGTGTTTTTTGTGCATTCTATCGTCATGAAGGAGAACACGGTGAATACACCCATTCAGCTGATTATATGATTCAAAAATTTAAAGAATCAGCAACAAAAGGAGTTACAACAATTTTACTTCAAGGAGGAGTAAACCCAAAACTCAATTTTGAATACTATCTTGAAATGATTGAAAGAACTGTGAAAGAAATTCCTGAAATTCATCCACATTTTTTTTCAACATCAGAAATAATTATTATGTCAGAAGTTTCCAAACTTACAATCAGTGAAGTGTTGCAAGAACTTTGGAATGTTGGGCTTCGAACAATTCCTGGAGGTGGTGCAGAAATTCTTTCTGATAAAGTGAAAAAAAAAATTTCAAGTAAAAAAGGAAGCTCAGAAGATTGGCTAAATGTAATGAGAGAAGCACATAAAATTGGGTACAAAACAACAGCAACAATGATGTATGGTCACATTGAAACTGACGAAGATATTTTGATTCATTTTGAAAACATTCGCAAACTTCAAGATGAATATTTTGGTTTTACTGCATTTATTCCATGGAGTTTTAAACCAGGAAATACGCCTCTTGAAAAAATTATTCCACATTATGCGTCGTCATATCGCTATTTACAAATCATTGCACTTTCACGAATTTATTTAGACAATTTTCAACACATTCAAGCATCATGGTTTTCAGAAGGAAAAAAAACTGGACAAATTGCACTTCACTTTGGAGCAGATGATTTTGGTGGAACTTTACTTGAAGAGAATGTTCATGCAGCAGCAAATTTCATCAATAAAACCAATACTGAAGAAGTTGTTGATTTAATCTATGATTCAGGATTTATTCCTCAACAAAGAACAACACTTTATGATATTATCAAAACTTATGAAATTAAAAAAGTTATTTAATTTTTTTTTGAGTTTTATATTTACAACAACTTTACTTTCGCAAACAACAACCGATTCAATAGTTTTTCTTTTAGAAAAAAGAATGAAAGTTATTGAAGAAAAGCTTTTAAAAATTGATTCAATGTTACAACAAAAAAAAGTTGACACCGTAAAAAATGAAACCGCAACACCTCAACAAATAAAAGAAGAACAACAGTGTGCAGCATACACTAAAAAAGGTAAAAGATGCATTCGCAAAGCAAAAGAAGGAAGTAAATATTGCGGACAACATGAATTTGTAAAAAAGAAAAAATAATTATCATACGAAAAAAACTCAATATATCTTTTTCTCCATTTGATTTTTTTTGTAAAATTTCTGATTGTGATGGGAAAATTTTACTTGAAAGTTTATCAGATTTTAAGTCACGTGGAAAACACTCAATAATTTTTTTCAATCCTAAAACTATAATAAAATCAATAGGTTTTAGAACTTTCGTAATTGAAAAAAACAACTCTTATTTAACAAAGAAAAGCTTTTTGGATGTTTTGAAAGAAAAATTTTTAACAGAAAAAAAAGAAATAAAAGAAAATTTTTTTTTAGGAGCAGCTGGTTTTTTTTCATATGATTTTGGTTTAAGTTTTGAAAATATAAAATCACAACATATAAAAACAAATACTTTTCCCGATGCATTTTTTGGAATTTATACAAACTCATTTTCATTCAATCATCAAACGAATGAATGGTTTTTTAATTCAATTGAAAATGATTCCAAAATTTGCTTTTATGAAGAAAAAGAAATAAATTTTTCTGACATTAAAACATATTTTATTTCTTCTGAATTTAAAAAAGAGGAATATGAAAATACAATCTTGAAAGCAAAAAAATATATTTACGAAGGGGATATTTATCAGGTAAATTTATCGCAAAAATTTTTTGGCAAAACAATTTCATCTCCATTTTCAGTTTATGAAAAATTGAGAAAAAAAAATCCCGCACCTTATTCGGCATTTATGCAAATTGATAAAAATCACCATATTTTAAGCACATCTCCTGAACTTTTTTTAAAATTAAATTCAAATAAAATTGAAACACATCCAATAAAAGGAACAATTCAACGAAGTAAAATTTTTTCAGAAAATGAAACACTAAAACAAAAACTTTTCAATAGCGAAAAAGATTTTGCTGAACTTTTAATGATTGTAGATATGGAAAGAAATGATTTAAATAGAATTTGTAAAACAGGAAGCGTAAATGTAGAAACTTTAAAACAAATTGAAACATATGAAACGGTTCATCATCTTGTTGCAAAAATAAATGGAAAATTACAAAATAAAATCAATGTATTTGAAACAATAAAATCAATGTTTCCGGGAGGTTCAATCACTGGAGCTCCTAAAATTCGTGCAATGGAAATTATTGATGAACTTGAAAAATCTCATCGTGGAATTTACACTGGTTCAATTGGTTTTATTGATTTTTCACTAAATGCAATGTTTAATATTGCAATTAGAACTTTAATGATGGAAAATGAAAAATTTTGGTTCAATGTTGGAAGCGGAATTGTTGCTGACAGTTCTCCGGAAAAAGAATATCAAGAAACTCTTCACAAAGCAAAAGGAATTTTAAGTGCACTAAATATTGAAATATGAAAGTGTTTTTCAAAAACAATATCTCCAATCTAAATGAAAAAATAATTTTGCAAAAACAAAATGTTATTAAAAACGAAATTGGAATTTTTGAAACAATGTTTGCACACAAAAATAAAATTTTTCGTTTAAAAGAACATCTAAAAAGATTTTTTAATTCAGCAAATTATTTCCACTTTAATTTAGAATATTCAAAAAATAAAATATGTAAAATCATAGAAAATATTTCATCAGAAAATGATTTTGAAAACTCTAAAATGAGAATAATTTTATCTCAAAATTTTTTTTTAGTCGAATGTGAAAAATTTAAAAAAACATATGCAAACATTGTGAAAATTCAATTTCAACAAAATTCATTTTGCGAAAACTCTTTGCGAAAACATAAAATGATTTCATATTTAAATTTGAAAAATACATTTCGTACAATAAAATCAATTGAAAAAATTATTTATGATGATAAAAATCATATTCTTGAAGGAGAATTCACAAACATTTTTCTAGTTGAAAAAAACAAAATTGTAACTCCAAAAACTTCTTGTGGAATTTTAAATGGGATCACAAAAAGTGTTGTAAAAGAAATTTGTTTTGAAAATAAAATTCAATTTGAAGAAAAAATTATTCACTTAAATGAAATTAAAAATTTTCAAAACATATTTTTAACCAACTCATTAAATGGAATTATTCCCATTAAAAAAACTTGTGATATTGTTGAATTCTTAAAAAAATGTTATCAAAAAAAACTTGAGAAAGAAATTTTTTGTCATACTTTTTGAATTGAGTATTTTTGTTTAAAATTAACATTGTGGATAGTAAACTTGAAAAACAGATTGAAAGAAAAATATTTTTTATTGTAGTTTTAATTTCACTATTTGTAAGTGGCGCAAGATTATCTACAAGTGATGAAAATGCAATTTATTTATTGAGTGAACGGCTCACAAATTTTTCACTTGATGTTCCAAATGGTATAATAGATAATGGTTCTTTTCACAATGGAAAATTTTACATTTGGGCAGAAATTGGAGAAGCAATTCTTATTTTACCATTTATTGTTTTTGCAAAATTTTTAAATTTTATTTTTCCATTTTCAGAAAATTTTAAAATTTTATTTTCAAAAGGAATCGTCTCAACATTCAACGCTTTTATTGGTGGTTTAATTGCAGTTTTTCTCTACAAACTTTTGAGAAAATTTTCTGTAAAACTTAAAGTTGCAATTTGGATAGTATTTGGTTTATGTTTTTCGACTTTTCTTTTTCCGTACTTTAAAACAATTATTCGGGATGTTCAAATTGCATTTTTTTTATTACTTGCTTTCTATTTTTTGTATGAGTTTAAATCAAGCAATGTTAAAAAATATCTAATATTTTCAGGCATTTCTGTTGCATTTGGATTTTTAGTTAAAATGACTTTTCTTTTAAATGTTCCATTTTTATCTTTGTATTTATTTTTCATTTCAAAGAAAGAAAAACAAGAGCAAATCAAAAATTTGTTTTATCTTTTGATTCCACTTTTTTTTGCATTCATGATTTTTGGAACATATAATTATCTACGATTTCAAAACTTTTTTGAAACAGGATATCACGGAGGAACATCGTTTTCTACACCATTGTACGTTGGTTTGTATGGACTTTTATTTAGTTCAGGAAAAGGAATGTTTGTTTTTGCTCCGCTTACAATTTTGATTTTTTATTCTACAAAACTTTTTTTTGAAAAATATCACAGTGAAGCAATTTTGATTTATACAATAATTTTTTCCAACTTAATTTTGTATGCTAAATATATTGCTTGGGGAGGCGATGGAAGTTGGGGGCCAAGATATTTAATTTCAATCTTACCACTTTTTTTTATTCCAATTGGAGTTTATTTAAACGAAAATTTTATTTCTCTCAAAAAAATTTTTTTGTTACTATTTGCTCTTGGAATTTTAATTCAAATTGGCGGTGTTTCCACATATTTTGGAAATTATCTTCGCTCAATTGGAGAATTTCCTTACACGAAAAAATTTGATGATAAAGAGTTTATGCAAAAATCTCATTTCAATCCAAATTATTCTCCAATAGTTGGACATTGGAAAATGTTTCAAGAAAATTTTGTAGAACACATAAATGGAAATTTTCCAAAATTTAGTAATTTAAAAAATCCAAATGCAAGAATTCCAATTTCTCAAGATGAAGAAAAAAAACTTCTAAAAACATTTGATTTTTGGTTTATGTATGCAATCTATATTGGAATATCTTCTTTTATTATATTGATTTTATTGACTATTTTCATTTTAACTATTTTATTATTGATTTTAAATTTTCACAAAATGCTTCACCTTATAGGAGACCGTAATTGAAACTTTCAGTTATCATTCCAAGTTTTAATGAAGAAAAAACTTTATTTCAAATTGTAGAAAAAGTTTTGAATGTAAATCTTGAAAAAGAAATTATCATTGTAAATGATGCTTCAACTGATAAAACAGATAAAGTATTAGAAGAGATAAAAATAAAGTTTCCAGAAACAAAAATTTTAACTCATGAAAAAAATATGGGAAAAGGTGCTGCAATAAAAACGGGATTAAATATTGTGAGTGGAAATATCGTGATAATTCAAGATGCTGATTTAGAACTTGATCCAAATGATTATCTTGAACTTGTAAAACCAATTGAAAATGGAATTTCAAATGTTGTATTTGGTTCTCGTGAACTTGGAAAAAAAAACCGTCATTTATATTTTACATTTTATATTGGAGGAAAAATTGTAAGTATGTTTGCAAATTTTCTTTATGGAAGCAATTTAACAGATACTTCTGTTGGATATAAAATTTTCAAAACAGAAACTTTAAAATCACTCAACTTAAAATGCAATGGTTTTGATTTTGATACCGAAGTAACTGCAAAAATATTAAAACTTGGAAATAAAGTTATTGAAGTTCCCGTAAATTATTATCCAAGAAAAAAAGAAGATGGAAAAAAAATTAAGTGGACAGATGGTTTCATTGCACTTTGGTCATTGTTAAAATTTAGATTCATAGATTGAAATGATTAGAAAATTTTTTACTGAACACTTTGATTACAAAACATTTTTTACAATGTTAATTCTAATTGGCATTGGAATAGTGTCAATTTACAGTGCAACATTTGGAGAAAAATTTTCAACTGAATATTCTCAAAAGCAATTGAATTGGTTTATGTTAGGAATGATTTGTTTATTTGTGACAATAACTTTACCACTACGATTTGTAAACCAATTTTCTTTTGTTGCGTATATTTTTTCAATACTTATGCTTGTTGCGGTTTTAGTTGTTGGAAAAACTGTTTCAGGTTCAAAATCGTGGATTGGACTTTCTGGAGTTGGAATTCAACCATCTGAAATTGCAAAAGTCGGAACAATACTTATGCTTTCAAGTTTTATGTCTCGCAAAGAAACCGATTTAGAAAATTTAAAAGATATTACAATTGCATTTTTAATTCTTGCAATTCCAATTTTTTTAATTTTACTTCAACCAGATGTAGGAACTGGTCTCACTTTTTGTGGAATGTTTTTACCATTGATTTATTGGGGAGGCATATCAACTTTTGTTATAGTAAGTATTATTGGAATAATATCTGTTGGGTTTTCTGCTTTGTTTGGAACAACTGTATTTTTAATTGTATTTACAATTATTGCAATCTTTCTTTTTCTGCAAAAAGAAGATAGATTTAAAAAAATGGTTGTAATTGGTTTGATATTGTTTTGTGGTGTGATTGCTCAAACAGGAATTTCCAAATTAAAACCACATCAACAAAAACGATTAACTGTTTTTTTAAATCCAGAATCTGATATGAGAGGTGCGGGATACAATGTTGTTCAATCCAAAATTGCAATTGGAAGTGGTGGTTTTTTGGGAAAAGGATTTTTAAAAGGAACTCAAACTCAATTTAATTTTATTCCTGAACAATGGACGGATTTTATTTTTTGTGTTCCCGGAGAAGAGTTTGGATTTTTAGGTTCTTCCATAATATTGATTTTATTTTTAAATTTACTGTTGCGAAATATTCGTCTTGCTTCCACAATAAATAATAGATTTGGAGGCAACGTGTTAATTGGAATTTGTTCAATCCTCTTTGTGCATATAATAATCAATGTTGGAATGGTGATTGGACTTTTCCCAGTTATTGGAGTTCCACTTCCGTTTTTAAGTTACGGAGGTTCAGCATTGTTATCTAATATGATTATGATTGGTTTAATTATGAACATATATTTACATAGAAAGGAATTTTAAAATGAAAAATAGTTTTTTAGTTTCAGTTGAAAATCTTCGGTGGCAATGTAATCTTTCTAAATTTGGAATTCAAACTTGTAATGATATAAAAACAAATGCTCAAATCATTGGACAAAAAAAAGCATTGACTGCACTTGAAATTGGTATGAACATGAAACATCGTGGATACAATGTTTTTGTCACAGGATTTTCAGGAACGGGAAAAATGACAGCAATAAAACAAATGCTCAAAAAGTTTTCAAATGAAAAATGTGAGTTATTTGACCATTGTTTTGTGTATAATTTTTTTCAACCAGATTTTCCAATTGCATTGAAATTAAAAAGTGGAGATGGGATCCGTTTCAAAAAATCAATGGAAAAATTTCTACAAGAAATTTTAAAAACAATTCCTTCGGTTTTAGAATCAAATCGTTTTCAAGAAAAGAAAAAAAAAATTTTAGAACGTTTTCAAGAAAAGAAAAAAAAAATTTTAAAAGAATTTGAAATTAGTGTTCATAATAAAGGGTTTGAACTTGTACAAGTTCAAGTTGGAAATTTATTTCATCCAGATATTTTTCCAATTATTGATAAACAACCAGTTTCAATTGCACAAGCAGAACAATTTTTAAATGAAGGAAAAATTTCAAAAGAGAATTTTCAGAAAATTATTTCCACTCGTCCAAAACTTGAAAAACAATTTCAATCATTTACAAAAGAACTCCGAGAAATTGAGAAACTCACTCACGAAACTCTTTACAAAGAACGAACAAAATTTATTTCTCCAATAATTGAAGAAATAATAAATGAAATAAAAAAAGATTTTAACTACGAAAAAGCTCATTCATATTTGGACACAATATATGAAGCAATTGTAAATAATATAGATAGATTTGTAAAAAAAGATGAAAAACAAATTCTACAAGTTGAAGAAACTGTTGAGAATTTTATTGAATTTTCTGTCAATGTTATAGTTGATAATTCTCGCACAAAAGGTCGACCAATTATAATTGAAAATAATCCACGATTTACAAATTTATTTGGAGCAATTGGAAAAAATTTTTTAGGAGAAGGAACTTGGGAAACCGATTTTACAATGATAAAAGGAGGTTCAATTCTAAAATCTTATGGTGGTTTTATTGTGTTAAATGCACTTGATGTTTTAAGAGAACCTGGAGTTTGGAATCAATTGAAATCTATTTTAAAAACAGGTGAAATCGAAATTCAATCTGCTGACAATAGTTTTTTGGGAATTATTTCTACAATTAAACCAGAAGCAATTCAAATTGATGTAAAAGTAATTATGATTGGAAGTGACGAAATATATTATATGCTTTTCCACAATGACGATGAGTTCAAAAAAATTTTTAAAATTCATTCTGATTTTGATACAGTAATTGAAAGAAATAATCCCAATCTTAAAAAATATTTGTCATTTATTTCTCTTATTTGTAAAGAAGCAAAACTAAAACTACTTGATGAAAGTGCTTTGACAGAAGTTATTGAAGAAGCTGTTAGAATTTCAGGAAATAAAAATAAAATCACAACTCGTTTCAATAAAATCAGTGATATTTTAAAAGAAGCAGATTTTTTTGCTTCAAAAGACAATTCAAATATCATTAAGAAAATTCATATTGAAAAATCTATATTGGGAAAAAAAGAAAGAGAAAGTTTAATTCGTGAAAAACTTTTGGAAAATGTAAAAGAAAATACAATTCTAATTGAAACAAAAGGAAAAAAAATTGGACAAATAAATGGACTTGCTGTATATCAAATGGCAGATTTTGCTTTTGGATTTCCATCTAAAATTACTGCTAAAACTTCTGTTGGAAAAAATGGTATCATAAACATTGAACGTGAATCTGATTTAAGTGGTGAAACACACAATAAAGGTGTTTTAATTTTATCGGGATATTTAAGAGGAAGGTTCGCAAAAAATTTTCCACTTGTTCTAACTGCAAGTATTGCGTTTGAACAATCATATTCTGGAGTTGATGGAGATAGTGCGTCTTCAACTGAAATTTATGCTTTGCTTTCAAGTATAAGTGAAGTTCCAATTTGTCAAAATATTGCTGTTACAGGTTCTGTAAATCAACATGGAGAAATTCAACCAATTGGTGGTGTGAATGAAAAAATTGAAGGATTTTTTGATGTATGTAAAGTTAAAAAATTTATTGGAAATGAAGGTGTAATCATTCCAAAACAAAATGTGGATGAACTAATGTTACGAAACGATATTGTAGATGCTGTTCAAAATAAAAAATTTCACATTTATGCGGTTTCCACAATTGATGAAGGAATTGAAATTCTAACGGGAATGAAAATGGGAAAAGAAAATTTAAAAGGAGAGTTTCCAAAAGATACAATTGGATATTTGGTTTCAAAAAAACTGAAAGAGTATTCAAAATATTGGGATGAATAGTTTTTATAATTATAAATTATTTTTTTTACAAATAAAAAAGGGACACAAAATTTTGTGTCCCTTTTTATTATTCTTTCACTGCAGTGGATTTCTTTTTTTCCATTCGGAGACGTTCATTGTGATCTAAATATTTTTTTCTCAACCGCAAACTTTGTGGTGTAATTTCCAAATATTCATCATCTCCTAACCACTCAATATATTGTTCCAAAGACATTTTTCTTGATGGTTCAAGACGAACTGCTTCATCTGATCCACTTGCTCTCATATTTGTAAGTTGTTT
>SXGU01382243.1_pt1 | contig 13910 bp, 19 predicted proteins | sample 3174531 | NCBI WGS metagenome assembly SXGU01 (sample SAMN11356863, study PRJNA531348) | freshwater metagenome | isolation source: freshwater sample F1-140 | place: China: Fuxian Lake, Yuxi | collected 2017-12-25 | reverse complement strand
GCGCCGGTGCTGCGGGCGGAGTAGCCGAAACCGTCTTCGATCATCGCCCTGGGGTTGAGCCGCCAGAGCAGGTAGAACAGATCGTCGGCATAGCCGCCCATCAAGGTGCCGGTCAACAGGACGGTTTTCGTGCATTTGCGCGCCAACACGCCCATCGCCTGCCCCTGCGCGGATCCGTCATTCTTGTATTCGTGGCCTTCGTCGACCACGAGCAAGCTGAAGAACCCCTGCGGGAGATACCGCTTGATGAACTCTGTCGGCTGATAGCCGCCCTGGCCAAACGAGAATTCCATGTTGGCCATAGCGCGCTCCATCCGATGAGCCTGACGGTCCGAGAAATACAGATCGCCGTCGTCGTCCATCAGATTGATGAACTCGTAGACGTTGTCTTCGAGCATCCCGGACAGCTTGGACTCCCCGAACTTGTCGATCAGACGGTCAGCCGTTTTCGGGCCGATCGTCGGGATCTGCAGCATCGATTCCGTCAGAATCTGGCGCGGCGATTTCGATGTTCCACCATGCTTATGAACGAGCGTCCACAGGGGATCGCCACAGGATTTGCAGTTCGACCGGTTCTCGTTGAGTCTGCCGGCGGCGAGTGCGGCCGGCAACTGCCGGCCTTCCTCGTCGGTGACATAGGCCCCACAATGCGAGCAAGTCGCCAAATGGACACGTTGCCGCCCCATTTCATCCTGGACGATTGTCCATCGTGTCGAATAGGCCGGTTTCCAATTGAATCCCATGCGCATGCGCACGCGACCCAGGATGAAGAACTCCGGCACCTCCGGTCTCGAGAAACGTACCAGGCGCAGCTCCAGCAGCTTCTTGAGCGTGTCCGGGCCATTCAGCACCCAGACCCGCGCATTGGGTACCGTCTGCTTGATCTCCCGTCGCCACTTGTAGACCAGGTGCGGTGGCGAAATGACCAGGGTGCGGTGAAAGCCCTCGGCGTGGAGAACAGCTGCCACGGCGATCGCCATCATCGTTTTGCCTGTGCCCATCTCGGCATTGATGATCGCGGCCGGCTCGTCCTGATCGACCAGGAGCGTCGACACGGCCTGCACGACGTTGCGCTGCGCCTCGAACGGCTTGCGCAGCAGCGTCTCCATCACGGCATCGCGATCCGGATCGGGTTCGCCGGCATAGACCGGCGGATTATCCCGCCGCACCGATTCCAGCAAACCGTCGCCGAATTCACGGATGAACTCAGACAATGCCATGACGGGACCGTCCGCCGGCAGCTGCGCTGCAGGTTGCTCCAGGTTCGGATCCACTGTCGCGGTCGGTTCGCGATCAAGCTGCTTCCGGAGTTCGGAAAACAGCATTGGCTTGAACCAGCGGTCGACCTCGATGCGCGAAATGCCATTCCAGCGCAGCGCAGCGACCTCGTCCAAAGAGAGCGTCCCCCACTCGTCGTAGGCGAGGCCTGTGACGTAACAGAAAGCGATCCGCGTTTCCGGATCGTATTCGGTCAGCCACCAGGTCCCGCCGCCGGCGATATCGAAGAGCTTGGCCGCGACAATCGGATCCTCCTTGTGCGCCTGGCTCCGATCGGGATAGCTGGTCAGGAGCGTGAACACCTGGTCGAATATCGGGTTATCGATCGTGACGGACATGGCCATCCTCCTGTGTCATAGGAATCGCCGCAACCATTTGGTCGTATGCGGTTTTCTCGTCCCCCTCAAGCACGTATCCCTCGGCCATTTCGGCCTCGCGGACAGAGCAGGCGACTTCGAGCGCTGCCAGCATCGCCGGCGCCGCGACGAAAATCGGCCGGATAGCGTCATATTCCTTGCGGCGCTGCGCGCATTCAGGATCGCCCTTTCCCTCGTTTTGCTCCCAGTCCTCCAGGAACTGGTCGGCCAATCCAAGCAGACGATCGGCGTCCGCCGTGGTGAAAGTAATTTCAGGCATGGTGTTCCTCCAAAATTGCAGGGCACCACGCCCCCACGGGGCAATGGCAACCCCACGGGTGATAAGAAAGATGTATCGAGTGTTTACGCCGCGATTCGCATGTCAGGCTCGACCAGCTGGAGCGTCCCATCCTTCACCTTGTTGGAGATGAATTCGGGGAAGCTCTTGGGCAAAGCCACTTTTGAGGCCGCTACCCGACCGATGGGCGGATAGAGCGATTGAGACAAGTCAGCGACCAGGTCCGGCAGCACCTGCAGGACTGATTCCCGCCAGTGGTCCAGCAACGGCACAGATGACAACAACTTCACCATCAGCCATACCGCATCGTCGAGCGAAAACGCCGTGCTCGCATCCGACAAGACCCAGCCGACCTGGTTGCTCCGATCCGGCCGCACGATCACCGGATCGTAGAGCCATGCATGGACCATGCTCGCAAAGAGCATCGATTTCGGCAGTTTCCCGGTGTACTTCTTCAGCCGGTCGACGTCACCGATGCCAACGACATGCTCCTCGTTGCCACCATCCGGATCCACCAGCGTGAACTGCCGCAGGCCTCCGGCCGTCACATTCTCCGAAAATGCCGCCAGCATCTGCAGGATGGATCCGTCGCGGCCGTAGACGCTCAGGAACACCATCCTGCCTTCGGCATCGCGGATACAGGCGTCGACGAACAAGTCGGCCAGCTCCTTCATGCAATACAGCTTCGTCGTCATACAAGACTCCTTCGATAAAGCGAAAGAGCTTCCCGCAACGGGGAAGCTCCCCGCGGGGTTGATGAGAGATTACAACTCGCCGCGCTCGGCGAATGAATAACGATTTAATCCAGCCACGACAATGTGATCCAGAACGCGCACATCGACGAGCGAAAGAGCTTCCTTCAGCGCCCGTGTCAATGCCCGGTCTGCCGCACTCGGTTCCGGAGAACCGGATGGATGATTGTGTGCAAGGATGACTCCAGCTGCATTATGAGCAAGCACAGCCTTGACGACCTCACGCGGATAGACGCTCGTATGTGTTAACGTGCCGCGAAACAATTCGTCCGCTGCAATGAGGCGGTTTTTTACATCTAGGAACAACACGACAAACGATTCATGAGGCTGTTCGCCGAGTCTGATGGACAGGTAGTCCTTCACTTGGCCCGGTGTAGACAATTCCACCCCGAACGCACGCATCCGCGCATCGAGGAGACGCAGTGCTGCCGAAACGATTTCCTCGTCCTGCAGGCCCGCAAGTGCAGAAGGGAAATGAATCGATCTCATGGTTTCACCGTATCGCTGTACGGCCTCCTGGCAAGTCAACTCTTGATGTGACATGTTTCACTCCTTGGTGAGAAAAACGGTTCACCAAGTCCCAGCGGGCCATGGTGCACCCGTCGGGTTGAGAAATTTCATTCCAGCGCCGATCATCTGGCGTGCCGCCCCGAATACTTCCGGTGGAACCGAACGGCCAAGGGCGATCGCTTACGGCGATCAGGCGGACGGCGCGGCCGTCAGTCAAAACCGAGCAGCTTTTCAGAAGGTCGATATGCTCTCGCCGGCGGCGCCCATCATCCCCTCTGAAAAGCACCCTCTTGCGAGGGCACCGGACTTCAAGTTCTCCTTTCCACCAAATAGACGTTGTACGAACAGTCCAACAAGGCGTACACGTCCAGACCGTGCCGCTCGTAGTAATGCCGTAGATCGGTCAAGAAGCCGGTCACCGTGTCAGGATCGACCGACCCCGCCTCCTCGAGCTGGTTGCCTTTGTAGAATTCGAGCGACTTCGCCACTCTTTTGACCCGGTTGTCATTCTTCGTCATCGATGACCTCCTCGATATAAGTCAGAACGGAATATCGGGAAAGCTTTCCGCTTCCTTGCGGGCGCGGTAGCGGCTCAGCAACTCGACCGACAGCACCGGGACAGTTCGCCACTCTCGATGCTGTCCGACCTCACGGCCGACTTGTACCACCGGTCCGACCATCCGCCAGCATTCAGGCTTGCCGGCGCGCTCGTTCTCACGTTCCAGCCGTTCAACGATGCGACGGCGAAGCGCGTAGAGCTTGTAGCCTCGTGTTCCCGAAAATAACTGCTGCATAATCAATCTCCTTTCCTTCGCATGGTTGAATCAACTGACTGTGATGATGTCGCCGAACGTCGGTCCCGGCGTGAAGTCGATCGCGCGGATGACCGGCACGAACTTGTCGGTATAGATCCGCGTTTCTGCCATCTCGCCGTTCTCCTTTTCGACCATCTCGACCGCCTTGTCCTTGGCCTTGAACGTATCGCCCTTGATCAGCAGCCGCCGGCCGGCACCAGACTCGACTACGCCACTGATCTGGCCTGCAGCCAGTGCAAGAGCCAGGTGCCATTTGGACATGTCCCGCAGCGGCCGTCGGTGCCTCTCGACGGTCGTATGGAAGTACGTCCCGAACTGCGGCCACAACAAGGCGTGCTTGGTTCTGGCCAGCTCGTCGCCGAGCTGCGCGGCGTCGATCCGCACCGAGGTGAAGACGAAATTCGCGTCGTCTGCAGCCGCTGGCACCTCGTAATGATCGGCATGCCAGTGCTCCGGCAACTCCGGCGGCAAGGCCTTATCCGATACCGATTCGAGGCGCTTGGCAGTGTCGAGATCGAACCGATCGGCCCGCCGCTTCACACCGAATACGACCGCTTGCTTGAAGCGCTGCTCTGGCGCCAGGAATACCTGGACCCGCTCGAAATGCCGGGCGATCATCTGCGCGAACTCTGCATCGAGCACGTAGTACGGCACGATCAGGACCATCACGCCGCCGAACTGGAGCCAATTCACTGTTCTCCGGTAAAAGATCTTCTCCAGGCGGTCACGCTTACCCTGCTCGCCAGTTTGTGCCTTGTCCGTTACGGCATCGCCGTAGGGCGGATTCAGAAACAACAGGCCGCAGCTGCGCAAGGTCAGATTGACGTCGTTCATGTCGCTATGGGCGACGCGATCGAGGATCTGCTTGGAATGCCAGGCGCGTTCCGCGTCGTATTCGACGCCCAAGGCCTCGACGACGGCGCCACTCTCGTTGAGATGGTGCTTGACCTCGGCCAATGCCACACCTTCGCCACAACAAGGGTCCAGGATCCGCAGACGCTGACCGCCGATATCGAGAGCATTCAGGATGCGGCCGATCGTCACCTCGTCGGTGGGGAAATAGCCGTTCTTAATGAAATTGCGCGCCAGGCGCTGAAAGATAAGTGCCATGGTGGTCTCCAAAAGAAATAGGGAGACCGCTCCGGGGAGAGGTCTCCCCGGATGGGTGAATAGAAAAGTGATCCCGTTGGGAGGGAAATTAGTGAAGGAACAACTTCAGCATGATCGCCAGAGACAGTCCGATGGACGTTCCGACCATCCACTTCAGAAGAGAAATTTCGCCCGCCATGGTTGCCGTACGGCCATCCATTGACGCCAGGCGATTTTCGATTCTCAGCTCGCTTGCCTTGATTTCATTCCGCAGGCTCAGCTCACTCGCCTTGATATCGTTCTGCAAGTTCTTTTCGAGCGTCACCAAATCCCCAGGAAATGCAACAGACTTTCCCAGGACATCAGCGAGCAGCTTGGACTGTGCTTCCGCTTGAGCAACCGGTACGCCGGCCGTCTCAAGTTTCTTCGCATAATCCAATGTGTCGAATTGAATAGCCATAGCCATTTCGGCTCCTTTCTTATTGATGGTACCAAATTTGCCAAATCAGGCCAAATCGGGTCATCCGTACCCGACCGGGGACGGATCCACGATCGGGCAGTTGTGAAGAGAAAGGTCGCGACCGTTAGAACAAACGACGCTGTGCTGAAGATACAGTCGACGACAGGCCAATCCGGACTGACGTCACAGCACCCTTACCCCAGCGAAACACGGCGACAGACACCTTCTTGGCCGCCGTCACGCGCCGAGCGCGCCGCTCCGTTTTCTGCTCGACCTGGAGGCACGTTTGATGCGCACGCACGTAGATCGACGGAAACAGCGATTTGAGTGAGTCCCTTTGGTCCATCACCAGAATGACCGCCTTGGCCACCTCCGGCTTGGAGATGTCCGCAACGATCTGATTCCATTGGGCGAGGTCGAACTTATTGACCTGGTCGAATGGATTGGAATTGACTGGCTCAGGTGCCGGAAACTGACGCACATTGCTCCGGCCTGGCTCAGCTGCTTGACGGTTGGTAGGTTGAGAGTTTTGCGATTGCATGGTGATTCTCCTTTTTGCGAGTACAGACTGGCGCAGCATGCGCCCGTTGATTGAATGAGAGAGGAGCCCCCGGATGGGGGCTGGGTTTCAGGCTTGCCGTGTTGCCGATCTTCTTTGGAAAAAGGAGACCACTTCAGGGACCATGAGAACAAGGCCGAACACAGCCAATGACACAGGCAGTCCAGCCGATATATGAAAAACTACGGGCTCAATGCCGTGGCCGATCTTCAGCATGCCCACAGCGACTCCGGTAGCCCAGGAAAACGTACCTCCCAGGGATATCAGAGCTGCGGCGACCATATGCAGACCGATCCATTGCAAACCTTCTGCGCTCACTGTTTTCGAACGAATCATGTTGAATCTCCTTTAGCGAAAAAGGAGTTCGCCCCTGACGGGACGAGACTCCCGTACAGGGTGAAATGAGAAGTGAATTCCAGCACCGATACTCTGGTGGTCATCCCCAAACTGCGGGTGGAACCGAATGACATAGGGCGCCTGTTTTGAAAAACAGGCAAAACAAGGGCGTCGGCTATACCGGCCGACAACGGTGTAACACCTCTCTTCAAAGCCGATACCGGCACTCAAGAGAGGGCCTTCGTGAGAAGGCTGCCTCCAGGGTTACAACAAAAGCTCAACTGTCCAGCTCCGGCCGCCACGCATGAGCTATGGCGTCGCATTCCAACTCGGATCCACGTTGATCATCCACCGCCCTCCTTGAACGATCCATCGGATTCGTAGAAGACGCGGCGGTTGCCGACGTTGTACAGTTGATCGAGTTCGATTTGTACAAACATCTGCGCCGGAACTTGGATACCGAACTGCTCCAGCTTGGACTTGAAGTAGTCCATGCTCTTGTTGAATGGATTTTTCTCGTTGAGGTTGGAATACAGGTATTCCTCTTCGTAGTCGCTTTCTTCGGAAATTCCGGCTTCATTTGCCGGCGCCGGTTGATCCCTCTCGATGACCATGAAGTAGTGTCCGAGCGGGCGGTCCCATCCGAGCAAGACTGTCACCGGATTACCTTCATGCATAGTGCTGAAAAAATGCTGGCTCATTTATATCCTCCTTCATTTTCCGAGCACTTCGCATGTAATTCCTGCCGATACCTTGCCATCCCAATTACAAACGAAGGTTCTGGCAAGTAAAAAACTACGGCGTATGAACTCGACCACGATCTGGTCTTTCTCGCGCATTTCATAACGCAGTCCGTTGAAAATGCCGACCGTCTCTTCCTCCGTTTCCGGCATCAGCACGATCTCGCATTCCTCTGCCTGCATCAGATTGCCCTCCTTATCGTAGATCTCATTCAAGACCGAGAAGCAGTAGTGCCCAATCAACCGCGGCGAGGCGCCCTTGTCCTGGAATACTGGAAAGCGATCGCGCGTATTGATGAGGATGCTGTAACCCAGCATCGATTGTTGAACGAGTACCGATCGGACGAGTTTCTCCTCGCCGTAGACCTTGATTTGCATAGCGATCTCCTTTTGCAAGACTGATGAATGACGAAATTCCAGCACCGGTGACCTGGTGGCCGCCCTCGCAATCTGCGAGTGGAACCGAACGACAAAGGGCGATCGCTTAGGGCGATCAGTCCGACGGCGTAACCGTCACCTACAACCTTGCGAGTGCGATAAACAGCCTGGTTCAAGCCGCTTATCGAACCCGCAAACGGGTCCGATTGCATCGAGATAACCAACTCCATCTCCGATCGACGTCACCGTCGACGTGCCCCATAGGAGACCAAGGCACTACATCATGCTGTCATTCGCGTGCGCTCAACGGCGCGGCATTCAGGTGGCCGCACACCCTACTTCGGCCCAAGCGGGCTTTCCAAAAGTCGCATGACCTTTGGAAAGCCCGCTTGCGCGGGCCTTTGACAATCCAGCGCGTTACTGCTGGTCTTCGGCCTGATACCAGGTCTGATCGAACGACTTAAATTCATAAGGCGGCTTGCATACGTTCTTCAGGTAGTCCCGCTGCGCGCGGAATTTTTGCCTGTCGATCGTCGGGTCCAGCTTGATCGGCTGCCCAGCGTTGATTGCCGTGATCGTCTCCTCGTCGAACAGATCCGCCGGCGCCGAAGCCTCCGACGTTTTGCCTGCCCGGCCACTTTCCCGAACCTTCGGCGCTTCGACTGCTGGCGCCTCCGCTTTCGGTGCCGAATCCACCGAACCTGGACCGCCCTGGGCGGCCTGGTCGATCGGATCAAGCTCCGACTCCGGATTCACTGGTTTTTCCTCGGCGGTGGCCAGGACGTAATCGACGATCTTGGCCCGTATCTCGGTGGTGACGCTGCCGCGATAGGTGTAGCAGTTGGGATAGATCTGGGTGACGATGAAATCGCCCTCGTATTCACCTTCGGCGAATTGGTCGAGGAACTGATCTTTGACTTTGAAGCTGCCGACCTGCGTGATGAGGTCGCCGACTGCAAATGAGCCGCGGCTGCCGTTGCGTACCTGCACAACGAGCTTGCCTGGGATTTTGAGGGACATGGTGGATCTCCTTTCGTTGAAAAACCTGACGGAGATCCACTCCTGCAGCGGGGAACGTTTCCCCGCGCGGGCGATTGGCGATTGCCTCGCAATGAGTCAATCTGAATTGGGATCGAGGCGCTGTTCACGCCTCGACGAGTTAGAGGACCGGTCACTATGGCGCTGGGCTAACAGTGCCTAGCTGAGTTGCCGATGACACCAGGGAGCCCCGGACACAAGAATGACTTCAGCTTACGCCGCCATCTTTCAGAAGCTTGATGGCTATAGGGCACGTATTTATTTACAGTGAAATACGCAACACTGGAACAAACCGAGATTCATGTTTCGGTCAAAATCCTTGGAAGATTTTCACTGAAACACGCTCTCCGCTGCCCCTTATGACGGTTTGGGACGTCGGTGTTTGCCGGCGTCCCATCCGCTATGCACTGACCACTCGCGGAACGGCGGTTCCCACTTTGGAAAGGATAAATTTCACCTTCTTCAGGTCTGCGGCGGTTTTGAAACCACTGCCGACCATCCTCAGATGAAACCAACGTGCTTCCCCAAACGGAACCCCAGCCTTCGCCATGGAGCGAAGGAAGCTGTTGTCATACACAGGGACTGTTTTTTCGGTTGCCATGATTCTCTCCTTAACGTTCGTGATGGGACTTCCACCGATAGATAGACACGCTACCTATCGGTGGAAGCCCCACCCTTCCGGGTAAGGCTCGAACATCAGTGGAGTGCAACGGCAATCGCAATTGCTTGCGACACCGTGACGCAGAACGTCCAAATGCGCACGTCCTTGACCACGTTCGAAAAAGCTTCCAAAAAGTCAGCTGCATACATGATGATCTCCTGAGATAAATTTCAGGGAAATCATCCCCACTGGGGGATGAAATCCCCCAGTGGGTAACAGCTACGTGGCAAATCAGCCTTCGGTGCCGGTGCGCTGTGCTTCTGCCTCAGCTTGCGCTTGGGCTTCAGCTGCTTCCGCGTCGGCTTTCGCCTTGGCTTCCGCAACACCGTCGTAGACCTTTTCGCCGTTCACTTTCGCCCAGTTCACGCGCAGCAAACGACCTTTCAAGCAAGTGCCGGTTTGGCCGGCCTTTTCACCCTTCTCGTAAGTAAAGGTGTCGATGTAAAAATCACCGATCTTGAAGGAAACGAGGACTTTGTCGTCCTTGTTGTTTGCTGCCGCCATCAACTGCTTTTCAACGACCTCGATCGCCTTCGCGCCGCTTACGCGGACATCGAATTTGACGTACTGAATGCCGTCCTTCTCGTCCTTGTTCCCATGCATGGCGTTCACCGTGCATGCCAAGAAACCTTCCTTGGAGCGTTTCGGTGTAACGACCCGAACGCGGGACAAATAGCCGATACCTTCGGTAGTCAGGTTGATGTAGTTGCTAACTTGGGCTTGGTTTTGAGTGGTAGACATGGTGTTTTCCTTTAAGCAAGAATGAAAAAAGGGATACACCATGCCCCTTTGGGGATGATGTATCCCCAGAGGGTGAAGTAAGATGAAAACTCCAAATCCACTTTCGCGGACGCCGTCCCACAACAACTGGTGGAGCCGAACGGCTTAAGGGCGCTGTTGCCAGCTACTCAAGGGCTGTTACGTGTGACGTAACGACTAAGAGTGTGCCTAGTGTAATCCGAAAAAATTTTGCTTGTCAATACGGACGGACGGCGCCGGCGAACGCCGGCGTCAACACGCCCCCCTGCTCTGCCAGCTCCAGGTCTCTGAACGGGTCCAGTTCGACTAGGTCATTCACGAGAACATCCAGCTCGGATACGAAAACACGCTCGCTGGCCAGCACCTGATCCGGTGTGATGCCCGCTGGCAGCTCTTCGGTGTTCGGCTCTAGGTCCGGGAGCACGCGACGTTCAACCTCAATGGTACGAGCGCCGCCGGCGGCGCGCACCACGCGCACGATTCCATGCTCCGGATGTTGGGCGAGTGTGCCTGGCCGGCACTTTCGAGATCCGAAAATTTCTGTCGCGTTCACGACGATAGACATGCAGATTCCTTGTTGATGAGTTCAGTAAATGACGCGCTTTGCACCAAGCGAATCAAAATTTAGCTGTGAATAGTGTACCAACACAATGGTGCAAAGCCGAGAAACTGGCCGGGTCGAGCGACCGAGAAGGCCACTCGATACAGGCTATTTGTCGGGCCACTTGAAAAAGCGGCACGACGGGAAACGGTTGCACCCGACGAAGGCCTTGCCGGTGCTCGGCATGGTCTTCGAGATAAGCAGGCCTGATTTACAGTCCGGACAGTAGTCACCGACCTTTCCAGGCTTGGATGCCTGGTTCGTAGGACGTGGATGGGAATCGGCATAGCTCGCCTTGCCAGCGACCGCCGACGTTTTCAAGCCTGGCTTGCCGTCGACGTCGGGCTGGGTATGTTTGCATTCGGGATACCCTGTGCAGCCCCAAAACGGCCCGCTAGGCCCATTACGCTGACGCATAGGCTTCCGGCATTGCGGACACGGATAGACGGCTCCTGCAGGCTGATTTCCGGCGCCGGTCGACGACTTCGCGGGCTGACGTATTCCAGGCTTGCCGTTCTCGTCGGTCAGCGTGGTCTTGCAACCGTCGTGGTAGCCGGTACACCCCCAGAAAAATCCCTTGGGACCCTTGATACGGCGCATCGGCCGGCCGCAATCCGGACACTCCACCTTCGGACCATCCTGAACTGCTCCAATGCGTTGAACACCAGGCTTTGCCCCTTCCGCCTTGATTTTCGCAACGACACCGATCAGCCATTCGCTCATTTCGCGATCGAACTGCTCCAGCGTGCATTGCCCATCCTCGACCTGTTTCAACCGGTCTTCCCACATGGCCGTCAATACGGGGTCTGCCAGCTCGGGCGCGATCCGTTCCAGCAACTCGATCAAGGCATTGCCCTTAGCTGTCGGGATAACCTCCTTCTTCTCCAGGGCGAGGTAGGTGCGATCGAACAAGTTTTCGATGATACCGCCCCGTGTGGCGTCGGTACCAATGCCTGCCTTCTCCTTCGTGCGCATGATCTTCTGCAGGCGCGGATCCTCGATCTCCTTGTCGACAGACTCCATGGCGGTCAAGATCGTGCCCTCGGTATAGCGCTTCGGTGGCTGGGTCTTGGTCGTCTTGACGTCGGCGGTGAGATTTTGCGATGTTGTTTGCTTGCCGATATCCGGCAGCGCAACGTCTGTGGTGTCGCCATCGTCGTCGTTCTTGGCTTTCGCCTTCTTTTCGGCGAGATCCGGATAAGCACGCAGCCAGCCTGGCGACATCAGCACCCGCCCGGTGGCCTGAAAGCGTTCGCCCTCGCAAACCACTTCGATCACGGTCTTGTTGTAGTGCGCCGGCCCGAGAAACTGGGCGAGGTAGCGCCGACGGATCATGTCGTAGATCTTGCGCTCATTGGACGTCATGGCACTCATGTCCACACCGGTATAGGCCGTCGGAATGATTGCATGGTGCGACGACTGGGCAACCTTCGCATCGTTCCATGCGCGGCTCTTGCTCGTGGAATCCACTACGGCGACAAGCGGCTGTAGCGAGCTGTCCACCTGCACGACCGCCGCGACCACTTCCCGTGCATCCTCGAACATCGACAGCGGTAAATGCTCGCAGTCGGTTCGAGGATAGGTCGTCGCTTTGTGTTTTTCGTACAGAGCCTGACAGGCATCGAGCACGGCCGACGGCTTGATGCCGAAACGCTTCGATGCCTCCTTCTGCAGGCTTCCCAAGTAGTACGGCAGCGGGACGGGGTCCGGATCCGGATTGGTCTCGTGCTTGTCGATGACGCCAGTCTTCTGCCGCACCTTGTTGGCCACTGCCTCGAGCTTCGCCTTATCGACAACGTGCCCATCCTTGTCGACCAGGTCAGACCTGGCTATCCATTTCATCGGAAACGCTGTCTTGGCCAGGTCGAAGGTCGTATTCAGCAGATAATGGATCTTCGGCATGAAATTTCGGATCGCTCGCTCGCGACGAACGACCAAGCCGAGCACCGGCGTCTGTACGCGACCGAAATGCAGCGTGCCTTCCTTCCCTCCTGTACCGAAGGCGGCCGTCAGCGCCATGGTGACGTTCATACCGCCCAGCCAGTCGGCATGTCCGCGCCCCACGCCGGACTGATACAAGGAAAATTTCTGCTGGCCGGGTAGAAGCTTGGCCAGCGCCTTCTTGATCGATACTGGATCCGTCGCGGAAGCCCACAAACGACTGATCTTGCCACGATAGCCGGCCGCATCCATGATCTCGCGGGCGATCACCTCCCCTTCGCGATCGGCGTCCGTCGCGATCACGACTTCGCCAGCCGTCTTCAACAGCTTCACGATCTTGTTGTATTGCGGCTTGCCATCGAGCTTGACGACATGCTTCCAGCCGTTCGTTCCCGGAATCACCGGCAACAGCGATAGATCCCATTTTTGTTTCAACTCGGGCTGGTAGGCGTCCGGCTTTGCCTGTTCCATCAAGTGGCCGACCGCATAGGTGACCATCACGTCCTGGCCGGTATAGCAACCGTCCTCGCGTGTCCTGGCGCCGACGTGCGGCGCCAGATCCTTCGCCTGGGACGGTTTTTCACAGAGGTATAACTTCGTTGACACGCATCTCTCCCAAATTCAATTCGCGACTCAAGTGTCGCATCCCTTTTCCGTCATATCGGAATCATCTAACACAGCAAACTTCCTCCAGGACACCCAGCATGGCTCGCCCGATATCTGCAGGCGGTGTGCCGCACCACCTCGCAAGCGCAAGATCCAATCGCCTTGACGAAACGATCGCTGCCGACGGATTCCGCCAGCAACGATCGTATGCTCCACATAACCGCCGCGGAGCACGACGTTCATACTGCTCCAGGGGTGATCATGCAGCGCGCGATCGTCGTCACTTCGCAGGAAGCAGTGCAGATAGACGTTGAAAATCCGGTTGTGTGGAATCACGTACCAGCGAAGAAGATAGGACTCGCAAGGTCCTCCGATGACTTCGTCAGGGGGGCGGCGCTTGATGCTTTCGATGAGCCCATCAAACATCGATATCTCCCTGCGCCGGCGACGGCGATATCACCGCGGATTTGGCTTTCGCTCTTTCCACCAGGTCGCCGTCGACGAAGACATTGCCGTCTTCATCCGCCTCGATCGTGATTTCCTTGCCGCAGATCGTCCATACGACTTTCATTGGCTGTTTTTTAGTCTCGTTTGCCATGGCTTTCCCCTAGAGCGGATTGCATATTAATGTAAGGCATAGCCGCAATGAGTGAACCAGCCACGCGCATCCGAAGGCGTCACCAGCTCAATCGCATCGGCCAGCACCTGCTCCAGTGCCTCACGGGTGCGCGCT
>SXGU01491594.1_pt1 | contig 13915 bp, 16 predicted proteins | sample 3174531 | NCBI WGS metagenome assembly SXGU01 (sample SAMN11356863, study PRJNA531348) | freshwater metagenome | isolation source: freshwater sample F1-140 | place: China: Fuxian Lake, Yuxi | collected 2017-12-25 | reverse complement strand
TGTGTTTTTGACTCTCCAGTCCGCGTAGAACTCCGCTGGTGACTGCATCCCCAAGGCGCTGTGCGGCGCCTGCTGGTTGTAATGGTCGATCCACGCGGGGATCTGTCGTCCCACCGCCTCCACGGTCTCCAAGCAGGCTTGATACACGTAATCCCGTTTGAAGCTGCCGAAGAACGCCTCGGCCAAGCCGTTCGACTCCGGGCTCCGCCGAGGGGTGTGGCAGGGGCGCAACCCCATCGCTCTCACAAATGGCCGGAACCGATGCGAGGTATACTCTGGCCCGTTGTCGCTCAGGAACTCGATCCCCTGGGCGCGGGTCCGCGCCTCTCCGAACCGCCGGAATACGGCTTCGCGCAGCATCTCGGCCAGGTCCTCGGCCGTGATCCGCTTGGCGAAGCGCCAGGCGAGCACCATCCGATCTGCACAGTCGATCATGATCGCTAAGCGCCCCTTCTGTCCATCCCAGGCCCGGATGCCCGTGATGTCCGAGGCCCATCGCCGATTGGGTTCGGCCACTCGCACCTGTCCCTCGTGCCGCCGTCCATCCCGCACCCTCGACCGCCGCCCCGTCGCCAGCCAGCCCCGCCGGCGTAGCACCCGCCACACCGTCTTGGGATTGCACCGTAGTCCGTGGCGCTTGAGCAGCGCATGGAGCCGCCGGTACCCATACGAGGCGGGGCTGGCGCTGAGGAGCCGGCGGATCGCCTCCTCCACGTCCGGTCGGCGCATCGACCGTCCACGCCCTGGCCGCCGCCGGTAGTAGAGCCAACTCCGGGGCTTGCCGAACACCCGACACGCAAATGCCACGGAACAGCCTGTGACCCGCACCAGCCACCTTAGGTCCCCTCGGGTAATCTGAGCCCCTTGAGCTCGTAAACTTTTTTAAAAAGGTCCACCTCCAAGGCCTTCCGCCCCAGGGCTCGCTCCAGTTCCTCCACCCGCTTCTGGAGCCCGAGTACCTGACTCTTCGGTACCAGTTCACCAGACTCCTTGAGGCCCTGGTCGAGGCTCCGCTTCCAGCGGTACATCTGGGCCGCGTTCACAGCGTATTTGCGACAGACTGCTTCGAGAGGCACCCCCGTCTTCCACTCCTGCAGCACGGCGAGCTTCTGATCGGCCGGCCACCGCCGCTTCCGCCCCCGACCACTCTGGACAGGTTTTATTGCCGTTTCCATCATCCCTCCTGACCTATCATACCTGTCCAAATCTTAAGTGGGGCACAACATCTGGCCCGTTATTCTGCATCAGAGGATCTCCGCGGAGTTACCGATTACACGACATTCAAGACTAAGTCTGCGGACGGGCATCCCTTGAAATGCCATGTGCAGACGATGGTGTTCGGATTTTTAGCTCTTCAAATTGTCTGCCTCAAGCGGCTTGAGCTCAACCCTCAGGCCTGGTCAGATGACATTTCGGCTGTACTCAATCTGCCGTGGAATGATTTGACCGTTCAAGTTTGGCCCCCGTCATTACGGCCTGTTCACTGGCCGCCGAAGCTTAGCTTTGATGATGCGGAGCGCAATCTCAAGTTTCTCGCTCACCGTTTTGTTCCCCTCAAAAAGCAATAATTCTTTCGTGGTGAAGTTGTCACCAAGCCAACCCATGCTTGCCGCTTTTTCCCGGAGGTGCGCATCTAGCACCTCCGGGCAGGCTTTTCCCACCCCACTTCTCAAGCGATGGGATGCATAGCAAAACGTAAATGCGAGTAAGTTATTGAATTTATACTATAAAATAAATGTTGACAAACTATTTCAACTTATACTATTGTTTGTACATAAATTCGATGGGAATTAAATCATGACGCATCGCACATGGCCTCCATCGCTGCTTCAGGCAGTCACGCTGCTTGTCATCGCCCCCCTCTCTGTGCCGGGGCCAGACCTGGCACAGGCCTTCGATTGGACCCCCTCCAACGAAGAAATTGCCAAGTATCGCAAGAGCTGGAATCCATTTTCCGAGGGCCCGCTGCTCCTTCAATCCGTGGACATCCATCCTCAAGGCCAGCTTTCCGTCCGTCCGTTCTTGTTTTCACAAATTTCCGAGAAGAGCTACGGCAACCGTCTCACGACGCCGGTCGATGCAAAGAACGGCCCGACGCACCTCTACTCCGTCGCACCACTCGTGACCGTCACCTATGGAATTACAGACCATGTGGAGTTCGGCGCCGCCACCTCCTGGAACACCTTCTGGGCACAGGACTCGGAAGGGTTCAATAAGGGCCGCGGCGGCCCGATGACCACGGACTCGGGCCTCGGTGACCTCTCACTCGTCATCAAGTACCGACCCATCGTGCAGGATCCCGACAGTACGCGCCCCTCTGTCACCCTCTATAATCAAATTATTCTTCCCACCAGCCGTTGGGCCGGCACAGAGCGGCCACCAGGCGGCTTTGCTCCGCTGGGACGTCTTCCCGCCACCCGATTTGGAGAGCTGGGCATTACCGAAGGGCTGACGTTTCGAAAGAATGAGAAGCCATATCGCCTGAGTGGCGGCGTGTATTACACCTATGCAGCGCCCGGCAGCGACGGAGGCCAAACAACCTACGTGGGCGACATCATTAATACTCGTGTGGCGTTCGAGCATTTTCTAGACGACAAGAAGGGGCTGGCCTACAACATTGAGCTGGCCACCTATCACAGCCTCACCTGGCGTGCCGACGGCCACGCGCTCAATCGAGGAGCGCGCAGCGGCTCGACGGTCATCGGCATCGAGCCAGCCATTCAATGGCGGTTTTCCGACGCCTGGGTCGGTGCATTCGGCGTGCTCTACACAGTCGCCGGGCAGAACAGCCCCGATGCGTTCTACCCGAACTTCGCCATCCAGTGGTACTGGAATCAGGGCAAGCAGGTCATCATGCGCTGACCGAGCCCATGCCTGCCTCCCTTGAGAGGCAGCCGAGCTGCGGGAAGGAACTTGCACGTGGACACCCCGAACGTCGATGGAAAAACTAAAGCGCAGGCGGCGATCCAGACGATTCTGCAAGCCTTGAGCGGAATCCGCTATGGGTCGCTGGAAATCATCGTCCATGATTCGGAAATTGTGCAGATCGAACGGAAAGAAAAGATTCGTATCGGCCCGCAGGCAGGACAAAAAGCATGAGGTGTAACCCCTAAATTATTGATCAAACAATTTACCTGCGGGATTGATCGGCCGACCAGGACACTGGAGGCGCCAGCAGGAAAGACCTTCACATTCTCAGGCGATCCGACCGGACAACCGGAGGTTCTCATGACTGAAAGGATACATCATCATGCGGATTTTCCGGTTGTTTATTTTGGGCATCGCCCTGGCAGGGCTCGCCCCAGGCTCCCTCCATACGGCCTGGGCGGCTGAGGAGGGGCAGTTGGTGAAAAAAGACGGGCGCTGGCAATACGTCTCCACCGAAGATCCCGGCCTCAAGTATCTCTATCTCAAGGGGATCATCACCCAGGAGGAGTATGAAAAGGGCTTGTCGGTCGTACAGACGAAAGAACGCCTGCAAACGCCGAATTTCAAAATCGACGTCAACAACGGCTTGAATATCCGTGTCGGCGACAATTTCCTTCTGAAAATGCGAGTACTGACCCAGGTCCGCTACACGCATAGCACTTACAATAAGACCTGGGGAACGATCGGGGACTCAAGGAATCCGGAGATTCTGGGAGGTCAGGTGGAGTTCCGAGCGATCAGAAAGCAAAGCGACTCGAACGAGTTTTCCGTCCCCCGGGCGCAACTGCAATTCATGGGACATGCGTTCGATCCCGACTTCCGCTACAACGTCTCGTTGGCGCTGGATCAAACCCCCTGGGATCAGGAGGGCGGCAGCGGACGAGCCAGACTCCTCGATGCCTATATCGCCTCCTGGCATATTCCCTTCGCCACGGTCCAGCTCGGCCAGCAAAAAGTCTGGTTCAATCGCTCGCAGATTAGCTCGAACGCCACGACGGCCTTCGCGGACAACATGACCGTCCAAAACGCGTTTGCCGCCAACCTCATCAACAGCCGCGACATCGGCATCCAGATCCTCAGCGATGAAGAGCAATACAAGCTCAACTATGCCATCGGCATCTGGAACGGAGCCGGGACGAACCTCACGCGGGAAGGCACCTCCGTGAGCCAAGCGGTGCCGGCGTCCAATGTGCAAGCCGGCCTGGGAGGGGGCACGCCCTCAGCCAACGTCCGCCGCACCTACAATTGGGACACCCGGTTCCTGACCGGAGAGCTGATGTACACGGCCCGCCTGCTGTACAAGATCTCGGGCAATCCTGGATACGGCCAGGGCGACATTCTCAACTCGCGCACGCCCCAGGTCGCGATTGCGGCCGGCTATGCGTACAACCCGGCACAAAACTACCTGAGCTCGATCCGTTCGGATATCGTCGACCGTGCCTACCGTCAGAGTGTGACCAAGAACGGCAACGGCCGGCTCCTCGGCGGCGGCATCTACGATTTCCAAACCTATGAGGTGGATCTAATCGGTAAGTACCTCGGCTGGTCGATCCAGGCGGAGGGCTATTACCGGCATCAGCGGGTGCGAAACCATAACTCCCAAACCGTCGCGTTCGACCCGACCACCAACCCCACCGGCCCCCAAGTGGAACTCGGCCAAGCCTGGGGTTGGTACGCGCAGGCCGGCAAGTATGTGATCCCCAGAAAGCTGGAAGTGGCGGTCCGGTACGGATTCATGGATCCGTCCACCAAACAAGTCAACGACCTGGTCAAGGAGTTCGGCGCGGCGCTGAACTACAGCTTCGACGGCACCTACAACAACCGGCTCATCGTGGACTATGCCAACATCACGATGGGCAGCGGCGGACGGGCGCCGGATCGGTCACCCTGGGAAACCATACCGGGATTCGGCCAGAATCTCATCGAGAACCGGTTCAACGTGCAATATCAGTTCTACTTCTAACGAACACGCGCGAGTCACGCGCAACGGAGGCATCGCATGTTTCGACATTTGGTCCGATCAGGGGCGCTCCTGCTCACCGTCGTCCTGGCCATAACCTGGGAAGCGCCGGCTGTACAGGCCGAACCCACGGCATCGCTTACCATCGCGGCGGCCAACAGTCTCCGCGAACCTTTGAAAGCAGTTCTTCCACTGTTCGAAGCCCAGCATAAGGAGGTCAACGTTCGGATCGTGTACGGTCCGTCACAGACCCTGCGCCAGCAAATCGAACAGGGAGCGCCGGTGGATGTCTATCTTCCCTCCTCGCTCGATGAGATCGAGACCTTGCAAGACAAGGGGCTCATCGTCGGATCCCCGCAGATCTACGGGAGCACGGCGCTGGTCCTGATCACTGGGAACAGTGCTCCGGTCACGATCGCTTCGATCCAGGATCTCCACAAACCGGCGGTCCGTCGGATCGCGATCGGCGATCCCAAAACCTCGTCGGTCGGAAAGTTCGCGGCGAAATTTATCAGGAATGCGAATTTTGATCAGGACCTTCGGTCTCGTTACGTGTATGGGGAACATTCCGGCGCCGTGCTCGACCTAGTTGCCAAAGGCGAGGCCGACGTCGGCCTCGTCTACCGGACCGATGCGGCCCAGAACCGCAAAGTCCGCATCGTGGCGGAAACCCCTGCCGACTCCCATCCGCCGGTTATCTACGGGCTGGCCGCCGTCTGGACCGCCAGGGACCTGACGTTGGCGCGCGAATTCGGCGCCTTCATGGTCTCGACCCAGGCTCAGGCCGCCTTGCGGGAGCATGGATTCGACCAAGCCACATCCAACACGAGCGCCGCACAGCGGTAAAGTAAAAGGAGACGCACATGGAACAGATCAACAGCAGATCGACGCGCAGGGTTCTGTGGAGTGTGACGCTCGTGCTTTTGGCAACGGCCGGAGTGATCGAAAGCGGTTGCGCGCGTCAGGCACCCGTGCAGACCGCAGCCGTTCTGGAAGGCGGTCGGGACGTGGTGCGAACCGAACGGAGTCCGGCCGGCGCATCGCTGAATTCCCATCCGGTCAACCTGACGCCGCAGGAAATCTCGGCACTCCTGCGAGGCGTTCGCGTCTGGGAACGGCGCAACGTCATCCATGAACTCCTTATGGGCGAGGCGGACAGGAAACGCGCATTCCGGGAAGATGAAATTTCCGTCCTGGCGCCGGCCCTTTCCAGGGCCCTGGCCCAGGCAACCAGGACCGATCGCGTCTATTTCCACCTCAGCCATCCGACGGAGGCCGGAGACGAAGAGACCACGACGGGCTGGGCGTATGTCCGAGAGCCGCTTCTCTATCTGGTGTTGACCGAAGTGCACGACAAGCACGGCCCGCAACCGGACATCAGCAAATACGATCGACAGTTGCCGAACATCCCGGAAGTCCCAGGCCCGTTTAACGTCACCTTCGAGCCGGAAGAATATCTGGCGCGGGTCGTCTCGGCCAGTCCCTGGTTCTCGCCGGAACAGCAGGAGCAACTGGAGATCAGGTTTCGCAAGGCCCTGTCGATTGCGGAGCCGCTGTCGGGCGAAGAGCCGAAACCCGGAAGCTCAAAGCCCTAAGGACATCGCATGAGGCAAGAGCAACGGAGAGAGTCGAGCACGGAGGAACGATCATGACGCTGTTAATCGTCGGCGGCGATTCCGTGGAATCGATCAGCAAACAGGCCGCACGCGCCGGCCTCAGACATACCGAGCACTGGAGCGGGCGCAAGACGCGGGACTTGGGGAAACGCATTCCCAAAGGCACGGACGCCGTGGTGGTCGTGCTGGATCGGATCAATCACGCCCTGGCGGGCAAGGTCCGGGCCGAAGCGACGCGCCGAGGCCTGCCCGTCTTTTTTCAAAAACGGAGGCAGGTTCGCTCAGACGACCGGTGTCCATTGGACCTGAGGGAATTGCTCAACCACCACAGGCGGTCACGATGACGGCGCAGCACACTCTCAAGGAAGCGAGACACATCGGCATTGTGGCCTGCACGGCCGATGGGGCGGCGCTTTGCTATCGGACCATATGTCGAGAGGCGGAGCGTCTCATGGGAGCCTACGCGCACCCGGAGATGACCCTGCATACGTTTTCGCTCCACGCATATCTGAACCTGATCGACCGGCATGACTGGGACGGCGTAGCCGCCCTCATGTCCCGGTCGGCGGCCAAGCTGGCGGAGGCCGGCGCGAAGTTGATCATTTGTCCGAATAACACGCTGCATCGGGCCTTTGACCTGGTCGAATCCCCGGTTCCTTGGCTGCACATTGCGGAAGCCGTCGCAGCGGAGGCCGTACGGCGAAAGTTTCGCCGCGTCGGCGTCATCGGGACCGGCATCGTCATGGAAGGCTCCGTGTATTCACATGCACTCGACAAAGCGGGCATCGGCCACATGCTGCCGGAGGCACACGAGCGAACGCATATTGATCGGATCATTCGGACCGAACTGATCGCCTGGCAATTCCCAGAGGATTCGCGGGCCTTTCTGCGCGACGTCATCGACCGCCTGCGCGCACGAGGTTGCGATGCCGTCATCCTGGCCTGCACGGAGCTGCCGCTGCTGATTTCAAAGGACAACTCGGCCCTGCCGCTGCTGGACTCCACGCGTCTCCTGGCAGAGGCTGCGCTCCATCAGGCAATCCCCGCCTGGCGGAATCTCGGCAGTATGGAAGAGGCCCCTTTCTTAACCCACAGCATTACACCAACGAACTGAGGCGAACCATGCACATCCGAACACTCTTCTTCCTGGGAACCCTGTCGCTATCCTCCATGGCGAATGCAGCCTTCGCCGAGGAAACCATTCGCGTGGGTCACTTCCCCAACATCACCCATGTGCAAGCGCTGGTGGCCCATCATCTGTCACGCACGGACAACGGCTGGTTCGAACAGCGGATCGGGAAAGACGTGAAGATCGAGTGGTTCATCTACAACGCCGGCCCGGGAGCGATGGAAGCGATGCTGGCCAATTCCATCGACCTCACCTATGTCGGGCCGAGCCCGGCGCTGAACGCCTATGCCAAATCCAACGGCGAGGAGATCCGAATCATCGCAGGAGCGGCAGCCGGCGGCACCGCGCTGGTGGTCCAGCCTGATTCCGGGCTCCATAGCCCCGCAGACTTTCGAGGCAAGACCATCGCAACGCCGCAATTCGGCAATACGCAGGATATTGCATGCCGGGCATGGCTGGCGAACGGAGGACTGAAGATTACGCAGACGGGCGGAGACGCCTTCGTCATCCCCACGCCGAATCCGGATCAGCTTGCGTTGTTTCAACGGAAAAAGATCGATGCCGTATGGACGGTCGAGCCATGGGTGTCGCGTCTGGAACGGGATGCCGGGGGCAAGGTCATCCTCGAGCAACCGCAGGAGAGCATTACAGTCCTGGTGTCCAGCGTGTCCTTTCTTAAGACGAAACGCGATGTAGCGACACGATTTGCCAAAGCGCATCGCGAGTTGAGCGAGTGGATTCGTGCGCATCCGGAAGAGGCCAGAGAGATGGTCCGGCAGGAACTCGCTGCGGAAACACGCGCCGAGATTTCCCCGGACCTGATTGCCCGAGCCTGGAAACGCATCACGCTGACAAGCGATATCTCCACCGACGAGTTCCGGCACTTTTTCGCCAACGCGCAGCAGGCGGGCTTTTTGCGCGTCGCCCCGGACCTGTCGCGCCTGATAGAGAGGCTTTCCTGATATGGCCGCACGGGAGAATATCGCACCAGCCTCCCTGCCCGACAAGCTCGTGGTCGATCATGTCTCGAAGTGGTTTCGAACCGATTCGCTCACTGTCCACGCACTCGATGATGTCACGCTTCATATCCCGGAAGGGCAGTTCGTCTGCCTCGTCGGCCCCAGTGGCTGCGGCAAATCGACATTGCTCAATCTCATTGCAGGATTGGATCGCGCGGATCGGGGGCGGATATTCGCCGACGGCGCCGCAATCGACGGACCCGGACGCCATCGCCTCATCCTGTTCCAGGAAGCGGCGCTGTTCCCGTGGCTGACCGTTCTGGGCAATGTCCTGTTCGGGCTCAAGCTGATTGAGGGATTGAGTCCCGACGAGCGCCGAGGCATCGCCGAGTCGTATCTCGACTTGGTCGGCCTCAAACGGTTCATGCATTCGAACGTGCATGAGCTGTCCGGAGGCATGAAACAGCGGGTGGCCCTGGCTCGGGCACTGGCTCCGAACCCGAGTGTTCTGTTGATGGATGAGCCTTTCGGAGCGTTGGACGCACTGACTCGCGAACAACTGTATGGGGATATCCAGCGTATTTGGAGCCGGCATCGCAAAACCATCGTGTTCGTGACACATAACGTTCGCGAAGCCGTCTGCCTCGGAGACCGCGTGATCCTCTTCTCGCCCCATCCGGGAAGAATCCGCGAGGAGTTCCCCATTTCGCTCCCTCGGCCACGCGATATCAACAGCGTGGATCTAGCCAAGCATGCGACTGAAATCACCCGCGTGCTCAAAAACTACATTCATCCTGAGGTCGGCGAATAATGAAACGTTGGCTGGCGGCGTCACTGTTTTTCCTGATCCTCCTGGCCGTGTGGCATCTCCTCGTGCAGGCCCGCCTGTGGTCGCCCCTGTTGCTGCCATCGCCCCTGAGCGTCTTCAGCTACCTTCGCGCCGCATCGCAAGACGGCACCCTGTGGGAAGCCACCTTCGTCACGATGCAACGACTTCTCCTCGGATACGGGATCGGAATCCTCGTGGGTCTTCCACTGGGGCTGCTCAGCGCCGCGTTCAAGTGGTGTGAAGATACGATTGGAATCCTCGCGTTGGGGCTCCAGACGCTCCCCAGCGTCTGCTGGGTTCCCCTGGCGCTTCTCTGGTTCGGCCAAACGGAAACGGCCATGCTTTTCGTCGTCGTGATGGGAACTCTCTGGTCGTTGATTATCGCCACCGACAACGGCGTGCGCACGATCCCGCCGATTTACCTACGCGCCGCCCACAGCATGGGATCGAAGGGGATTCACACCTGGGTGTGGGTCGTGCTGCCCGCCGCTCTTCCCGTTCTTTTGAGCGGAATGAAGCAAGGATGGGCCTTTGCCTGGCGCTCGCTCATGGCAGCGGAGATTTTTGTGACGATTCTGACCGGGTTCGGCCTCGGCCATCTTTTGCACTACGGCCGGGAGTTGAGCGCGATGGATCAGGTGATCGGGGTCATGTTCGTGATCGTGGGAATCGGCCTGGCGGTGGATAAAGCCCTCTTTGCCCCGTGCGAACGATTTCTCCACCACCGTTGGGGAACGGTTCGACTCTGAGAGCCTATGCCGGCATCGAAGCGCCGACTTGTCGCGGAATCAGGTGCACGGCGCCGGCCTGGAATACAGGGGCGTGGATGCCGAAACGGTTACGAAACGCGTGAATGCCGTCATGGGGCTGCCGGCCATTCTGGCGGTGACCGCCGGTGCGGAGACGACGCTCTTCATTTGAACGCGGTCGAGACATGAAGGAGACGAGGCGATGGTGATCACCGTGAACGGAAAATCCGAAGACATCCAGACTCCGAGTTTGCTAGATCTGCTGCAGGCGAAAAAGATCGAACCCCAGATGGTTGCGGTGGAGGTGAACGACACGATGATCGAACGCGATCACCTGGGGAATACCTCGCTCAAGGAAGGAGATCGAGTGGAATTTCTGTTCTACATGGGAGGCGGCCGGTGACCCTTCGTGGGTATCGCACAATCACCGACCTGATCGGCAACACTCCGCTGGTCCGGCTGAACCGGCTCTCCCCCGAAGGGGGCGCGGCCATCTACGCCAAAGTGGAGTTCTTTAATCCCGGCGGTAGCGTCAAGGACCGAATTTGTCTCAACATGATCAACGAGGCGGAGCGAAGCGGCAGGCTCAAGCCCGGCAGCACCATCGTCGAACCGACCAGCGGCAACACCGGGATCGGGCTGGCGCTGATCGCGGCAGTCCGCGGCTACAAGCTTATCCTGGTCATGCCGGACACCATGAGCCTCGAGCGAGCCAGCCTGCTCACGTCCTATGGGGCGGAACTGGTGCAAACTGCAGGATGGGAGGGCATGCGAGGCTCCATACGAGAGGCTGAACGACTCGTCGCCCAACAGACCTCATGGTTCATGCCGGACCAATTTTCCAATCCGGCGAATCCGGCGATGCATCGGGCAACGACGGCTCCGGAGATTTGGGACGCCTTGGAAGGCCGGTTCGACGCCTTCGTCGCCGGGGTCGGCACCGGCGGGACCATCACCGGCTGCGGAGAAGTCTTCAAGGAACGGAACCCCGGCATCCGCATCATCGCCGTCGAACCGACTGCGTCTCCGGTTCTGTCGGGCGGCGCGGCCGGTCCCCACAAGATTCAAGGCATCGGGGCAGGCTTCGTCCCCGCCGTCTTGAATCAAAAGATTCTGGATCGCGTCATCATGGTCACGGATAACGAGTCGTATCGTACCGCGAAGCTCCTCGCGAGAGAGGAAGGGCTGCTTGCGGGCATCTCCTCCGGAGCGAATGTGACGGCGGCCCGACAGATCGCCCGGGAACTCGGACCAGGCAAGACCGTGGTCACCGTACTCTGCGACACCGGCGAGCGATACGTCAGCATGGAGAAGTATTTCACGACCTGAGCAAGGAACCTGTCAGTGGTCAGATGCAAGCTGCTGGCTGAGCGCCAAATGCTGAAAACAGAAGATGAACTTCACCGATGCCAGGAAGCCGGCGTGCTCGGCGCCTTGGCCGGCATCATCGGCACGATCCAGGCGAGCGAAGCCTTGAAATTGGTGCTGGATATCGGTCATCCTTTGACCGACCGGCTGCTGGATTTTGACGCCACGCGTACCGGTTCCGGGAGGTCGCGGTGATACGCAATCCCGCCTGTCCGCTCTGCGGGAACCATCCGACCATCACGCAGCTGGTCGATCATGAGCCGGAAGTCTGCACGGACCGAGCACCGGCAACGGATTGGCTCGATGGGAAACGGGCGACATGAAAGGAGGATGGAGGGAAAACCAGAACCAGTAGCGCCGCAGGAATGGAACAGAGTATTGCGCTTGTGCACCGCACATAACTACTTAGTACATACACGAGGGCATTACGCCTATTTACAGCAGAAAGGATATGGTCATGAGTGACACCCGCACCGCGAACGATTCCCGAACCAGCTTGAGCGCCCAAGCGGCACGCAATCTTGCCACCGCCACCGTCACCGTTCCGCAGATGACCGAGATCACTCCGCGGTGGCTCCATAAACTGTTGCCGTGGATCGACGTCGACGGCGGCGTCTATCGCCTGAATCGCGTGGCCAAGGCCGAGAAAGGCAAACCGGCCAACGAATTCGGCGAAGTGAAGGTGAGCCTGTTGACGGTCGACACCGGCGAGCCGCAGCTACCGAAGACGTTTGTCGATTATGAATTGCATCCGCGCGAATACCACCTGAGCACGATCCAGACGGTCGTCCATACGCACACGCGCGTCACCGATCTCTACAGCAACCGCGTCGATCAATTGCGTGAGCAAGTGCGTTTGACGGTCGAAGCCGTGAAAGAGCGCGAGGAATGGGAGATTTTGAACCATGCGCAATTCGGCCTCCTGAAAGAAGTGGTCCCCGGCCAGCGCATCGAGACCCGCAAGGGCACCCCCACGCCGGATGATTTGGATGAGCTGTTGACCCTGGTCTGGAAGAAACCGGCATTCTTCCTGGCCCACCCCAAAGCGATCGCCGCCTTCGGACGTGAAGCGACCAGGCGAGGCGTCCCTCCCCCCACAGTCCATCTGTTCGGCTCTCCGTTCATCACCTGGCGTGGCATTCCCCTGATCCCGACCAACAAGCTGGAGATCGACAGGGCGGGTAAAACGACCATCTTGTTGCTGCGCGTCGGCGAAGCCCAGCAGGGCATCGTCGGACTGCAAAAGGCGGGGGTGGCGGGAGAGCTGGAACCGGGCCTCTCCGTCCGGTACATGGGAACGAACGAACACGGCATCGCCTCCCATCTCGTCACGCGGTACTTCTCTGTGGCGGTGTCGACTGAGGACGCCATTGCGCGCCTCGATAACGTCTCCGTCAAGTTCTATCACGACTATGTCTATCCGAAAGGCTGACACCATGGACGCACCGACACAGGACCGGGCCCTTGGCGGTGATGACCCGTTCGATACGGCGTTGATCACCAAACTGGCGAACGAGTTCTACTTGGAATCCGGGCGCGCGGCGCAATGGCCGGCATCAATCCCGGGTGCTTCCTCCCCAATCCCCACCGTCCCGACCACGATCGCCGGCATTCCGGGAGGCGTGCCGAATGTGCCCGGCATCCTCCCGACTCTTCCAGCCGCTCTCCCGACTCTTCCAACGGACAAGCCGGACAATCCGGGACTGTCCGGCGGGTATCCGTTAGCCACGACGGACGTCCATCCGCCGGTCCATGCCGGGCAAACGGCAACCCCGACTGCATCGCCTGCGAGGCACGGTCTTTCATCCGGAGAACATACGCCGGATTTCAGCGAGGCCTATCCGTTCGGCGAGCCACGCTGCAACGGCGATCTCTTCGGCGCCAGCGCGCAACGACGACCCGGAGACCATCGCCTTACACAGAACGTCCAACCTTTCCCGGGATACGACCTGTCGAGCACGACGCCCGATTGGTATTTCCTTCGGGGAGTCGATGCGTCTCTGCCGGAATATCCTGGCACAGCCGGCCCTTCGGTCAGCTCCTCACTGTCCGCGCTTGAAGTGGACTCGATCCGGCGGGACTTTCCCGCTCTCCAGCAGCGCGTGAACGGCCATCCGCTCATCTGGCTCGACAACGCCGCGACCACGCAAAAGCCACGGAGCGTCATCGACGCCACCTCGCATTTTTACAGCCGCGACAATTCGAACATCCACCGCGCCGCGCATGCCCTGGCGGCCCGCGCCACGGGGCTCTACGAGGGCGGGCGCGAAAAAGTCCGGCAGTTCATCGGCGCCGCCGATGCGAAGGAAATCGTTTTCGTCCGCGGCACCACGGAAGCCGTCAACCTGGTGGCCCAGACCTATGGGCGCACCCATAT
>SXGU01253088.1_pt1 | contig 13920 bp, 8 predicted proteins | sample 3174531 | NCBI WGS metagenome assembly SXGU01 (sample SAMN11356863, study PRJNA531348) | freshwater metagenome | isolation source: freshwater sample F1-140 | place: China: Fuxian Lake, Yuxi | collected 2017-12-25 | reverse complement strand
GCCGACGCGGCCTCGGCGTGGGTTCCGGCCGAACGCTTCCCCCAGCCCGCGAGTTGCTGGCGCGTCCTTGTAGCGTCACGCCCCGGCCGACCCCTGCCTCACTCCGCTCGTAGGAACTACCAGCCCTTCCCGCACTTCGACCACCAACCGCTGACCTGAGAAACCGGCCGCTTCCTCACTGCTTCGCAGCCACCGCCGCGCCGCTCCCCGACGGAACTCGAAGGTATCGAAGAGCATCGTTGATCCGATCAGCCCACGTGCCCGCCCCGAATGCGCGAGGCCTCAGAACGCACGAGGCGATCCACGCCCGCAAAAGCCTGGCGTGATACCCTCCCGCTCCGCAAGGATCCCCGCAATGGAGTTGCCGATGCCGACTGAGCCGTGGGTCAGCGTCGAAGACGTGGCGCGCCACCTCGGCGTGTCGCACGACACCGTCTACCGCTGGATCGATGCCAAGGGGCTGCCAGCGCACAAAGTTGGCCGCCTCTGGAAGTTCAAGCTCGCCGACGTGGACGAGTGGGTCCGCAGCGGCGGGGCGAGCGACGACGCCGGGAACCCCAGAACCGAGGCCGGCGAATGACCAACAACCGCGAGCGCCTCGGCTTCCGCGACGGCGAGAAAGGCGCCCACTCCAGCCGCACCATCATGCTCGCCGAGTTGGCCACGCTCCTTGGCGCAGCGCCCGCCGACGCGCACCGGTCGCGCATGCGCGAGCTGGTGCTGGACGAGAACCTCCTGGGCAAGCGGTCGGCCGCGAACAGGCACAACAGCTTCAGGCACCTCTCCGAGCTGTACGGCCTCGACGCGGCGATGCCTGCCTACCGCATCTTCCGGCGGCTCTGGGGCGAAGACGCCGGCGGCCGACCGCTGCTCGCACTGCTCTGCGCCGTCGCCCGCGACCCGCTGCTGCGCGCATCCACGGACCTCGTTCTGGACCTGGCGCCGGGCGCCGGCGTCGACTGGCGGGCCTTCGCCGCCACGGTGGATCGCCCGCTCGCGCCAACCACGCTCAAGTCCATCGGCCAGAACCTCGCCTCGTCGTGGACGCAGGCCGGCTTCCTGTCCGGGGTCATGATCAAGACCCGCGCCCAGGCCCGCGCGACCCCCGGCGCAGCCACCTACGCCCTCGCGCTGGGCTTCATGGAAGGCGGCCGGGGCGGAATGCTGCTCTCCACCGCCTGGACGCGCCTGCTCGACATTCCCGCCGACGGGGTGCTGAGTCTGGTCCAGCAGGCGTCGCGGCGGGGCTGGGTCGAGTACCGTGCGGCGGGGGACGTGATCGATCTGCGCGTGGATGCGTGGTTCACCGACGAGGAGAGGGGGTGGTGCGATGGCCGGTAGGGTGGATGCGCTCGCCGACGCCTATGGTCGCCACGTCGGCCTGCCCTGGGACCGGGGCCTTGCCCCCCCGCAGCGGGTCTGGTTCGCCATCTACCCGAAGGAGGACGAGCGCCGCCTTCGCTACAAGATCGAGGCGTTCCAGCTCGCCACCGCCAACACCGGCAAGCGCTGGGTGCTCGCCGACCTGACCGACAGCTTCTCCCGCTGGCTCGACGGCGAGAAGTACCGCGAGAGCTACTTCAAGAACCCGAAGATGCTATCGCCCAAGCTCCCGCGCTTCCTCGACTTCGCGGCGGGCGAGGTCGTCGCCATCGCAGAACAGGCCGGGGCCGACGAGGACACCGTGGTCGGCGTGCTGGGGGTCGCAAGCCTGTTCGGCTTCGCACAGGTGTCCGATCTCGTCCCGCGCATCGTCGCCACCGTGCCCGGACGCCTGCTCGTGTTCTTCCCTGGCTCGCGCGAGGGCAACGTCTACAAGATGCTCGATGCCCGCGAGGGCTGGAACTACCTCGCCACGCCCATCACCGCCTTCGACGAGGGGAGCGCTCCATGATGTTGAATCGCGAGGTCTTTGCCACCGACCCCGACAAGCTTGAGCTGCTCAACCACGGCGTCGCCGAGGTGAAGGGAGGCCGTACCGAGGCAGAGCTCCGGACGCTCCGCTACGAGCTTGCCACCTTCGTCTGCAAGGGCCAGTACGAGTCGGGCTTGCGGAAGGTCCTGGAAACCTACCTGGCGAACCTCGGCAAGACGGAGCAGCCGGGCATCTGGGTCAGCGGCTTCTTCGGCAGCGGCAAGTCGCACGTCGTGAAGGTGCTCCGGGCGCTCTGGACCGACGAGCCATTCCCCGACGGCACCAGGCCTCGTGGCCTCGCCAACCTCACGACCGAGATCAACGACGCCCTCGTCGAGCTGAGCAACCGGGGCAAGCAGATCGGCGGGCTGCACGCCGCAGCCGGCACCCTGGGCGCATCGGCGCGCAGCGTGCGCCTCGCGATCCTCGCCATCGTCTTCCGGTCGGCCGGCCTGCCCGAGCGGTACGACCTCGCGTCCTTCGTCATGTGGCTGCGCGACCACGGCTGCCTCGACGCGGTGAAAGCCGCCGTCGAGGCCGACGGCTCGTCCTGGGACGAGGAGATCCACGACTTCCTCGTCTCCCCGGTCATCCACGAAGCCGTCGCCGCGCACTTCCCCAACTGGCCGACCCCCGTGGGCGAGATCGGCACGCTGCTGCACGCGAGCTTCCCCGACCGCGCCGACGTGTCCAACGACGAGATGATCGCGGCGATCAAGAAGGCGCTGACCCGCGATGGCAAGTTCCCCCTGACCCTGCTCGCCATCGACGAGGTGCAGCAATTCATCGGCGACAGCTCCGAGCGCGCCCTGGCCGTTCAGGAAGCGGCCGAGGAGTGCTGCAAGCGCTTCGGCTCGTCGCTGCTGATGCTTGCCACCGGGCAGTCCGCGATGGCGGGCAACACCCAGCTCCTCAAGCTCAAGGGCCGGTTCCCCATCGAGGTCCAGCTCTCCGACGCCGACGTGGACACCGTGGTGCGCCAGATCGTGCTCCGCAAGCGCCCCGACCGAGCCGCGGCCGTGCGCGACGTGCTCGAAAAGCACAACGGCGAGATCAGCAAGCACCTGGCCGGCAGCCAGATCGGCCCCCGTCCCGAGGACAAGGACGTGCTGGTGTCGGACTACCCGCTGCTCCCCGTGCGCCGCCGCTTCTGGGAGCAGGCGCTCCGCGCGGTGGACGTGGGCGGTACCACGGTGCAGCTCCGCAACCAGCTCCGGGTCGTCTACGAGGCCGTGCGGTCCAGCGCCACCGACAAGCTTGGTACGGTGATCCCCGCCGACTTCCTCTACTTCCAGCTCGCGCCCACGCTGCTCCAGACCAGCGTGCTGCCGCGCGAGATCCACGAGCTGGTGGGCAAGCTCCAGGCCGCCAGCGATCCCGACAGCACGCTCAAAGCGCGGCTGATCGCCCTGGTGTTCCTGGTCGGCAAGCTCCCCCGCGAGTCGAGCCAGGGCGGCGACCTCGGCGTGCGGGCCGACGCCGAGACGCTGGCCGACCTGCTGGTGCAGGACCTCGACCACGGCGGGGCCGAGATCCGCAAGGCCGGCCCCGCCGCCCTGCTGTCGCTCGTGGAAGCCGGCCAGCTCATGCAGGTCGAGACGGAGTACCGGGTCCAGACCCGCGAGAGCGCGTCCTGGGAGGCGGACTTCCAGAAGAACCGCAAGGCGCTGGCCGACGACGACGGCAAGACGGGCACGCTCCGCAGCGACGCTGTGGCGGAAGCCGTCAAACGCCGGCTGACGCTCACCAGCGTCCAGCAGGGCCAGTCCAAGGTCCCCCGCAAGGTCCAACTCCACTTCGGACCCACCGAGCCGACCTTCCACAAGGAGGCCGGCGCCTGGACGGGCGTGGTCCCGGTGTGGGTCCGCGACGTGCAGCAGGAGGGCCAGAACACGCCGCAGACCGACGCGGTGAAGGCCGGCAACGAGTCTCCGTTCGTGTTCCTGCTGCTGGCCGACCGAAATGCCGAGGACATCAAGAAGGCCCTCGTCACCCTGAAGGCGGCCGAGACGACGCTCCAGACGCGGGGCGTGCCTGGCAACGAGGAGGGCAACCTCGCCCGTGCCGCCGTGCTGACACGCCGAGACCGGGCCAAGGAGCGGCTGGTCGCGCTGCTCGACGAGGTGATGGACAACGCCCAGGTCATTCAGGCCGGCGGCAATGAGGTCACCGGCGGCAGCGTGCCCGAGGCGGTGCGGGCGGCGGTCGACAACGCGCTGGTGCGCCTGTTCCCGAAGTTCGCGTCGGGCGACCACGCGAAGTGGGACGCCGTGGTGAAGAAGGCCCGCACCGGCGACGGCTCGGCGCTCACCGTCGTCGGCTTCCACGACGCCGCCGACAAACACCCAGTCTGCCACGAGGTGCTGGGCTTCACCGCCGCCAGCCAGACCGGGGCGGAGGTCCGCAAGCACTTCGAGGGGCCGCCCTACGGGTGGTCGGGCGACGCGGTGGACGGGGCGCTGTACGTCCTCATCGTCACCGAGCACCTGCGCGTCTCCACGGGCGGCGGTGCCCCGCTCACGGCCGCCGGCCTCGACCGCGCCAAGATCGGCCTGTCGAAGTTCCGTGCCGAGACGGTGCCTCTCACGCCGCTGGAGCGCATCGGTGTGCGCCAGCTCATGCAGAAGGCCGGCGTGCCCTGCAAGTCGAACGAGGAGCCCCAGCAGGCCCCCGCGCTGGTCGCCGAGCTGAAGCGTCGCGCCGCCGCCGCCGGGGGCGAGCCGCCGGCCCCCGCCGCCCCGAGCACCGCCCACCTGCTCGCGCTCGACGGCCTCGCTGGCAACGCGCTGGTGAAGAAGCTCTACGAGGCCAAGGACGAGCTGTCGGCCAACGTGGACGCCTGGGACAAGCTCGCGAAGGCCATCGAGGCGCGGATGCCCCGCTTCCGCACTCTGGAGGCCCTGCTGACCGCCGCCGTGACGCTGCCGGTGGCCGTCGAGGTCGCCGCCCAGCGCGACGCGCTGCGCGACGGGCGCGGGTTGCTCACCGAGCCCGATCCGCTGCCCCACCTGGGCGAGCAGGTCACGACCGCGCTGCGCGAGGCCCTGGTGGGCGCGCGGGACGCCTGGAGGGCCGTCTACGACGCCGAGATGGCCGGGCTGGTCGCCGCCGAGGCGTGGGCCAAGCTGCCCGAGGAGCGCCGCAAGGGGCTCCTCATGAAGCACGGCATCGCGAGCGTGCCCTCGCTCACGGTCGGCACGATGGACGAGGTGCTGCGCGCCGCACAAGCGCGGTCGCCGAGCCAGTGGGCGCTCGACCAGGCCGGCTTGCCCGGCCGGTTCGCGGCGGCCCGCCTCGAAGCCATCCAGCTCGTCGCGCCCAAGGCGCAGGCGGTGACCTTGCCCAGGGCCACCCTGCACACCGAAGCCGAGGTCCAGACGTGGCTCGACGAGGCCCGCGCCGCGATCCTCGCCAAGCTCTCCGACGGCCCCGTCGTCGTCTGACCCCCACGGAGTCCTGACCCATGCCCACCCTCGATCCCAGCCTCCGCGACCAGCTCGCCACCGTGATCGGCAAGGAGAACGCCGACACGGGGGCGCGCCTCGTCGCCGAGGCGGGTGCTTCGGCCGCCATCGAGGCGCTGGCGGTCCACCTGCCGTCCCCCTACGCCCACCTCGACGCGGCGCAGAAGCAGCTCCGCAACCGCCTGCGCGCCCGCGCTCGCCGGCTCGGCGACACCCGCCACGCCGACGGCCGGCACGAGATCGGTCGCCTCGTGGAGCAGGCCGCCTACGAGCACTGGCACCGGATGCTGTTCGCGCGCGTCCTGGCCGAGAACGACCTGCTCATCCACCCGGAGATGAAGGTCGCGGTGACGCTGGACGAGTGCGCCGAGCTGGCCGCCTCCGAGGGGGCCGCCGACGGCTGGGAGCTGGCCGGGCGCTACGCGAGCCGGATGCTCCCGCAGATCTTCCGCCCCGACGACCCGCTGCTCGCGGTGCGCTTCGCCATCGACGACGTGAAGAAGCTGGAGGACCTGCTCGACAGCCTGCCCGCCGACCTGTTCACCGCGTCCGACAGCCTGGGCTGGTGCTACCAGTTCTGGCAGGCGCGGAAGAAGAAGGAGGTCAATGCGTCGGAGGTGAAGATCGGCGCGGATGAGCTTCCCGCTGTCACGCAGTTGTTCACCGAGCCCTACATGGTGCAGTTCCTCCTGCACAACACGCTGGGCGCGTGGTGGGTGGGCGCGGGCCGCGCGCTGCCGGTCGAGATGCCCTACCTGCGCGTGCTGGACGACGGCACGCCCGCCGCCGGCACCTTCGAGGGCTGGCCGCGCCTCGCCCGCGACCTGAAGGTGCTCGACCCGTGCTGCGGGTCCGGCCACTTCCTTGTCGCCGCCTTCGAGATCCTCGTCGCATTCCGCGTCGCCGAGGAGGGCCTGACCGCCCGCGAAGCCTGCGACGCGGTGCTCCGCGACAACCTGTTCGGGCTGGAGATCGACGCCCGGTGCGTGCAGATCGCGGCCTTCGCGCTGGCGATGGCGGCGTGGACGTACCCGGAGGCCGGGGGCTATCGCCCGCTCGCGCCGATGAACGTGGCGTGCTCCGGGCTGGCGATCTCGGCGAAGAAGGAGGAGTGGGAGCGCCTGGGCGGCGACAACGCGCGGCTGCGCGCCGGCATGGGGCGCATGTGGGAGCTGTTCAGCGACGCGCCGGTGCTGGGGAGCTTGATCGACCCGAAGAAGGACGCGCCGAACCCGATTCAGGTCGCGCGGTTCGAGGACTTGGGACCGATGCTAGCGAAGGCGCTGGAAACGGTCGCGGACAATGCGGAGGAACGTGAGGCCGCTGTCGCGGCGAAGGGACTCGCGGATGCAGCGACCATCCTGGGCTCGTCGTTCGATTTGATCTGCACCAACGTACCCTATCTTCAGAAGGCGAAGCACTGCCACAACCTGAAGTCGTACATCTCGTCGAACTACACGCGCTATCAAGAGGACCTCGCTTTCGCGATGATGGCCCGCTGTATGGCTTTCGCCAAGCCGCGCGGCGGCGGAACGGCCTTGGTCATGCCGCAGAACTGGCTCTTTCTCGGTCGCTACAAGAACGGAAGAAAGGAGCTTCTAGCTGAAGCCTGTTTCAACCTCTACGCTCGCCTCGGAGCCGGCGCATTCGAGACAATCAGCGGAGAGGTCGTCAACGTCGTGCTGTGCGTGAACGAGGCACGAGGGCGCCGTGACACTACGTTCGCGGCGATCGACCTCAAAGAGCACAGGGACACGGCAGAGAAGCCCTCACTTCTCCGAACTGCGAAGGCAACCGAACTCTCTCAGGACGCGCAGCGCAGAAACCCCGACGCACGGATCATCCTCGAAGCGTTCGCGGGCGGGCCGCTGCTCGCGGAGCACGCGGATTCGTATCAGGGCATCTCTCCGGCCGACCTGGCGCGCTTCGGACGAAACTTCTGGGAAGTCGCGACGCTCGCGGAGCCTTGGCGTCGATGGCAGAGCACCGTCAGTGAAACTCAGCATTTCGGCGGTCGAGAGAAGATCCTGAACATGGGTGATTCTCTGCACGAAGCCGTCGCAGCCGGTAGCGCGTACAGACGAGGCGAGCAGGCATGGGGTAGAACAGGTGTAGTCGTCAGCGCAATGGGACGATTGCCCTGCACGATCAGCACCGGGGAGGCGTCGGACACCAACGTAGCAATCGTTGTTCCGAAGGACCCCGATGACCTCGGCGCACTATGGGCGTTCCTGTCCTCCAGTGAGTACGCCGAGTCGGTTCGACGCATAGACCAAGCCCTGAAGGTGACGAACTCCACGTTGGTCAAAGTGCCATTCGACCGCGACCGTTGGAACCGGGTGTTCTCTGAGTCGCATCCGGCGGGTATTCCGGCCCCAAGCTCGCACAAGCCGGACCAGTGGCTCTTTCGCGGCCAACTCCGCCAGGCAGACGCCCCCCTCCACGTCGCCGTCGCCCGCCTCCTCGGCTACCGCTGGCCCGACCAGCAGCCCGACGCGCTCTACACCCACGCCGACAACGACGGCATCGTCTGCCTGCCCGCCCTGCGAGGCGAGCGCCCGGCGGCCGACCGCTTGGCCGACCTGCTCGCGGCGGCGTGGGGCAAGGACTGGCACCCGCAGACCCTCACCGACCTGCTCGCCGCCGTCGGCCACCAGGGCACCCTGGAGGAGTGGCTGCGCGACGCCTTCTTCAAGCAGCACTGTGAGCTGTTCCATCACCGGCCCTTCCTCTGGCACGTCTGGGACGGGCACCGCGAGGGCTTCTCGGCGCTGGTGAACTACCACAAGCTCGACCACGAGGGCCTGAAGTCGCTGACCTACAGCTACCTGGGCGACTGGATCCGCACCCAGGAGATCGAGGCCAAGGCCGGCAAGAGCGGGGCCGGCGACAAGCTCGCCAAGGCCAAGGCGCTCCAGCAGCGCCTCGCCGCGATCCTCGAAGGCGAGGCCCCGCTGGACGTGTTCGTCCGCTGGAAGCCCATTGAGCAGCAGCCCATCGGCTGGCACCCCGACATCGACGACGGCGTGCGCCTCAACATCCGCCCCTTCCTCACCGTCGCCGACGTGGGCGCGAAGGGGGCCGGCGTGCTCCGGTGGAAGCCCAACATCCAGTGGGGCAAGGACCGGGGCAAGAACCCGCCGGGCTCGCCGTGGGGCGAGGACCGCGACAACGACAAGCACCTGACGCTCGCGGAGAAGCGGGCGGCAGGGGGTGAAGCATGATCCGCCACCTGACCCTGAAGGACGTTGGCCCTGCACGGGACCTGAAGTTCGCCTTCTCGCCGCGCCTGAATGTGCTCACGGGCGACAACGGTCTTGGCAAGACCTTCGTGCTCGACGTGCTGTGGTGGGTGCTGACGACGACGTGGGCGGGCGAGAAGGCGTTCCCTTGGCGGCCGTTGCCGAAGGACTTCGTGGGCGAAGCCGTCGGAGGCGCTGCGGAGCCCGAACCCGAACCAGATCCCGGCATCCTGGCGGTGCTCACGAAGCGCGAGGGGGAGCCTTGGGACGACATGGAGGTGGTGACCAGCGGGACGTGGAAGTGGGACAGCCAGGAATGGGTGCGGAGCCTCTGGCAGCCGAACCGCCTTACTCCGGGCTCGGTCGTGTACCCGGAGCAGCACGACGAAGCCGAGTTCCGCCCACGCAGCCTGGTCATCTACGCCCGCATCGACGGCAGCTATGCCGTGTTCGACACGCTCTACGCCAAGGGCGGCATCTCGACGTTCGCCGACACGGCCATCGTGCTCTCTCCGACGGAGCTGTGGGACGGCAAGGAGGTCGCGGACGCAGAGGTGCAGGGTGGTAAACGAACGGTTATCGGCGGACTTCTCGCCGATTGGGTGAGCTGGCAGCAGCGTTCCAAGTCGAAGGAGTTCGGGGCGCTTCGCAAGGTGCTTCACGCGCTCTGGCCTCCGGGTGAGCACCTGAACCTTGATCTGGAGCCCACCCGCGTTCATCTGCGTGACCGGCGCGACATTCCCGCCGTCGGCACCCCCTACGGCGTGGTGCCGGTCACCCTCGCGTCGGCCGGTATGAAGCGGGCGCTGTCGTTGGCCTACCTCCTCGTATGGGCGTGGACGGAGCACGAGAAGGCTGCGAAGGAGAGCCGTCAGAAGCCGACCCGAGACGTGGTACTGCTCATCGACGAGCCCGAGCTTCATCAGCATCCCTCGTGGCAGCGCGCCTTCCTACCTGCCGTTCTCAAGGCGATCGGCATGATCGCCCCCAACGCCGCCGTGCAGGTGTTCACGGCCACGCACTCGCCACTCGTGCTCGCTTCACTGGAAAACGCATGGGTCGAGGCGTTGGACGACCTGTTCGTCATGGAGCGCGATGGCTCTCTGGTGCGCGCCAACGAACAGGAGTTCGTGCGCGAGGGTGACGTGACGGCCTGGCTCGCTTCGAGCGTGTTCGGAGGCGTCAGTGGGCGGTCGCGTGGCGCGGAGCTTGCGACCGACGCCGCGCAGCACTTCATGGCTGGCCGGCTGAAGGAAGCAGACGACACCCTCGGGCTTCTCTACGACCACTTGGACGAGCAGCCACGCGCGGCCATCCCGGACGATGAGGACCTCGACTGGCGCATGCAGGTCGCGGATCAAGCCTACCGGCGACTGCCGCTCGCCGAGCGCGTCCACGACGCGCTGAAACGCACGCTGCCAGGGCACGACGAGTTCTGGGTCCACTGGACCCTCGTGTACCGGCCGGGGAAGCCAACCAAGGAGGGCGACGATGCGGCACGTTGATCCTCCCGACGCGCCCTGGGGATGGCAGGCGCACGTCTTGAAGGCGGGGCGGGCTTGGTTGAACGACCCTGCCGCCGACAACCGAAACGCCAAGGACGCGAAGCCCTTCTGGAACGACTACCGAGACGAGATCGGCGAAGCGTTCGGGTACATCTGCTGCTACACCGTCGTCTACATCGCCAACGGCGAGGCCGACCACTTCATCCCGTGGGCCGGCGTTCGAGGAAGCCGAAAGGCGCATCTCGCCTACCAGTGGTCCAACATTCGCTACTCGGACGGATGGATCAACAAGTCGAAGGGATCGTCCACGTTCCCAGACCCCTTCGTTGTGCAGGATGACTGGTTCGAGCTCCACCTGCCGTCCCTGGAGCTTCACGCCACGGGGCAACACCCGCCGGACCACGACGCCGCCGTGAAGAACCTCCTGAAGCGGGTCAGAGACGACACGCGAGTCATGAAGACGCGCAGGGCGTACTTCCGTCAGTACAAGGAAGGAATCCGGCCTATCGAACTTGTCGATAGAGAAGCGCCGCTCCTCGGCCGGGCGCTCCGAGCACACCCAGCGGAGCTTCTGCCTGCGGACCTCCTTCGCCTTCAGGCAGGCACCCTATGAACGTCCTCGACGCCCTCGCGGCCCGCCTCGCCTCGGCCACCGCGCACAACCACGCCACCGAGCACGCGCCCGTCGCCGTCCTCTGGACCGACGGCGACCGCAAGTGGGAGCCCGCCCTGTCGGCGCTGCGCGCCCGCCTGCCGAACCTCTGGACGCTCGGCGACTACGACCCCGCCGCGAACCAAGGACCGGCGGCCTGGGTCAAGTGGCGGCTAGGCAGCGTGGCGGCGGGCGACCCCGCGCCGGTGATCTACCTGCCCGGCGTGCGCCGCCTCCAGTTCCGGTCCCTGGAGGACTTCCCCGAGGCGTACAAGCCCATCGCGGAGCTTCAGTTCCGTGGGACGTGGTGGACCCAGCAGAACGGCAAGGACTGGACGCCGCTCGCCTTCTTGACGAGCAAGAAGGGCGGCTTGGGCCTGTCCGTCGCCGAGGATCAGGCCACGGTGAGCGCGCTGGAGCGCCTGGTGGTCCGCGTGCTCGACGCTGACATGGCCGAGCTGAAGAAGCCGTCGCGCCTGGAAGCCGAGCACTTCGTCGCGCTGCTGACCGACGACCTCGAAGGCGACCTGCTCGACTGGCTCGACGACCCCGAGGGTGTGCGGAAGGGCTGCCCCGACGACGAGTGGACCGTGTTCCGTGACTTTGTGCGCCAGCGCCTCGACGTGGACCTCGACCGCGACGGGGCCATCGTCGTCGCCGAGCGCCTGGCCGCCCGCAGCGGCGGGTGGGCGAAGGTCTGGAAGCGGTACGCCGACGCCGTGTCCGAGACGAACTACGCCCGCGTCCACCTCGCGCTGGAGAAGGTGACGCCGCCGCTGATGCTGTTCGGCGACAAGGGCGCCTACCCCTCGCACAACGAGCAGCAGGAGGCGGCGCTCCGCAAGGCGCTGGCCGAGCTGGGCGAACTGCCCGAGGCCAAGGCCCGCGCGAAGCTGCGCGCCCTGGAGGCCGAGCACGCCCCGCGCCGTGGCTGGGTGTGGGCGAAGCTGGGCAAGGCCCGAATGGCGGCCGTGCTCCAGCACCTCGTCGCCCTCGCCGACGCCACCGAAGCCCCAGTCGGCGGCGGCACCCGCGACGCCCTGGCTGGCTGGTACGCCGAGGCCGGCTACAAGGCCGACGCCGCCGCCCTCTCGGCGCTGGCGCTCGCCGATCACTCGGACGGGGCCGCGATCCAGGCGGCCGTCCGTGCGCTCTACCTGCCGTGGCTCCAGCGGGCCGCCGACCGGCTCGCCGACGTTGTGAAGGTGGAGGGCTACCCCGCGCCGGACGTGGTGCCCGTCGAAGACGGGACCTGCCTGCTGTTCGCCGATGGGCTGCGCTGGGACGTGGGTGCTGCGCTCGCAGCCCGGCTGGTCGCCGCCGGTCGTCGCGTCGCCCAGGAGGGTCGCTGGGTGGCCTTCCCGCCCGTCACCGGCACCTCCAAGCCCGACGTGTCTCCGATCCGCGACCAGCTCGGCGGCGGCTCCGGGGCCGGCACGTTCAACCCGAGCGTGAAGGCCACGGGCAAGGTGCTGGACAGCGCGACCTTCGGCAGGCTGATGGCCGCCGCCGGCGTGCAGGTGCTCGGCGGCAACGACACCGGCGACCCGTCGGGTCGCGCCTGGACCGAGTTCGGCGACATCGACAAGTACGGCCACAAGCACGGGTGCAAGACCGCGCGGCACGTCGACGACCAGCTTCGCGAGCTGGAACAGCGCGTGGCCGAGCTGCTGGACGCCGGCTGGAAGCAGGTCCGTGTGACCACCGACCACGGCTGGCTCCTCGTGCCGGGCGGCCTGCCGAGCACCAGCCTGCCCGGCTGGCTCACGGACGCCCGCTGGCAGCGGTGCGCGCTCGCCAAGGCGACGAGCCAGGTGGACCTGCCCGCGCTCCCCTGGGCCTGGGACCCCCACGTCTCCGTCGCCTACCCGCTGGGCGTGGACGCCTTCTCCATCCAGACCAGCAACTCCCGCGAGTACGCCCACGGCGGGCTCACCTTGCAGGAGTGCTACACGCCGGTCCTCACCGTGACCCTCGACCGGCCCGCCGTGGACGGCAAGCTGGGCGACCTGAAGTGGGTCGGCCTGCGCTGCAAGGCGACCGTGCAGACCAGCGCCGCCGGCCTGCGTCTCGACCTGCGCGCCAGGGTCGCCGACGCTTCCAGCAGTCTGCTGGACGCCCCCAAGGCGGTCGGGGCTGACGGCACCGCGTCGGCCCTCGTCCCCGACGACGGCAAGGAGGGCACCGCCGCCTTCGCCGTGCTCCTGGCGCCGGACGGCTCCGTCCTCGACAAGCGACCCACGACTATCGGAGGCGACACATGAGCACGCCGCTCGACGACCTCGACCGTCAGACCGCAAGCGCCTTCGAGGGCTTCGTCGTCCGCAAAGACCTGGTGCGCTCCTTCGCGCGACAGTACCCGATACCCACCTATGTCGCCGAGTTCCTGCTGGGGCGGTACTGCGCGACCACCGACGACGACGAGATCGCGGAGGGCTTGCAGATCGTCGCCCGGCAGCTCCAGAGCCGCAGCGTGCGCGCAGGAGAGGAGGAGCTGTTCAAGGCCCGCGCCCGCGAGCAAGGCAGCGTCCGCATCATCGACCTCGTTTCGGCGCGGCTCGACGCCAAGACCGACAGCTACCTCGCCGAGCTGCCGAGCCTTCGCCTGCGGGATGTGCGGATCACACCCGACCTCGTGAAGCTGCACGAGCGGATGCTGACCGGCGGATTCTACGCCGAGGTTGAGCTGGAGTACGACGCGGCCATCGCCCAGGAGGCGAACGGGCGACCGTTTGGCGTCGCTTCGCTCCGCGAGATCCAGCTCAGCAAGCGCGACGTGCTCGGCACGCTCGCCGCGGGGCGCCGGCAGTTCTCGACGGCCGACTGGAAGCGCCTGCTCCTCCGCAGCATCGGCCTGGAGGCCGACCGCCTGACCGAGCGGCAGAAGGACGCGGTGTTCCTCCGTATGGTCCCTTTCGTCGAGCGCAACTACAACCTCGTCGAGCTGGGGCCGCGCGGCACGGGCAAGAGCCACCTGTACCAGCAGGTGTCGCCCTACGCGCACCTGATCTCCGGGGGCAAGGCGACCGTCGCACGCATGTTCGTGAACAACGCGACCGGGCAGCGTGGGCTCGTGTGCCAGTACGACGTGGTGTGCTTCGACGAGGTGTCGGGCGTCTCCTTCGACCAGAAGGACGGCGTG
>SXGU01058538.1_pt1 | contig 13924 bp, 13 predicted proteins | sample 3174531 | NCBI WGS metagenome assembly SXGU01 (sample SAMN11356863, study PRJNA531348) | freshwater metagenome | isolation source: freshwater sample F1-140 | place: China: Fuxian Lake, Yuxi | collected 2017-12-25 | reverse complement strand
TGCGGCGGGCGGGTGCGCCTGATTGGCTTTATCACAGAGCCGGCGACGGTGCGACAGATACTGGCGCATGTCGGCGAGCCGACATCTGCACCGGCAATCGCACCCGCGCGCTCACCACCAGTGGAGGAGAATGCACAGCAGCTGATTGCTACAGAAGCAGTAGAGGCAACCCCCGAACTGGAGTTTGACCAGACGGCAAACCTTACAGCGGAAGCCGGGGATAATCAGTGGACGTCCCCTGCGGGTGCGGATGCGGAGCCGGTCCCGGAACTGGAGTTTGATGAGACGTTGGGATGGTAATCCTGCGCTGTAGGCATGGCACACGCGGCGCAGCGTGAGTAGGCGTGGTGTGGCTGCTGGCAGAGTGCACTGAATGTTTAGGGCTGCCGATGCTGGTCTGTCCAAACCGGGCAATTTCCGCCTGTTGCGCTGAGCGTACCCCTCGGAATATCCAACAAGTGTGATCGTTTTCCACTAAGCAGTGGCGGGGTGCAGGTTAGCGCACAGTGGTGCTTGACGGGTACGGGCTTAGGGATTATATTTTATGGGTTCTTGTATGAATGAATTTCCTATCCGTTTTATCCCTATCCTCAGGCAGGCTCCTTGTGACTTCCTTATACTCGGCCAGTAATAAAACAGGCATAAAATTAGGAGAATGGTTATCTGGGAGATCGACACCGGCATGGATTACCCTGCTTTTGTTGTTAACATGGGCTGGGTTGGCTATTCCGGGGTTTCTCTCGCCTGAGCGCATGTTGGCGCTCGGTCAACAAGTGGCGCCGTTAGTCCTCATTGCGGTTGGACAAACCATAGTAGTTTTGGTTGGGGGACTAGATCTCTCAGTCGGGGCAGTAATGACGCTCAGTTTGGTCCTTGCCAGCGGGATTATGCAAGGCAATCCGGAAATGGCTGTTCCTGGGACTATCCTTTGTTTACTGGTTGGAGCCTTGATCGGCCTGATCAACGGGTTTCTTATTGAGGGATTGCGATTGCCGCCGCTTATTACCACAATAGGCATGATGTCCGTACTTCAAGGGATGGCATGGGTATACACCAACGGCGCGCCAGGGGGGTCAATCCCGGACTTAATTCGCTTTATAGCCAACGGCAAGCTCGGCATTTTTCCGGTGGCAGATATCATTATCGCGTTATCTTTTATCTTAATATCCCTCCTTTTAAATCGTACAGTATTCGGAAAACAATTGTACGCAGTTGGCGCTAATCGCCGCGCGGCACAACTCGCTGGAATTGCAGTTCGTCCCGTAATTGTTGCGGCTTATATGTTGTGTTCAACTCTTGCTGCCGCGGGCGGGCTACTTTTTGCCGGTTATGTCGGCGTGGGTACCCTCGATGCTGGCGGTCCCTTCGTGCTTAATTCCATCGCGGCCGTCATTATCGGCGGAACTCGATTCTCAGGGGGAGATGGCGGGATTAACGGTACGCTTGTCAGCGTAGTGATTCTTGCCGTTCTGACCGGCATCCTAATCCAACTTGGGATTCCCGTCACATTAAGATCTGTCCTGCTTAGCATCATCGTGATCATTGCGGCCGTGATGCAGGGCGGCGCCTTACGGAGGTAAATCGGACCATAATTTATGCTGCGTTTAATGTCCTGGCTGAGTAATGGTTCTGATTAACGTTTTGCATCCTCATATCCCACTTTTAAGGAGAAAGAAATGAAAAAAGGTCTGTTTCAAGTAGTATCGCTCCTGGTCTTGATCGCTTTCGCGCTGACCGCTTGTGCGCCTGCAGCGACAGAAGCCGCAGCGACGGAGCCTGCAGCGACAGATGTCACCGCGACAGAGCCCATAGGCAAGACACCCCCCTTTGTGGTCGGCGTCTCGAACGTCTCGGTCGCAAACTCCTTCCGTGTCCAAATGATCGAAGAGATCAAATATTACGGTTCACAAAACCCGGACATGATCAAGGAAGTTATCGTTACTGATGCTGGCGGCGACGCCAACAAGCAGATTGCCGATATTGAAGACCTCGTTACCCAGGGCGTAGATATCCTCCTCGTAGCCCCTGCCTCCGATACTGCATTGACTCCTGCGGTTGACGCTGCAGTTGATGCCGGCATTCCGGTTGTGGTTTTCAACTCAGACATGGTCAGTGGCAAAGTTTCCGTTCGCGTGTTCCCCCCTTATAACAGCTGGGCTAACATCACAACGGATTGGCTTGGTCAGGCCTTGAATGGTAAAGGCGATGTTATCGCTTTGCGCGGTATCGCCGGACTTGCAGCTGAGGCTGACGAATGGGCTGGCGTTGAGGAAGCTCTCAAGAAGTATCCTGACATCAATATCATCTGCACAGAGTATGCTGACTGGGGTTACGACAAGGCCAAAACCGCCATGGCTAACTGTCTGGCGAATAAGCCCAAAGTAGATGGCGTGCTTTCAATCGGCGACGCCATGACTTGGGCGGCTGCTGAAGTGCTCAAGGAACAGGGCTATGATGTGACCCAGATCCCAATGATCGGCATCGGCGGCAGCAATGGCTTCATCAAATACTGGAAGGCTAATGATCTGAACGCCTACGTAATTGCTGATCCGACTGACATTGGCGTGACCGCCCTCAAGGCTGGCCTCGATTTGCTTATGGGCAAAGAGGTTCCTGCGACTCTCACTCCATCACAGTACGACATCACCAAGGAGAACCTGGATAGTTTCTACAAACCCGAGATTCCGGATAGCGGCTGGGTTGGTACGATCCTGCCAGATGATGTTCTGAAATCAATTCTCACCCCGTAACCTTTTCCGAATTCAGGTAACTTTGCTCAGGATTGATAATGTAAGCAAATCATTTGGGGGCACCGTTGCACTTCGAGGCATTAGCCTCGAAGTGCAACGGGGTGAGTTCCATGCCTTGCTGGGGGAAAACGGCGCAGGCAAGTCTACTCTTGTTAAACTTATCGGGGGAGTGTACACGCCTGACAGCGGACAATTCTTTTGGGAGGATGCGGCGATTGCCACATTCTCCCCTCTTCAAACACGCAGACGCGGGATTGGAATCGTGCATCAGGATTCTGCTCTTATCAGAGACTTAAGCGTTGAAGCAAACTTCTCATTGGGGCGCGAGCCGGTTTCCACATTTGGATGGATGCGCTGGGATGCGGTGCGCGATGGACTGGGCGAACAAGGCAGTCGTTTGCACGTCAATCTAAAACCAGATATCGCGGTGCGCGATCTCAAAGTTGGGCAACGCAAATTTTTGGATATCATGCGGGTTTTGAACGAAGCCAGCAAGCTCATCATCCTTGACGAACCCACTGCGGCCTTTACCGTTCAAGACACCCAAAATTTGATGGATATTCTCTGGCAGATCAAAAAAGCTGGAACCGCTGTCGTTTATGTAACTCATCGATTAGCCGATATTGAAAAGATCGTGGACCGAGTGACTGTCCTTAAGGATGGCATTTCGGCTGGAAGCCTATTCCCAGACGAAGCCACGCCGCAACGTATTGTCTCCATGATGGTAGGTCGGGAGCTGGGAAGTATATATCCGCCAAAATCAGAACTAAAACCCGGGCCTACGCTTCTCGAACTTTCGAATTTCTCGCGCCCTGGCGTGTTTACCAATGTAAATATTCACGTAAGCGCAGGCGAAATTGTCGCTTTAGTGGGTTTATCAGGACATGGGGCATTTGAAGTAGCCCACTCGGTATGCGGGGATCCGGTTGTTCAGGAAGGTACCATATTTGTGGCGGGAAAACAGGTTGCCAATGCCAGCCCACGCCATGCCTTAAAAAATGCTATTGGACTAGTAACCGAGGACCGCGCAGAAAATATACTTAAAGTCCTCTCTGTTCGGGACAATCTTTCCCTGGCCGCGCTTGAAAAGTGGTCGCTGTTCGGTTGGATCAATAATCTCCTGCAAACTGCTCGTGTTCAGGAACTCATTCAATCGCTCAATATCAAGGCAAAAAACGTGTCTGCCCTCGCAGATTCACTGAGCGGCGGCAACCAGCAGAAACTAGTGCTTGGACGTTGGCTTGCAGCAGATACGCATGTCATGGTTCTGGTTGACCCCACTGCCGGGGTTGATGTTGGAGCGCGCCTCGAAATATACAAACTTCTTCGCAAGGTTGCGGATGAAGGCAACGCCATCCTGATCGCAACCAGCGATTTGGCTGAGGCGATGGGGCTTTCAGACCGCATTTACGCTTTTTATAAAGGAGATGTGCAAGGCGAATTCTCCCACGCCGAGAACGACGAAATGCAAATTCTTGCCGCTATCACAGGTCACACTCACAAGGATGATTTACCCGTAAAGCATCGCCCGATAGGTTCATCCGAGAGCGGAATGGAAAAAGTAGCGCCTGGTTCGGATGCTTTGGTCGAATCGGTCTCTTTTAATAATCTGAAGGGGAATACTCAAAAACGGCGCTGGGCGTTATCTCGGGCTAATGCCCCCATACTACTGACAGGTTTCATCCTGCTCCTCGCAATATTCTTTGTGCCAAAATTTGGGAGTATCGGTAACATCCGCAATGTTTTGGTGCAATCTGTACCATTGTTGCTAACTGCGGTTGGGCAGACTCTGGTGATCATTACTGCCGGAATCGATCTGTCGATCGGGGAGATGGTCACACTCTCGACGATTATCGCGTCAAGCGTTATGACGCTTGGGTATGTTGGCATTCCGGGGGCATTGGCTGCCTGTTTGCTTGCCGGAGTTCTGGTTGGCTCGGCCAATGCCTTGATGGTCAACCGTTTGAACTTACCCCCTTTTCTGGCAACCCTTGCCACCATGTTCTGTCTGCAGGGGGTCAACCTGTATTTGCGCCCAGTGCCAGGCGGCGCCGTCCTACCTGAATTTCGAACTATCACCACATTTCAGATCAATTCCATTCCTCTGACCCCGATCGTTGTGCTGCTTGTGATGGGAGCTTTCGCATATCACTTCTCCCGCGCCCGCTTCGGCCTGCAGGCTTACTCCGTCGGGGCGGATGAAAACCGAGCCATGCTCTCAGGGGTTGCAGTCCATCGCATCAAGTTCGTCGTATATTTAGCCGCCAGCATACTAGCAAGTCTCGCCGGTCTGTTTCTTGCCGCACGCACAGGTTCGGGCGATGCGCGGATTGGCGGCACCTATGTTTTTGACAGCATTACTGCGACGGTGTTAGGGGGAGCCAGCCTCGCCGGCGGCTTGGGGACAATTTGGGGAGCCCTTGCCAGTGGTTTCGTACTGGCCATGCTATCCAACATTCTCAATCTGCTAGGGGTGATCACCTATTGGCAATGGATCATCCGAGGCGCGATACTGGTGTTGGCAGTGGCGATTTATTCATTCATTGATGTTCGTGAGGCCAGCCCCCGGGATAATTTTTGGGGCTGGATTCGAAAAAAATAAACGTCCACCCACTCCGGCAGGCTAACGACTAACTAATTCAGGAGAAAAGATGGGCTATATTCTGACAATCGATAAAGGCACAACTGTGGTTAAGAGTATCCTGCTTGACCAGACTGGTAAAGAGGTCGCCGTAGTGCGCCTCGACCAGGACACTTTGCATCCCCAGCCAGGCTGGCATGAAGAGGATGTTGACCGCGCTTGGGAAAACACTGCCGAAATGGTGCGCCAGGTAATCGGTAATTCCGGAGTTGATGTACGCGAGATTCTAGCCGTTGGGGTCACTGCCCATATGGGAGGTTTGATCCTGCTCGATTCATCCAATCGCCCGGTCTATCACAACATTCTTTGGGATGACAGTCGGGCCTCGAAAATTGTTGATGAATGGAGCAAGCAGGGGAATTTAGACAAGCTCGTTGCCGAAGGCGGTCAGGCTATTCTGGCAGGTCTTTCAGTTCCTCTCGTGCGCTGGTTTATGACACATGAACCTGATGTATTGAAGCGCGCAGCCAGGCTTTGCAATACCAAAGATTATCTGGTTTTACGCCTGACAGGCATTCTTGGGACGGATGAGTCGGATGCAGGGTGGATGCCAATCGATGTCCGAAAACGTCAGTATTCTAAAAAAGTCTGGAATTATGCAGGAATCGAAGAGTATGGCAGGCTCTTTCCTGAAATTCGCCGTTCGATAGATATAGTAGGAGGAATCTCCGCCGAAGCTTCCAAACTTCTCGGCCTGCCCGAGGGCATTCCTGTCATTGCAGGAATTGGAGATGCAAATGCATCCACCATCGGCGTCGGCGTGACAAACCCAGGGCAGGGAGTTACTATCGTTGGGACAAGCCTGCTCAACAACATTATCACGCGCGATGCGTTGATGGAACCTGTGGGTCTCGGATTCAACATCCCGACCGTCAAGAACTATTGGATGCGCATGTTGCCAAACACCGGGGGTGGTTCCATCAACCTTCGTTGGCTGGTAGATCTCGCTTACAAAGATCTGCCCAACCCCTACGAAGCGCTTGACAAGGAAGCGGGCGCTGTCTCTCCGGGCGCTGCGGGTGTAACTTATCACCCCTATATTTCTAGCGCCGGTGTGGTGGCCCCCTTCTATCATCTAGGCGCGCGCGCCCAATTTACCGGATTGCACACCGAGGTATCGCGCCCTGAACTGGCTCGCGCAGTGATTGAAGGCCTTGCCTATTCGATTCGTGATTGTTTTGAAGCTTGTCCGGAGGAATTGTCCGAGTTGCGTATTTCCGGAGGTGCAGCCCGAAGTCAGGTTTTATGCCAGACCGTGGCAGATGTGATTGGCAAGCTGGTCAATCTGATGACTGGCGAGGAGTCGGCTGCGCGCGGGGTTGCAATTCTTGCTGCAACCGCCATCGGCCTCTTCCCATCGCTTGACAAGGCCACAGAACAGTTCGTACAGGTTCGCCAGGTCTTTACGCCAAACATGACGTTGAATAATACTTACAATGAACGTTTTGCATTATTTCAACAGGTTCGCAAGGCAATGATGCCCATCTGGAGCGCGCGCCAACAGTTCAAGGAAGCCGGTTAAGTTAGGCTGCCTTCAAAGATTAATCGTTGTTTGAGGTTACAGCTAACTGAATAAAGCGAAGGAAGCATATACACAGGATGCGCCAATCCTATGGGATGTAGATGTACTTGTAGTTGGCGGCGGTTCTGCAGGAGCAGCGGCAGCGATTGCAGCCGGAATGCAAGGCGCCCATGTCGCGCTGATAGACCGCGCCGGATATTTGGGAGGAATCAGCGTTTCCGTGCTTGATACCTTTTATGGTTTTTACTGCCCCGGTGAAGCTCAACGTAAAGTAGTTGGGGGCATTCCTGACCTTGTTGTCGCGCGCCTTAAGGAATGGGATGCGGCAATCGAAAGGCCCAATACATATGGGGCGGGAAAAGGCATTACCTATGATCCGGAGATTCTTAAGGTCGTCTGGGAGAATTTGGCGATAAAGAACGGAGTGCAAATTCTATTCCACACCTTATTTGTTGATGTGATTAAGGACAAAAACGGCCAGATCAATGGAGCTGTGGTTATTAACAAGTCCGGGATGCGCCGTATTATGGCCAAGGCATTGGTCGATGCTTCCGGGGATGGGGATGTCGCCTATAAAGCAGGCGCTGTATTCGAAGATTGGCGTTCAGCGCCGGTGCAATCCCTGACCACAACATTTCGCGTTGGCCGTGTGGATCATGAACGAGCCATTCTGGTAAAGAAGGACGCACTCTGGGCTTTGATGAAAGATGCGTCCAACTCAGGCGCTTACACACTACCAAGACTGGAAGGCAGCGTGCATATCACCCCTTACCGAGGCATTATGGCCACCAACATGGTAAGAATGCGTATCGAGGACCCGACTGACCCGGTCGCTCTCAGCGCGGCTGAAATTGAAGGTCGAAAGCAAGCCATGGAATATTTCCGTTTCTTGAAAGACAAAGTACCCGGATACCAGGATTCAATCTTGCTAAATTTTTCCACTTATATCGGTATACGCGAGAGCCGGCGAATTCACGGAGATTATTGGCTGACACGTGATGATGTCGTTCAAGCGCGTAAGCAGGATGATGCCATTGCGCTGTGCGGGGCCCCAATCGAGGAGCATCATTCCGGCGACGACACGCGATGGGAATACCTTCCGGAAGGAACCACTTATGACATTCCTTATCGGAGCTTGCTGCCACTGGGCGTAGAAGGAGTGGCGCTCGCTGGTAGGTGTCTATCCGCCAGTCACGATGCTCACGCTTCCGTAAGGAGTATGGGGCAGTGTATGGCGATGGGTCAGGCTGCGGGGATCGCAGCTGCGCTGGCGGCGGCTAATGCAATCACGCCACGCGCGATTAATGTAAATTCATTGCAAGCCGAATTGATCCGGCTTGGCGCGGTACTGGAGCGTGGAACCATATGAATAAAAAGCTTGAAGTAGTCTTTCTTGGGGCGCGGCACCCGCACATCTTTCCGCGTTTGCAGTTGTGTTGACAGGCAGCGGATGTTTTGGTGCGAGGCGTGTATGACAGCGACGCGGATCTAAGCCGCCGGATCGCAGATGAATATAAAATCCCTTGGGCAGCCACGATTGATAGTCTCTTTCAACAGGGCAAGGTCGATCTTGTCATCATCGAAGGACACGATCCGGAAAACCCGGATTACGTCAAACAAGTCATCCATCGTACACGGATGCTGCTGATTGAAAAACCTGGAGCCCCAACCCTGAAGGCAATGGAGCGAATGGTTGAATTAATCGAGCAAAGCGGAATACACGCCCAGCTCGGATATATGTACAATTACTAGCCTGTTTTAAAAAAGACCGAAGAAATTCTGCGAAGCGGAGCGCTTGGCCCCATCACACTTGCGCGGTTTCACGCAGGCGCCCCGGTGGGAGGGGCTGCAGAGATTTGGCAAAGCCTGCCGGAGGATATGGGCGGGGTGCTATTTACTGATGGCTGCCACATGCTGGCTCTCCTAGTGCGGATATTCGGCGCGCCACTGTCTGTTACTGGGCGGATCTTTAAGATCGTTGATGGCGCAGAAGTCACTGCCGATATATACAAAAAAATACCCTCTCGGGTCTAGGCGATGTCGCACAATTAAAACTTGGTTCCCAACGTCACGAAGATGCCGGAGCGGCGATATTACAATACACTGACAAACTTGCCACATTTGATGTCACTGGATGGGAGGCGCACAACTGGGTCGAAGCCTGGAGCATTGAAATCTTTGGGACCGATGGAACGTTACAGATATCTTTGGTCCCTGCAGCATATCGACTATGGATAAGACTTACCACCCAGAGTTCGGTCTGGGCTGGCATACCTGGCAGGGCGCAGGAACCGCATCTGGACCAGGAGCGTCATTGGTGGTGGATGAGAATTACACGAATGAAATGGCGGATGTATTTGACAGACTGAGGTTTAATTTGCCGCTAGACTTAACAGCGCTGCGCGAAGGTTTGGCTGTAGTACGTATTGCGGATGCAATTTATCATCAGGATGGCTGATAAATCTTAAGTCGTAATATTTGGGGACAGCCCGGACAGGAGCATGGCTAATACAATGAAGATACAAACAGTACGCGGCGAGATATCTCTGACCCAACTAGGTAAGACTAACTGTCACGAACACTTGCTGTGGTATGTACCAAGGCCCTTTGCAGGCGAGGATCCAGACCTTGGATTTGATGATTCGGCTAAAGCCATTATGGAACTTCGACATTTCGCTGCGGCAGGAGGCGGCGCTGTGGTTGAGATGACCACAGCGGAGATCGGGCGAGATCCCCTTAACTTGAGGAATATATCCGAACAGACCGGCGTGCATATTATTGCAGCTAGCGGTCACCACAAGGATAAATTCAGCGCTTCCAGTCTCGAAAAACGCTCAGTTGACGACATCGCCCAAAAAATCATCGAGGACATCTCTGTCGGAATCGACGGCACATTAATTAAAGCAGGTGTAATAAAGGCAGCTACCAGCCATCACGCCGCCACGGAGTCCGAGAGAAAAGTAATCCGCGCGATAGGCTTGGCGCACCAAAGTACCGACGCCCCGGTCTCCACCCACACTGAAGAGGGCACTTTTGCGCTTGAACAAATAGAACTTCTTCTTCAAGCCGGCGTAAGGGCAAACCGTCTATTAATTGGACACTTGGATCGAAATCTTCCCAGGGAAACATATATAAAAATTGCCGCCAAAGGGGTGTGGATGGGATTAGATCAGGTCGGTAAAACGAAATATTGGGCTGACGAAGAACGCGCAAAACTTGTTAATGTTCTGGTTGAGACAGGGCATATCGGGCAGATCCTTCTCTCCAGCGACACCGCCCGGAAATCTTCGTGGCATGCTTACAATCCATCGGTGGACGGCATAGCGAATGTTCTAATGAAATTCACCGAGTTGTTGCGTGAAAAGGGATTAAGAGATATCGATCTTCAGCAATTGCTGGTAAATAATCCAGCAAAATTTTTGGCCTATTAGCTCGGAAGCTTTGAACAGATTTTATTAGCAAGGTCCTTGGTATCAAAGATCGCGCCACAATTAAGATTGAACAGGTCGTCGAATCTACACAAATAAAACGTAGGGATCATGGACAGTCGAAGCCAACCAATGCCAGCCGGGTCATCAACTACGCCTTGCAGCAGATATCAGAGCATCCATTCTGGAAATGCGACCGAATAATTTCCGAATAAAAATTAGTGGAAATCAAAAACGCGGCGAAACAAGCCGGCGATGATGTAAAACAAATCAGGAGATAGAATACCCATGAAAGATCAACCTTTACGCACAACTGTAATCGGCAGCTATCCATTTCCATCGTGGCTGGAATTTGCCAGCCAACAGCTCGATAAATTTGGGACAAATGAATTTACTGAATTGCAGGACGACGCAGTTATCGTTGCGATTCACGATCAAATGGAAGCTGGCCTCGATGTAATTACCGACGGCGAACAATCGCGGCTTGATTTCAATTTATCTTTTTATGGTTATTTGCAGGGGATAGAGTCAAACGAAAAACCATTACGCGTGTTTGGTCCGCCTGCCCACGACCAGCGCGGCAAACACAATATCATTGGCGAACTTGCTGCGCCGCGCGGGCTTGGCGTAGTGGAAGAATATCAGCGACTGGCGCGGCTGGCTCCAAAGGGACCAACCCTGAAGGCCAGCGTACCGGGTCCGTATACATTGAGCGGCAGGTTGAATATTAACAAGCAATATCCTGACCGTTATGCCGTCACTGAGGCATTGCTTCCAATTGTGCGCGCTGAACTTGAGGCGTTGGTCAAAGCAGGCTGCAAGGAAATCACAGTGGATGAACCTTCAATGAGTTGTTATGCCTATAAGGAAGACCCGAAACGTTTTGTGGATATCTTTAATCGCACGGTTGCGCCTGTTGTTGGCAGGACTCATTTGGCCACTCATTTATGTTTTGGAAATTTCAAAGCCCGCGCTGTGGGACCTCGCCAATACGCGCCGATGTTTCCCGATTTTCTTTCTATGAACGTGGATGAAATTCATCTGGAGATGGCAAGCAGGGAATATTCTGAAATCGAACTACTCAAGGAGATCGTGCAAGTCAAAGATGTGGCAGTTGGGATTATTGACGTGAAAAGTTATTTCATAGAAACGCCTGAGGATATCGCAAAGCGCGTGCGGCAGTGCTTGAAATACGCGCCTGCTGAACGTCTATCCTTTGCGCCTGACTGTGGTTTCAGTCAAACCGCGCGCTGGGCTTCTCGTCTCAAGTTAAAAAACATGGTGGCGGGAGTGAAATTAATCCGCAAGGAATTGGGGCTGTGATCAAGCCTGTTTTGCAAGGCGATGCGTTTCTCGAAGATGTATCCCGAGCTAGGCGCATTCCAGACCAAATGCATCTTTGGTGGCTCGGACAGAGCGGATATTTAATACAATGGCAAAATCGTCATTTACTGGTCGATCCATATCTATCAGAATCCCTGACAAAGAAATACGTTGTAACAAATAAACCTCATACACGGATGACCGAACGAGTCATCGCGCCTGACCGATTGGATTTCGTGGATGTGGTCACGTCCAGCCACAACCATACGGATCATCTCGACGGGGAAACCTTGACTCCGTTGCTGCAGAACAATCCTGCGCTTACTGTTGTTGTCTCACGCGCAAATATATATTTTACGGCTGAAAGGTTGCAAATTTCGCCCGAACTGCTAACGCCAATCGGCGTGAATGAAGCTCCGCTTACCATCGGCGCGTTTTCATTTGAAGCAATACCATCTGCTCACGAATTACTGGAACAGGATGAAAATGGCGACCACCGCTTTATCGGACTTGTAATCAAAATCGGAAAATGGTCTCTGTATCATAGCGGCGATTGTGTCCCCTACAATGAATTAGCGCAAAAATTGAAGCGATGGAAGATTGACGTTGCCCTTTTACCAATCAACGGACGCGATCCCGGGCGAGTTGTAGCGGGTAATTTTAATGGCGCAGAAGCCGCGTCACTCGGAAAAGAAATCGACGCAGAACTGGTCATACCTTGTCATTATGAGATGTTCGAGTTCAACACAGTCTCTCCTAATGGATTCATCCAGGCTGCAAAAGAGATAAATCAGCCTTATCAAGTCCTAAAATGCGGCGAACGAATGAGCCTGATACCGCGCTAAAAAGTTGAAGCTCTACAAGATATGGTGCCTGGAGGTGGCGATCGTAAGTTATAGCGGGTCAAAGCCGTATGTGGGGCAGGTCGCAGGACAATTACATATGCAGTTGACTGACAATGCCTGTGCTGGCTATTGGACCATCCGCCCTGTTATTTTGGAAAAAACTGTATCATTTCCAAACGTATTTAAAAGGAAGAAATCTTTGGCATTCCAATCTAATTTGGGTTTTTATCGAAGCTATTTGAGTCCCACGATCGCGGGTTCGTTCAAAAATGTTCAATAATGGAAACCGCGGAGCGTAACTATTTTATTTGGCAGTTTTCAGGGTGAAATTGACAAATAAGCGACAAAAAACCGACTTTTTTGGTCGGTTCTTTCGTTAATTTCTGGCGGTCCCGAGATTCATCATTTTGCCATTGATGTCTTGGATCTTAATGGATTTCTGCAATCCATTTCCGATTCAGGATGGCTTCTGCATCTTAATAGCATTAACTCCATCAATGAATATAAAACAGCTTATCTGGCGCGCCCAGGTTTTCCGGGGCTTATTGAAATTCAACAAAAAGAGAAAATTTCGGAAGGTTCTCTATTTGTTGAGAAGGTCACAGTTCCCTTGGATTCCAAGCAGATGCACCTTGTGCAGGTACTCGGTCTAGAAAATATTGTGATCCCTGGCGAAAAAAACACGATCACCCTTGTGGGAAATAATATTGAACTTAAGGAATTATTCATATGAAAACTCAACTGGCTGAAGTCGTAGTGCTTCGCAAAAACAATGAGGGTGAGGAAGCACTTCTCATATTGAAAGACCTCTTAGGTCTTCATCCAAATGATCCTGACGTAAATTCCCAGATGGCCGTGACTTGTGACTTCATGGGCAAAGAGTCTGAAGCTGCACCTTTTTACGAGCGGGCTCTTGCAAATGGCCTTGTGGATGACTGAACCGGTCCGCGGTGTATGTACGCCGGCTGCCAGAAAGGAGTGCGGCGTATCAAGTGGTGCGTGAGAATTTGGAGACGTGGTTGTCGAACCAATAACTGCACCGGCAATCGCGCCCGCGCGCTCACCACCGGTGGAGGCGAATGCACAGCAGCTGATTGCTCCAGAAGCAGTAGAGACAATCGCCGAAATTGAGTTTGACCAGACGGCAAACCTTACAGCAGAAGCCGGGGATAATCAGTGGACGTCCCCTGCGGATGCGGATGCGGAGCCGGTCCCGGAACTGGAGTTTGATCAGGCAGTAGGTTGGTAATCCTGCGCTGAGGTTTGGCACACGCGGCGCAGCTTGGGCAGGCGTGGTCCGGTCGCTTGCAAAATGCACTGAATATTCAGGGATGCCAAATTTGGCTTGCAGAAGTTGTGTAATTTTGCTTGTTGCGCTGAGCGTACCTCTCGGAGTGTCGAACAAAAGTGATTAT
>SXGU01005416.1_pt1 | contig 13929 bp, 16 predicted proteins | sample 3174531 | NCBI WGS metagenome assembly SXGU01 (sample SAMN11356863, study PRJNA531348) | freshwater metagenome | isolation source: freshwater sample F1-140 | place: China: Fuxian Lake, Yuxi | collected 2017-12-25 | reverse complement strand
GGTACCGCTGACAGATCAGAAAAAATCCGTACCTATAACTTTCCCCAAGACCGCATCACCGATCACCGCATCAATAAGAAATGGCACAATATCGAAAAAATCATCGCCGGCGACTTTGACCAAATCGTCAAAGCATTTGAGAAAACTGCAAATTAAAAGTTATTCTGCATCTACCATGCGCCCATTTTTGCGAAATTTATAGGCGCTTTTGTCTCGCGCGTCACCGTTGTAACTCGTGCAAATCTCCTCACCTTTTTTGATTGATTTGATCGCGGTAAATACCAATACCTCGTCTTTTTCGCGGTATCTATACATGGCGTTAGGCGTCCAACTATGATTATAAATAGACCCGAGACCGAGACAAATTGCTGCCTTTTTTGAATCAGTACCCCAATCAAAATAATAATTAAAGAGTTCGGTTTTTTTAATATATTTTTTTTCGCTCTCACGAATTACTACCACTGGCGCTACCTCGATAATATCGCCTTTTTTAAAATTGCGCTCGGCTACAATCCCCCGACCGCGATCTTTTGTTTTGACCATACAAATACCGTCACCTCTCACAGAAAGTGTTTTTTTCATACAAATATATTATTACCGTACAGCGATTCCTTGAATAAGATCTATCTGGCCTTGATACTTTTCAACTTTAGCGAGCACTTGATTGCCGTACGCACGACCGAGTGATGAACGCCAATTGCCACCCGCAAAATATTTTGCGGCAGCCGTATGCTCACCCGCGCGTGTATTCGCGCCAAGCTCACCCAAATAAATAGCCGATGCCATAAATGCATCTTCGGGCGTCCACGGATTAGGTGGATTATGCCCTGTAGCCACGGCAACTTTTGGCGCGTATAGCTCCCATGTCGATGGGATAAATTGCGCGGGGCCCATCGCCCCTCCCCATCCCACTGACATCGGACACGAAAGCGGCATCGTGTCAGGATTGAGCCCAAGTGCCGCGGTGATGCGCAAATAGGGAGCATGATCGCGCGCTGGCTTCATGATCGCGCGCCACTTCTTTGCGTCAGAACTTGTAGACAAATTACACTGACCTACATTGCTACCGAGCGCTGATTCTTGACCAATGACACCCAGAACAAACGCGGGGCGCACGCCAGTCTTTTTGAATGCCTTTTCCGCGTATTCAACGGCTTTTTCAAATGGGATTGAAGGTGAGCCCTGCAGCAAGAAAAGCTGGGTGCGTATAGCAGCGGCATTTTTTTGCCGATCGGTAACCAGTTTTTTATATTCTGACTCTTTCCCCTTTGTTACTTTTAAAATATCCTTGCGCTCCTTTTCTTGCGCTTCGAGCTGTTTGCGCTCAAGGAGCTGGAGAGCGCGTACCTCTGACTGCTCTTGTCTACGGTCGATGAACTCGTCGCGCACCACCTCTTCTTCTTTTTTTGTCGCGCGTAACACATCAAATGATTCTTGAAGCGACTCTTGTACTATGTTGAGCGACTCAATATCACCCAAAAAATCTGACACATGATCATACGCGAATACTGATTCGATAAGTGACACTCCATCGTATTCGGCGAGCGCACGCAAACTCTCCGCGAGCGATAATTTCTCGCGGTCCACCTTATGTACAATGCTTGTAATATTTTTTTCTTTTTCGATGATCTTGCCCTGCAAGGCTTGAATCGTGATATCGAGCGCCTTGATCTCGAGTTTTGTTTTAGTTATTTTACTATCCAAAATATTAATATCACGCTGAAGGCTCGCGGCCTCTTTTTGCTTGCCCTCTATCTGCGTTTCAAACTGCCGTATCTCTCCTTCGATGCCTTCAAGCTCGCGCAAAAGTTTCGCGCGATGATCTGTCACTGATCCAGCAAGTTGTTGGGCGCGCGCAAACCATGCGGACGTAGTAATGCCCGCAATCGCAAAAAATAGAGCAAATAAATATTTATTCTTCACTTGAAGCGTCTTGAGCCTCTTCTTCTTTTTTGCCTTTTTTCACTACCGCAATATCTTCAAGATTGATGCTCACCTGGTTTTCAAGAGCAGCAAGCTCTTCTTCTGTTCGTGGAGGCACTACTTTGGCAATAAAAGCATCCCTCTCACCAATAAGCTCTACTCCGTGAGGAGACTTTATATCTTGCAACGAAATAGTATCAGTAAAAGCGCGAATGACGCCAAGATCAACGATAATCTCATGGGGCAAATTTTTTGGCAACGCTTCAACCTCTATCTCATGCATGACTTTTATGAGCACGCCCCCCAATGACTTTACCGCATCCGACTCGCCAATGAACACAAATGGTACATGTACTCTGATGGGCTTGTCAGTAGCTACTTCATGAAAATCAACATGCAATGGCGACAACTTAATAGGATCAAAGGCTATCTCATTGATCAGCACGCTCTTTTTACCGCCATCTTTAATAGTAAGCTCAATCATGCCAGATTCACCAACGTGCTGATAGGCCTTAAGCAACTCTTGGGATCGTACCGAAAGAGGCATCGGTTCATCAGTACCGCCGTACACAACCGCTGGAACAAAGCCCTTTTCACGGAGGTCTTTTACTTTTTTACCGAACACTGTGCGCTTATCAGCAAGTATTTTTTGCATTGTTGTATCTTATCATACAATCAAAAAAAATGCTATACCTCCTTGCAGGATAAGCGTTTTTAGGATTTACTACTTTACAACAACAATATTGGGCGGTACGCGTCCTGCAAGCGCTTCGATGATATTATTTGCCGCAATTTCAGACATTTTTTGACGCGTCTCAATAGTCGCCGAAGCAATGTGTGGAGTTAAAAGAATGTTTTCAAGCTCAAAAAATAAAGGATCAATCTTTGGCTCTTTTTCATAAACATCGAGCGCTGCGCCTGCAATCGTTTTTTCGCGCAATGCACGATAAAGCGCCTCTTCCTCGACGATGGGCCCGCGCGCGGTATTGATAAGAAATGCTGTTCTTTTCATCATCTTAAGGCGTGCATCATTCATTAAATGCTGCGTTGATTCAAGAAGTGGCACGTGGATGCTCACAAAATCAGCTTTGGGTAAAAGATCTTCAACGGTTGGGGCGAAGGTGGCGCCATAGTCTTTTTCAAACTGCTCATTACGCTTAATATCGTAATACACAATATTCATCTCAAACCCACGAGCAGCGTGGTGCGCAACACGCACGCCGATACGTCCCAAACCTACTACGCCGAGCGTTTTACCAGATATATCGTCGCCCAAGAGTAACATCGGCCCCCACGCCTTATATAAACCCTTGCGCATCAAGCGATCGCCCTCGCTCATACGATGCGCGAGGGCGATCATCATGCCAAAGGTATGTTCGGCAACTGTTTCGGTCAATACATCGGGTGTATTGGTAATATAAATATCGCGCTCGCGCGCCTCAAGCAAGTCAATATTGTCATACCCAACGGCAAAATTTGCAAAAATCTTACATTGGTTGCCTGCGGCACTAAAAATCTCGCCATCAATTTTATTGGTTAGCAAGCTCAATACGGCATTGTATTCTTTTCCACTAAGCGCCGCGATAAGCTCCTCTTTAGTTAGTGGCCCATCTTTTTCACTTACCACAACCTCGTAGCCCTGCTTTTGGAGATTCACGATTCCTCTATCTGGTATTTTTTCTGTGACAAATATTTTGATAGCCATGATGGTATTTTAAAGAAAAAAAACTGAAGCGTAAAGTGGATTAAATGATTCACACATACCCTATACACCGCAAACTCATTATCTTGCTATAGCAAGATAATGAGTTTGTTTACTGGGGCACACGAAAGTATTGCTGCAATTCTCGCAATCTCGGAGGAAAACGTGTTTTAAAAAGAACGAGCTGACGATCTGTTATATTGAAAAGTTCTTGAAGCATAGCTATCTCTTCTTCGCAAGGATACCGAGAGATATACACGCTTCGCTGCAATGGATAAAACCCCCACACACGTAAATAGGCACGCAAAGCTTCTCGAGCATTTTTTTTGCGCTCTGGTATATCAAACATGATAACACGCCACGCACCATCCCATCTCCGCTTTGTAAACTCTATCTCACCCATCTGATAATGACGAATTTCTTTTTTTCCTCGAACGGTAAGTACGACTTTCAAGCTTCCATCCTCTTGAGAAAAAAAGTCGACGAATCCACGTCGTCGAAGACGCTCAAGCGCGGTGAGTGCGCCGCGCTTTTTCCATTCTTTACGAATACCCTTTAACAAACGGCCACTCCCACTTGGATTACTAAGAATAATGGATACAACGAGTCCCATCCCAAGCGCTTTTAATATTTGCGCCGCTACACTTTTAGAGGCGGGGACTTTCATATTTTTTTGAGTCTCATCTGATAATATATCTCTTATCTTATTTTATTATTCTGCTATAGCATTTTAATGAATTGTCTTGGGTAGTGGCGAGTTTTGTGCTTTATATTGCGCAAACCTTATGCCTTATGTTGACTGCCGAAAAGATCAATATGGAGCAATACTACTTTTTTTACCTCGACAATTTCAGGCGCCATGATTTTATAAAGCGCGTATTCATCTTTTTCTTCTTCGAGCTCTTTACGCAATGTATCAACAAACGCAACCCGTAAATCGGTTGAAATGTGAATATTGGAAATACCGGCGACGATGGCCGCCTTAATCTGATCGTGTGGCACGCCTGATCCGCCATGGAGAACAAACGCGGTGTCAGGTAAAAGTTCGCGAATACGCGCGATGCGCGGGATATCTAAATGCGGCTCGTTGAGCGCGATACCGTGGATGCTGCCTACCGCGGGCGCAAGACGATTCACTCCCGTCTCGCGCACAAACCTGGCGGCATCATCAGGATTCGCGAGACTCTCGGGCGGTACCTCAATGGCACTTTTGTATACTTTAGAAGAATCGGTCATAAGATAACCAATCTCTCCCTCGACCGATATCGCCGCATCTTTTGCGCGCGCATACTCTACTACTTCCTTGGTCTTGCGCAGATTGTCTTCGAGCGGTTCTTTTGATAAATCGATATGAATTGAATCGTATCCGGCATCAATCGCGGCTTTTGCCTTCTCGACAGACTTGGTGTGATCTGCATTGAGATAAAAGGGCATTTGATATTCATCGCGATAACTTTTTATAAGCGCTACTGCCTGCTCAAGCCCGATAAATTCGCGCTCGGATTCTGAAGTGCCAATCATCACCGGCGAACGCCTCTGGACACACGCCTCAACGATCGCCTTAAGCATCTCGAGGTTAGGCACGTTAAAATGCGGCACGGCCCAATGTTCGCGCGTCGCTTGTGCGAGTACTTCTTTGAGTGGTAGGATCATGAAAATTTTGCAAATTCTTTTGGTTTATAATCAGCGGGAGCCTCAGCTATATATTTTTCAATCTGCGATCTGCGCAAGAGACCCTCTTGCGCGCCCACATATTGAACAACAGACATTGAATTGATAGGACCCCAACGCATCGCGTCTTGGAGTGAAAGGCCCGAGGCAAGCGCCGCCGTAAAGGTAGATGAAAACGCATCCCCCGCGCCCGTACGCTCAAATGGCGGCTTGGGATCGGGGTACGTACGCATATACCATATCGTCTTGCCATCGGACGTGTAAGCTCCCTTTGGCCCATCAGTGATAACTACGATCTTGGGACCCGCGCTATGTATACCGCGCGCAAGATGAATAATATCATTGTCCGTGGTTTCTAAAATGCGCATCGCCTCTTCACGATTACAAAAAAAGAGCGCTGTTTTTTTATACAAGTCTCGCAAACGATGAGTACCGAGCTTGATCTGGAAAGTACCTGGTTGGAACACGAGATTACTATCAGGATGCTGACGCGCAAAGGTCGCGACCTCATCATGGAACCTATCCGCCTGTTCGCCTACTGAACTAAAATAAATCCACTTTGGCTCGTCGAGCGCGGGCAAATGGTATGTATACTGTTCATGTTTTATCAAAATAGTCCGGTCATCTTTATACCAAAGTACATAATGGCAGTTTGAAGCGATGCCTTGATTGCGATACACATACGACGCGTCGATTGATTCTTTTTTGAGTTGAGCAATGATATCTTCACCCGCGCGATCATCGCCGATATTGCTTACCAACGCCGTAGAAAGTCCGAGGCGAGACGCGGCAACAGCGGCATTGGCGCTGTTGCCGACGGCGGGAATACTATACGCACGCTCAAATGGTATTTTGTCTCCATATCCGAACGCGAGCTTGCCATCGATCACTTCAGCGCTACCGTCTCCAATACGAATAAATACATCCGTTACAACATCGCCGATAGCCACAATATCATATCTCATAATGAAAGAGTCTTACGCTGTATTACTTTTTCTGCCGCGGCAACAACATGCGAGACGCCCATACCAAAATGCTCAATAAGCTCATCTTTGTCACCCGACTCACCAAAACGATTTTGTACGCCCACACATTCAATCGGCACGGGACACTCGCGGGTGGCAAGTTCCGCTACAACCGATCCCAGACCTCCCGCTACTTGATGCTCTTCTACGGTGACCGCGCAGCGCGCCAAACGCAATGCGTCTACAATAATCTTTTCATCCAATGGTTTAATAGTATGACAGTTGATGACGCGCGCTTTTTTACCTGCTTTCTCAAGTTCATGAGCTGCCAACAATGCATTGTGCACAAGCGGGCCTACAGCGATAAAGGCGACATCGCACGCGACAGAATCTGAATCAAAAAATATCTCCGCCTTGCCGATCGTAAAAGGAGTTGCGATTGTAGTAAAAATCGGGCTTTTTTCACGATGCAAACGCAGATAGAGTGGCTTGCGCAGCGCTGCCGCGGCCAACATCGCTTTTTTTGCCTCAATCATGTCGCACGGAGAGACGACTGTCATGCCGGGTAACACGCGCATGATAGCCATATCTTCAACAGCTTGATGTGTCGCACCATCAGGACCCACGGAAACCCCCGCGTGCGAACCGACAATAATCACTGGCTGTTCATTATAACAAATAGTCGTGCGAATCTGCTCCCAATTTCTCCCAGGACTAAACATCGCGTATGAAGAAATTACCGGCAGCTTGCCAAGCGCCGCCATACCTGAAGCGACCCCCGCCATATTTTGCTCAGCGACGCCGATCTCGACAAATCGCGATGGATATTTTTTCTTAAACGGCATAATGGCAGTGGACTCGGTAAGATCAGCACACAGCGCCACAATAGTAGAATCTTTGCCGCCCGCTTCTACCAAACCCTCGCCGAAACCAGCACGCGTTGGCTTTTGTTCGAGCTTACTCATCGTGAGTGCGTCTGTATGTAGTTGTGCGTTTTGAGAAATCATTTATTTTTTATCGCGCCGTGGGCTCGAATGCTTTTAAATAATATATCTTGTTGCTCTTGCTGTTTTGCCGCGATACGATCTATGTCGCCGATAACAATATTCATCTGCATGACCGTGGCGATCGCAACGATACTGGCAAAAATACCAACAGCGACTAGGCGATACTGACTTTTGCGCGTAAGAATATCTTGCGTGCTATTCATGTTCGCTCCTAATCTGACCGCCGAGCGTGCGTAATTCGCGCAATGCCACCTCTGCTTGCTTATCAACGGGCACCTTATCGGCCGGACCTTTGCCGGGCGGATTACCGTGCCATTCAAAGCGGCGCTCCATAAAATCAACACCCTTGCCCGGTATGGTATGCGCGATAATCATCTTGGGCTTTTCATAAATCGCCTTTGCCTCTTCCATGGCGCTTACGATCTCTTCTATATTATGTCCATCAACATCAATAACATGCCATCCAAACGATTCATATTTTTCGCGTAAAGGTTCGAGCGGCATAATATCTTCAGTAAAACCGTCAATCTGAATATTGTTACGATCAATAATAGTGATAAGATTCCAAAGTTTCTCGCGACCGGCGAGCATGACGGCCTCCCATACAATGCCGCAATCTTGCTCGCCATCACCCATCAAACAATAAACAAAATTGGTTTTTGTATCCATACGAAGCGCAAGCGCCATACCGACTGCCTGCGAAATACCCGTACCAAGCGGGCCAGAACTCGCCTCGATACCCGGCAATGTGGTGCGATGCGGATGACCCTGCAAGCGTGATCCAAACTTGCGCAAGGTTTTTAATTCTTCAACAGGAAAGTAACCCGCGTGCGCTAGAGTCGCGTATTGCACGGGACAAATATGGCCATTGGACAACACAACAAAATCGCGCTCGGGAAGCGCTGGATTTTGAGGATCATGACGAAGTATATGAAAATAGAGGGCGGCGAAAACATCAGCCATGCCCAACGGACCCGCCGAATGACCGGAGCCAGCGGCTACAAGCATTTCAATGATTGACTGGCGAATAGCGTTCGCCTTAAGTTCAAGATCGGCTACTTTTTTGTCACTGATATGATTCATAATACAAACAAAGGTTGAAAATGGGCGTTAAACTGTATTGGCAATGCCTCAAAATCATCAATGCGTTTATTTTTAACAATAACCTCAAACATCAGTGCTTCTTTGGTCTCCGGAGAAAACGCTTGATCGAAAATAAAATTGCCGAGACTGTACGCGATGACCCCGCCATGATACTGCTCAATCTCTTGGACAACATGGGGATGATGCCCAATGATGACTGATGCGCCAGCATCAATCGCCGCGCGCGCCAAATCTTGTTGAGTGCGACGCGAATGCGTCTCGTACTCTTCGCCAAAATGAAACGATACTATTAGTATATCAACCTTATCGCGTGCCTGTCGAACAGCTGCCTCAACGGTAGACGTATCAGCAATCGCGATACCTGATAGCGCATCACCAGCTTCTATCCACTTTGGTCCTACATCAGAAAAACCCAAAAATCCAAACTTGGTCTCCCCGCGCTCGATGATGGTAACATCATGCGCCTCTTTTGCGTTCCATCCGGCGCCCGTATACTCGATGCCCGCCCCGCGCAGACGACGCATCGTGTCCTCCATAGCTTCACGACCGTAATCTCCCATATGATTATTCGCGAGTGAGACAATATCAAAACCACTATCGTAGAGCGCCTTGGTAACCGCGGGATCCATGCGGAAAGAATATATCGATCCCCGCTTATTTCCGACATCAGATATCGGCCCCTCAAGATTGCCAAAAGCAAGATCGGCGCCACGTAATTTTTCGGCGACATACTCAAACGGGAAAAGATAATCGCCACGGTTTTTTTCTACCACCGCGCGGATACCTCTATCCATCATAATATCGCCCATAAAAAGAAGCTTGATGGGCGCGTCTTTGTGGACATCTGAAACGGGAAAGGTCGCCGCAGCGCTCTTTTCATCGGGTAAACTTGATAGAGAAGGGGCTCGCTCATTTGAAGTCTGATTGTTGATAAAAATATTTTGAGCAAGTTCACGGGCAAAAATACTCTCTTGAAAATAATCAGCGGCTACAAACCCAAGCGCACCAAACGCCATGCCGATAAAAACCGCGCTCCAAATACGAAAAAAAAGCGTAGAGGCGATACTATGCAACATCGCTCTTTAGCCTTTCAAGCGCCTGATCAAAGGGCACGTCAGACGCAAACAACGCCGCTCCCACCACCAACACAGAAGCGCCCGCGCGCGCACACGCATGAGCAACGCCAGGCTTGATACCGCCATCGACCTCGATGGGCACTCGAGGCGCATGTTCACGCAAAAAAGCAATTTTCTCAAGCGTATGCTGATCAAACCCTTGTCCTGATGGGCCAGGAGAGACGGCGAGTGTTTGAAAAAGCTGGACATCGCCAGCGTAGGGCAATAAAAGATCCGGCGCGGTAGGCGGCGAAATCGCAAGCCCTGCCTCGACGCCCGCGTCATGAAGCATCTGTATCATGCGCTTTGGATCTTTTGCGGCTTCTATGTGAAAAATCAGACGCGCCATGGGAGTCTTGAGCCACGGGGTCATTTTTATCATAGGATCGGAAACCATCAAATGAATCTCAATGGCCGCGGACGAGGAAAAATGTAAAAAATCTTCGGCGTTATGCCAAACGGGATAGGGCGTAAATGATCCATCTGCTACATCAATATGAATACGCCTTGCGTAATGTTCGGCAAGACGTATCTGTGCCTCGACCTCCTCAAATGTGCGGACATTGATCGCGGGGACAATCTCGATCATACACTTGTGTTGTCGATATCAGCGATACGCCGCCGATGTCGTTCATCGCCAGAAAAAAGAGTCTCAAGCCATAAGGTCACAGCATTCTTTGATTCATCAATCGTAAGAAAGCGCGCGCCCAACGCAAGTATATTCGCATCATTATGTTCGCGCGAAAGCTTTATTATATCGAGCGAGCCCCCATAATATACCGCCGCACGCACACCAAGAATGCGATTAGCAACCATCGCCTCGCCCTGCCCCGATCCGCCAAACAAAATCGCTCGAGCAGAAGAATCTTTACTCACCCGCAAGGCGGCTGCGCGCATAAATGCTGGGTAATCATCATCTACGTCATATGAAGTAGCCCCGCAATCGATCACCTCATGACCCATCTCGCTAAGCGTTTGCGCGAGAGCTTCTTTGTGTTTGAAGCCCGCGTGATCTGATGCAAGATATATTTTCATATATCAGAGTGATTCGCCCGCCTTTTGCACGTGACGCACCAAGGTGTGCGCATACCCCCATTCATTGTCATACCAAGACAAAACTTTGACGAGCGTGCCGCCAACGACGCGCGTACACTTTGCGTCAACAATCGCGCCGTACGATTCGCCAATGATATCCGAAGACACCAGCGCATCATCGCTCACCTTCAAAATACCTTCCCAGCGAACATCAGTTGCCGCCTTGCGTAAAATATCATTGATCTCATCTGCCGTAACCGCGCGCCTGGCTACAAAAGTGATATCGGAAACAGATCCTGCGGGTACTGGCACGCGAAGCGCGATACCATCAAATTTATCTTTGAGACTTGGCACAACGCGCGTAACGGCGATGGCGGCACCCGTCGTCGATGGCACGGTATTTTGCGCAGCCGCGCGTCCCCTGCGCCAATCTTTGCTATCGGGGCCGTCTACAATCCGTTGGGTCGCGGTATAGGCATGCACGGTAGACAGCATTGCGTGCTCAATGCCAGGATTTTGAGAGAGTATCGCCATCACAGGAGAGACTGAATTGGTCGTGCATGATCCGTTTGATGAGATGGTGATTGCCTTGAGATCTGCTTCATTGATACCGCATAGCACGGTTTTCGCGTCAATACCGTCCGCATCTTTGGCGGGCGCGGTGATCACCACGCGCTTGGCGCCGGCAGCCAAATGCGGCCGCACTTTTTCAAATGATTCAAAAAGTCCCGTTGATTCTACCACCACATCAACGCCAATAGCCTTCCATGGAAGCCGCGCCATCTCGCGCTCTTGAACAAACTGTATGGCAACGCCATCAATGGTAATAGTTTTTTTTGTTATATCTGCTTTTACTTCATGATGCCATCTGCCGTATACCGTGTCATGCGTGAGCAAATATGCCAAGTTGTCGACATCGCCCAAATCATTGATAGCGACGATATCAATATTTTTTACGCCGAACGCTTGGCGTAAAAAAAGCCGTCCGATCCTGCCAAAACCATTGATCGCGACGCGCATAGGTTTATCTTTTCTCCGTAATACGTTGAACATACGCATGAGCTGAAAGGGCGGCCTTGACCGCGTCGCCCGCCGAAACATTGTTTTGCTTATAAAGAGCGTCAGTGACATCACCTGCCGCCCAGATGCCTTCGCGCGAAGTAGCGGCAGTGCGATGATTGATGACTACCTCGCCAAATGTATTGAGCGCTACCAAATCTTTTACCATTTCTGAATTTGGTACCGCGCCAATTTCAACAAACACACCTCCAACGGACAAACGCTTTTTCTCACCCGACACCGTATCTTTATATTCAAGCTCGGCTACAAACTTGTCTTCGCGATCACCGTGAATAGCGACGGTCTCCGCGCTAAAAATAACCTCTACACCCGCTTTGCGTACTTTTTCTTGCGTTATCGGATCGCCTTTAAGGCTGGTACTATATTCAAGTAAATAAATCTTTTTTGCGTAGGGTACCAAGTCAAGCGCGGCCTCAAGCCCCGCATTGCCACCGCCCACCACCGCCACATCTTTGCCGCCAAAAAGCGGCGCGTCACAGGTAGAACAGTAGGCAACCCCCTTGCCGTTGAATAATTCTTCACCGGGAATGCCCAACTTGCGCCTGCGAGAACCCGAACCAAGAACCACCGCCTTTGCCTTATGCGTCATGCCGCTATCAGTCAGTACCGCAAATGTCTTGTCAGGATCTTGAGTAATCTGTTTTGCGCGATCACCCGCGACAATAGTCACTGATTCTTGCGCGCGCACATGCGCTTCGAGATTTTGAGCGAGATCAAACCCAGAAATGCTTTTGGCGCCAATCCAATTTTGGATATCAGCCGATACCTCGGATTGACCGCCGAATGTTTCGGTGATGAGAAGCGTTGTCAGTTTTTTTCGCGCCGCGTATACCCCCGCCGCAACGCCGGCAGGCCCGCCGCCAATGATTGCAAGATCGTACATAAGCGTATTGTACCACGCGCGCGCGAGCGGTCAAAGGAAAAATACCTACTGGGCAAGACTTTTAAGCTCGTCGTATGAGGCCTCGCCGCATATCCACCGATTTGTCTCCGGATTGACAAAAAATGGCACGCCTCCACAATACCCCTTGTCATACGTGTGCAATTTTTCTAAATTTTCTTTTTGATGCCAGATCTCAAATGATTCAATAACGACACCTTCTTTGCGCAATTTCTCTACCACGGGCTTCATGCTCTCGCAGTGGGAACACTCTAACCCGTAAAATTCAAAGATCATTGAGGCCTGACATACCCCGGTGTACCCTCACCTACGACTACCAAAATATCAGTATACCTTGCATCTCCCTCTGGTACGGGAGTGCCAGTAACTCTCGCGATATAGCACCCTGGCTGTGTACCTCGAGAGACATACATCTTGAACTTGACGTTATACTTTGACGAGGTAAGAGTCTTTGTAGATGCGCCTGCGCCAGCACCAAATATCGGCACAAGAAAATTATTGGGGTTGAGGAATTGGCCATCTGCTGTGCCATCGCACGAGGTATCTTGCGCGACGCCTGACAATCTCAACGTCACATCATCCGAAAAACCGTCTGATGGAACTACGGCTAGCTCTGTCTCCGTGGTCGGCATTACATCACCAATCGCCTGAATATCTCGTAATGTATGAGGAGTATGCAAAGAATTTTGCGGTGGAACGTGCGGATTATGAGTAATAATGAAATCAGCATTAGGACCGGGATCTACCGGCGATGATTCTGTTACTGTTATTGATTTGGTACATGCCTCCCCAAACCACTCAACTCCAGTTTCAAGCATTTTCCATCCATAATCTCTATAGACACCCGCCGACTGTGGCGCTGTAACCGAAAAGTTAAATGTTACGCTATTATCCCCCATCGAGACACCTTGGCTCGGCAGTGACACGCGAAAAGGCGACCAAACACTTGACCACGGAGATATTGACGAGTCCAGGGGCCCCAAATAGTGTGTGGATGATCCCCAGGATTTTGTGCCAATATTCTTCATCTGTACAGAAGCGATAAATGTGCTGCCAGCTTCAACGCTACCCGGAGAGGTTATACTCATACACTCGGCATTATTCGTGGTATTATTATCCTGAGATGAACCGGTTCCTGGCACTGTAATTGCATCATTTCCACCGCCCACGTCTGTGGAAGATGGTGTCAGACGAAACCACACATCGGCATAGCTATTGTATGACGCATTTATAGTGGCTGTGGTACCCGCGGTCCACACCGTAGTATCATGACAAGCGCCGACGGCATCGTAACAGACACTCCATTCGGCAGACGCACAACCACTGGGCAATGTGAGTGTTACTGTGCGCTGACCTGGTAGTAAATTACTCCAGACAAATGAGCCATTCATACAGGCGCCATTTGCTTTGATGGAGCATCCTGAAT
>SXGU01401802.1_pt1 | contig 13930 bp, 13 predicted proteins | sample 3174531 | NCBI WGS metagenome assembly SXGU01 (sample SAMN11356863, study PRJNA531348) | freshwater metagenome | isolation source: freshwater sample F1-140 | place: China: Fuxian Lake, Yuxi | collected 2017-12-25 | reverse complement strand
GGCCGACGGCTGCGCCCATTCCGCGTTCGCTCATGCCGTGTGGGCAACCGAAGTTGAGTTCAATGCCATCCGCGCCCGTGTCTTCGACCCTGGGCAAGATTGCCTTCCAAGATTTTTCTTCACAAGGCACCATGAGAGAAACCACCATGGCGCGGTCGGGCCAGTTGCGTTTGACGTCGGTGATTTCTGTGAGGTTCAGCTCAAGATCCCGGTCAGTGATCAACTCAATATTGTTAAAGCCCATCAAACGCCGGTCTGGCGTAAGCAGCGCGCCGTAGCGTGGCCCATTGACATTGACAATGGGCGGCCCTGCTTCGCCGAGAGTTTTCCAAACTACCCCGCCCCAGCCTGCTTCAAACGCGCGGTTGACGTTATAGGCCTTGTCGGTCGGGGGTGCAGAGGCTAACCAAAATGGGTTAGGACTGTGAATGCCAGCGAATTCGGTTTTGAGATTTGCCATAGTGAGGTTCCTAGGTTCAAGCGCTTAACGCTGAATGAATAGACAAGGCGGCCACTTTGCCGTGTTCGACCGCTTCCACTGTCAGATCTCGCCCGCCAAAACGACAGTCACCCCCCGCCCAAATTTTGGCGTGGGAGGTTTTTCCTGCTTCGTTTGTTTTGATGCGGCCCCCTTGGAGCTCGACGCTGGGACTCAAAGGTTGGGCGATAAAACTTTGGCCAATGGCTTTCAAAATTAGATCCGCTTCCAAGGTGAAGTGTTCGCCGGTTTCTTTGAGCTTGTCTTTGTCCAGTTGCATGCAGGCAAACTCCATGCCTGTGACATGCCCTGCTTCAACACGCAGGCTTTTAGGCGCTGCCCAGTGGTGGATATGCACGCCATTTTCTAACGCCCAAGCTTGTTCATGGGCTGAAGCGCCCATTTCTTGTGCGCCCCGGCGGTAGACCATGGTGACACTCTGCGCCCCGAGTTTTTTAGATTGAACTGCGGCGTCAACAGCCGTCATTCCTCCGCCAATCACCAATACTTTTCGACCCACCGGTATTTTGGAGAGATCGCTGGCTTGTCTTAGATCGGAAATAAACTCTACGGCGTTGCGAATGCCTTTGGTATTGTCTTCAGGAATCCCAATGCTGTTCACACCTGCAAGCCCTATGCCGAGAAAAACAGCGTCGTAGTCTTTGACTAAGGTCTCCAGCGCCATGTCTTTTCCCAGTTGGGTGTTGTGACGGACTTCAATGCCGCCTATCGATAACAGCCACTGCACTTCTTTTTGGGCGAAATCCCCCACTGTTTTGTAGGTTGCCAGTCCATATTCGTTTAGGCCCCCTAGTTTGGGGTGAGCATCAAAGAGAACCACGTCATGCCCCTTTTGTGCCAAGCCATGCGCACACGTAAGCCCCGCGGGCCCAGCGCCGACGACCGCGACTTTGCGTCCAGTGGAAGGGGCACGGGTAAACAAAGGTTTACCCGGTGCACTGAAAAAATGGTCGGTGGCATACCGCTGGAGTAGTCCAATTTCTACCGGCTTATCTTCATGGGTATTGCGCACACAGGCTTGTTCACACAAAACTTCGGTCGGACAGACCCGGGCGCACATGCCGCCTAGAGGGTTGGCTTCCAAAATAGTGTGTGCTGCACCGCGGACGTTGTCATCGGAGATGCGGCGAATGAAACTTGGCACATCGATACCTGTAGGGCAAGCCGTTTGGCAGGGCGCATCAAAGCAGTAATAACAGCGGTCTGCTTCAATCTTGGCTTGCGACAGATTCAGCGGGGCATGGGCGTCGCAAAAATTTTGCACGTACTGTGCAGGTGTTAATCGTCCTGGGATTACGCCAGGTGCGAGGGCTTGGGTCGTCATACGTTGTTCTTCCAAAAAATCACAATGGGTTAACTAAGACTCCGGCAAAATGAAACAATCCATCTCAGCAACAAGCTTTGAATTAAATGCCTTATGATTTGTTTTACCAATTGGTAAAAACCCTAGCTTTTACATTGCAATAACCGTACCTGCCATGAAAAAACCGGATGTATTGAAGGCTGTCAAAGTCAGCGTTGCCCGCGAACGCTTGGAGCAAGATATCTTGCGTGCGGCTAAAAAGTTATTTGCTCAGCGTGGGTTTGGCGGGGTTTCCTTGGACCATATTGCCCGTGAGGTGGGTGCATCCAAGCAGAATTTGTTGTACTACTTTCCTAGCAAAGAAGAACTTTACCGGCGCGTTTTACACGGCGTGCTTGATGTTTGGCTGTCCTACATGGATGCCTTGAGCCAACGCCCCGATGATCCGGAGCGAGCGATTCGCGATTACATCGCTGGGAAATTGCGATTCTCAAGGGAGCATCCCGATGATTCAAGGGTGTACGCCAACGAGGTTGTCTCTGGAGCGCCACTCTTCTCTGCAGAAATCGCCGAGCGAGTGATTCCTGCCTTGCAGGCCGACGTAGCCATTTTCAATCGATGGGCTGAGCAGGGTTTGTGTCGGCCGGTCGATGGCCGCCATCTGATGATTTTGCTCTGGGCTTCAACCCAGGTCTATGCGGACTGGGCGAGCCAGATTGGCTTGGTGTTGGGTAAGTCGGAGTTGGATCTGGGAGATTTTCAAGACGCAGAAAATTTGATTGTAGACATGGTGTTGCGCACGGTTTTGGTTCGGATTCCCTATGCCGTGCACCAAGACGTGGCCTGATGTGTCACCAAGGGTGTCACCCTTTAGTGCATGCCAGAGCCAGTGCATGCGCTGTTAATGTCTTCCCGTCGGGCCACTGATCTGCAATCAGACCGTGTTGGTAAACAGCGCTACATGAAGCTTGGAAGGCACTTGCCCCTTGCGCTGACCAGTGCGCTCCGATGAGGCCAGCGAGAACATCGCCCGTTCCTGCCGTAGCAAGTCGGGCATTGCCTGTGATGTTGATGCGAACCCCATAGCGGGTGTCGGCTATCACTGTGCCGGAACCCTTAAGAACCACGGTGCATTGAAAGTGGCTGCAAAGCATCCGGGCAGCACCCAGTCTGTCTTTTTGAATTGCAGCGGTGCTTGTGTTTAATAGGCGAGCAGCTTCAAGGGGATGGGGTGTCATTACCGTGCTGCCTTCGGGTCTGTCTTGAAGAAGTGCGACGAGGGTTTGCGATGAGGAAATGTGGTTCAGCGCATCGGCATCAAGCACCAAACGCTTGGCTCGCTTTAATAGCGAGGCGAGACTTTCCTGCATGGCATGTCCAGCACCGCAACCTGCGACGATGGTCATGGACTCCACAGGTAAGTCGGACCAGTTGCGCAACATCAATTCGGAATGCTGGCTGGAGATTGCCAACTCATTGCAGTCTGTAGGCAAAGCGACGTAAACGCGCCCTGCGCCCCCATGCAAGCTGGCAGTAGCTGCCAGCAGGGGCGCACCGGTCATGCCTGGCGCCCCACCCACAATGCCCACATCACCGAAGCACCCTTTGTGCGAGGCATGGGGCCGGGACGCTAAAGAAAGAGGAGCGTTGAGGAAAGCCTGGGGTTCGCCGCCTTCATCTTCGCCGAGTCGGTGAAGCCAGAGGTTTCCGCAGACGTCACGACCCTCGCCCATGAGGAGGCCGGGCTTGATGGTAAGTAAGCTCAGCGTGGTCTCTGCCCGAATACACAAAGAATTAACCTCCCCAGTGTCACCATTTAAGCCAGATGGCACGTCAATCGACAAAACCCGTTTGCCAGAGGCGTTAATGTGCTGTATCCAAGCGTCATAGGGCGAAGGTTCTGTGCGGTCGCCGCCTATGCCAAACAGCGCGTCAATCACCGAGTCAAATGATGCGGGCGGATGGAGTGATAGGGTGATACCCGCCTTTTTCGCTCGCGCATAGGCGTCTTGCGTTTCGATGGAACTTGTGGAATGCAGTCCAAGGTGACTGACACACACTTGCTTGCCAAATTGGTGAAGAAACAGCGCTGCTTCAAGGCCGTCTCCCCCATTGTTGCCAGGCCCGCAAGCAATCCAAAAAATGGGGGAGTGCGGATTGCTGGCTAACGCCAAGCGTGCTACAGCTTCACCTGCGCGGCGCATCAAGACCCCCGAACCGAATGCAAACGTCGCATGGGCCTCAAAGGTTTTGGTGGCCTGGGTTGTGAAAACAGGCAAAGGTTCTCGCGTGCGAAAACCAGAAGAATGGAGAATGCGAATAAATGGGGACAACATCGTTGACACATTGTGCGTGTTAAATACAGCGCGCATTCATTGGGTGAGCATAGTTTGATCTTCATCAAGATATCTCGAACCCACGCCCCTTACAGTGGGCTATTCACTGATCATTCACACAGGAGAAAATGACATGACAACAAGCCACAAAAACAAACTAATGGAAGACCTGCAACTCGTCATTGAAGACGCCGAAGAGTTGTTGCGCATGACCGCAAAAGAGGCCGGCGATAGTGCTGCTGATGTGCGTAAAAGGGTGCAAGCACGCATGGAACAAGCCAAGGTGGATCTGTTGCATTTACAAGATGCGGCCGTGGCGCAGGCCAAAGCAGCAGGCCAAGCGGCAGATGCGTTTGTTCACGAAAATCCATGGAAGTCGGTTGGCGTTGCCGCAGGCCTGGGATTGGTCTTGGGCTTGCTTCTGGGCCGTCGGTAAATCGCATGGCTGAGCGCAAAAGCGAGGGCTTGTTTAGTTCACTGCGTCAACTGTTAGGAACGGCTTTAGAGACGGCGCATATACGGTTGGAATTGCTAGGTACGGAACTGGAATTTGAAAAACGCCGCATCTTTGACGGACTCGTGCTGGGTGCTTTGGCGCTGCTGTTTCTTGGGTTGGGTTTGGTGCTTCTGTGCGGCACCGTAGTTTTGCTTTTTTGGGAAGGCTACCGTTTGATAGCGGCGGGGCTGTTGACGTTTTCTTTTTTGGCTCTGGGTCTGATTTTTTTACGCCAAGCACGCCAACGCTTAAGTGCGCCGCAGGGGATGTTCCAAAAAAGCGTGGATGAACTCAAGCGTGACCAAGCGTTGACTAAAGACGCATCCAATCATGCGAAATAACGATCTCACATTGCGCCAGCAACAGCTCTGCGAAAGAAGTGAGCAATTGCGGTCTGCGTGGGTTCAAGAGATTCAATGCGTCAAATCGCCGTTGTCACTGGGCGATCAGTTGCTTTGGGGTGCAGATTGGATTCGCCGCAAACCTTTGCTGTCGGCAGTCGCGGCGTTTCTCATCCTGGCGTGGCAACCCAAAAGGGCTGTCGCATGGGGTAGCCGAATTTTGTGGGGCTGGAATATCTTTCAAGGCGTTTCTAAAACGCCACTGGCATGCTGCGCGAAGCGGCTCTTTTCGCGCGGGTGAACGGGATCAGTTTGGCCCCAAGGCCATCCGCCAAATTCGGTGCGGCGGTAATCAGCAAAAGCCTGGTGAATTTCTTCTTGGGTGTTCATCACAAACGGGCCGTATTGCGCAACGGGCTCTCCGATTGGGCGGCCCTGTAGCATCAAAAGCTCAGAGCTTTCTTCCCCGTTGATGATTTCAATGGCATCGGTGGCTCGAACTTCTATGACCGAACGCACGCCCATGGTTTCACCCGCGGCGCAGAGCGTGATCCCTTTGAAAAAATAAAGCTGACGGCGTGTTGCGTTGTGGGTAGCCGGGGGGAGTGTCCAACGGGCACCGGGTTCCATGCGAATCGTGAATATTGCTAAATCGGAGTCGGCTTGACTGGCCCAGGAGTGGGGTGGTGGTGGCAGCCCTTTGGCTTCGTGAAGCGCTCCGGCCACGACAACAACATCAGTGGACCGATTTTCATTGTCAAGAATTTTCACGCGCGCAATATTCTCATTCCAAAGCATGGTGAAGTGCGGCTCTGACATTTTGTTTTTGGCGGGGAGATTGAGCCAAATTTGAAAGAGCTCTGCAGGATTGGGTTGATCGGTATGACGCAGAGGAAACATTTCGCAGTGAACAATGCCTTTCCCCGCGGTCAGCCATTGAACATCTCCAGCGCCAAAGCGGGCGATGGCGCCCAAGGAGTCGGAGTGGTCAATATGCCCTTGGTGAACGATGGTGACGGTCTCAAAGCCTCGGTGCGGATGTGCAGGAAAGCCGGGGACGGTTTTACCGTGGTACATGCTCCAGCCATCTTTGCCAGCAAAGTCTTGCCCAAGATCGCGCCCAGTTAACGGCACGCTGGGGCCCATGGTGGCGTTACCTGACGGGTACGTGTCGTTGTGGTGCACACAAAATAAAAACGGGTCCAGGGTTTGCCATGGAAAAGCCAAGGGGGCTACGCTCAAAATGCTGGGGTTCATACACACAATATAAAAAGAATCAAAACGTTATTAAAACGCAATTTACGATGGGCCTACTCCGTGCCGAACCTTCACGGCATAGGGGTGTTTTCACTACCGATAAGATTGCGCCATGGATATACCTTCCGTTTTACTGCGTTTGATGGGTGCCGCTCTGTTGACGGGAGCGTTGGTGGTTTTTGGAGTGTCTGAGCGTTCGACCACCGTCTCACCTGCTTTAGCGCTTGTCCCTATCTCTCAGAGCCCATCAGAAGTTTCTGCAAATGTGGATTGGAAGACCGGTGCCAAAGGGCATATTCCCATGCCGGCGGGCGCCATGGCTGCGCATGCGAGTACCCTGGTGGCGATGCCAGACAACCAGCCGGATGCGCTCATGGCATTTTGGTTTGCCGGCGACCGCGAAAGCGCTCCCAATGTTCAAATTGCAAGCGCAAGTTTTAACCGAGCCACCCAGACTTGGGGTGCAGCACGCTTTGTGGTGAACCGCCACGACATAGGTGCGCAATTGGGATTTGGCCTGCGCCGTTTGGGCAATCCAGTGGCATGGCTCGACGCGAGCGGACGCATGCATTTGTTTGTCGTGGCGACGGGTTGGGGTGGTTGGGCAGCGGGGCGTATCTTGCATTTACAGCAACGCCAAGATTCGCAAAACGCAGACTTGGAATTTGAGCCTGTAGGGCTTCTGCCCTTGTCGTGGTTGTGGAATACCAGCTTTTTAGTCCGCACAGCGCCGCTTCCTTTGGCGGATGGCGGCATGGTGCTGCCCGCGTATTTCGAGTTGGGTTTTAAGTATCCTGTGGCCCTGCGGTTTGACAGTAAAGGCAATTTTGTGGGCATGGTGCGAATATCGAATAAGCGCTATGCCTTGCAGCCCGCATTGATAGCCAATTCGCCGACGCATTGGATGGCACTGATGCGTGATACACGCGAAGTTGGAAAAATCATTGCAGCCCAAACCGTTGATGCGGGGCAGAACTGGACAGATTTACCCGACTTGGCTTTAGATAATCCAGACTCAGCGATCGCTACCCTTCGATCCCACGGGCAGCATTGGTTGGCCCATAACGACTCCCCCCATTCGCGCGAAAGATTGGCATTGAGCCGCTCGCCCAATGGGCTGGACTGGAATATTTCGCTGCGACTGGAGGAGGGTTCGTCCGGACAAGAGTTTTCGTATCCCGCCATCGTTCAAACGAACAACAGCCTTTGGATCAGCTACACCGACCAACGCCGCAGTATTGCCTGGCAGCGCTTGGATTTAAATGCAAACCAAACCCCTCAAAATTCAAGCGCATCCAACGAGAAGGATAAGCCATGACAGCAGCATGGGACGCATTGGCGCCTAGCTTGCCCTCGCTTGCCCATTTGCCTTGGGCTATGCATGTGGGTTGGGGTGTTGTGATGGCTGCGCTATTAAACAGCCTGTTGTCTCAAAGTGTGGGTGTCAGGCGCCACCGTATCGTTTGGGTTGTAGCTGTCATCGCATGTATTCCCGGCACATGGGGGCCAGTGTATTGGTTGGGCCTGGCCTTTCAAACGCCTAGTGTGCTTGCCGTGCTATGGGTAGGGCAGCATCTTTACAGCCGTTGGCCGATCGCTGCCTGGACCTTGAAAGCCCGCCAGTCCCCGCGCAGTGGTGTCAATATGGCATTTACTTTGTTAGGCGTCGTATTGGGTTGGCTTTTGTTACTAGATACCTTGGCTTTGGTACCTATGCAACTTTATGCGTGGGGCTTTTCTCCTTGGAGTGCTGGGGTTGCGCTGCTATTGGGTTTGTTGCCTTGGATTTTTCAAGGCATTGCAGGCTTGAGAAGCGCTGGCGGCTTGGTCGTGTTGTCCGTCGTTATCTTCACACTCTTGCGATTACCTACGGGCAACGTGTGGGACGCATTGCTTGACCCATGGCTTTGGGTGGTGTTGCATATTTACCTGGTGCGAATGGCGTTACGCGTTAGATAAATACCGATTATTTTTGGAGGGTGACAAGCCATTCACGACCAAAAAGCCATTGGTCAGGATGCCAAAAGTTGGACCAGGTAATTTCGCCTTCGCGGTGGCGGCTTTTGACATGCCAGCGCTGCCCGAGAACTTTGCACTTTGCCGCGCACAGTGCATCGGTTCGTTGTGCGTCTCGTTGTAACCATACGACAGCATCGTGGTTTTCCAGCAAAAACACCAAGCGCTCAGCGGGCGGCATGTCGGGATGCAATGCGCCCGTATTGCGGCCTTCTGCGTCATAAGGTATGAGGGTGTTGCCCGGTAAAACAAAACCAAAACGCTCGTATTGCCCGGTAAAACCATTGGGAACGGCGATGCGTTTTCCTTGTAGCTGCGCCTTGACTGCTTCACTGTACTGAGCCGCTGGGCTGTCCAATGGTGCGACCATGGCGCTGAAACTGGCGTACACACACAGGCTGGCAAACAATGCACTATTGCGTGTCCACCGGGATTTAAAAACGCCTGCAATGGCGGCAAAACCACCCGCTGTGGTGAGCGTTAAAGTCGTCCAAAGATCCCATTCCGAGCCGATGCCCATGTCACCCATCACCCAGGCGATCCGCCCCAGCATGACAAAGGCAAGCGCAGAAATTCCCATAGTGATAAAAAACCAAAAGCGCGCAATCCGATCCCAATAAAGGGCCAGCACCATCGCCAGGGCGGGCATCGCAGGAATCACGTACCTGGCAGAGCGTTGGCTGGGGATGGAAAAAATAACCAGCCAAACTAAAAGCCAAATCATTAAGGTGCCTTGGGCAGGCATCCAAGGGGTGCGAACTTTATTGTTTAGCCCAGCGCTAACTCCCGCCCACGCTAGCCCCATCACTACAAACCATAGTAAGCCGGCATTTTCGAGGTAAGCCAGCAACTGGGTCCATAGTGGATAGTCCCCAAACAATGCAGCATGCCAATAGCCTTGCGAGCCCGACATTTTTCCTGCATTCTCTGCAACAACAAATTCTTGCCAAACCGCACTCGGGTTCGGATCGATCACAAACCAGAGGCTAAATATTCCCAAAGCCAACAAGGCGGTCCATGTCACGCCCAAGGTGGTGCGCAGCAACGATCTCCATTGCAGCGTGGGCTCAAGCCACAGCAAGACAAACCACAAGGTGGCAGCCGCAGGTGCCACCAGGGCAAACGATTTATAGAGCAAGCCCACGCCAAATGCTAAACCAAACCACGTAAATGTTTTCCAAGCGATGGGCGTCTTGGTTATTTTCTGTGCATTCCAAAGCAAATAGAACATTGGTAAGGCCAGCCAAAACGTTTCAGGCCCCGACGTGAGATAAGCGCGGCCATAGCGAAAGGTGGAAAAAAATGCCAGATAGACCACGGCCGCAAGGCAGGCCGTGCGCCAGTTATTGGCGATTCGGTGAGTTAAGGCCGCAACGATGGCTGCTGTAAAAAAGGAGTACACAACGCTGGGAAGCCGCAGGGCGAACATCGTCCAATGGTTTCCCCAGTCGCCCGCAACCATGGCTTGCCAAAATAAAAATGGCGGCTTGGTGTTGCGTAAATTAACGATGTCGGACTGCAAAGGCAGCCAGTGCCCCGTTGCAGCAGTAAGCCGTGCGATATGGATATAGACCATCTCATCGCCGTTGGTTGGGGCGTAGGAGCTGCCTAAACCAAAGAGATAGAGCGCGGCTGCAAAGACAAGCAAACCCACCCAAAGCCACATCGAGGTGTAAGAAGAATGTGGGGTCGAAGTAGGTGCGGTTGGCATAGCCTAGGAACTATCGGTTGCGAAAAGTCCAGCGGTCGTTGGCGACAAAATTACTGACGCTGGCTACAACGATAGCGATGACGTTGGCAATCATGTAATGCATGGCATGGGCTAGCCACAGGGTCAGACCGTATTGCAGCGCAATTCCAAACCAAGAGGCGAGCGCATATTTCCCGAATTGATTGATAAGCGGCGTTGGCGCGATGTGCAATCCCGCATCCCCTTGCGTGTTAACAGCACGCACACGGTCAGACCACGTCCAAAGGCGGTTCCAAGTAAAGTTGTTGAGGGTAGCAATAGCAATTGCCAAAGCCAGCGAGGCGTAAGGCTTGCCTTGAGGGCCCTCAAGGGATTGAAACAAAAATTCATGGCCTAAATACAAAACCACCATGTTGACGACCGTACCGCTGGCACCGACCAATCCAAATTTGATATAGCGGATACTTTTCAGCCAATCGATGGCAGCCAGCGCACGTACTTGAAGGCTCACCTTAGTCGACATGCGCAGCTTGATGGGTTGATTTCAAAAACCGCAGGGCGGCATCGAGCACTGGATCTGGGGCAATGCGTTTAAGGCATTGGTTATCACCGTCACAAAACGTCAATCGGTGGTTGTAGGCACTCAAGCAGGGCGAGCAGGCAATTCCTGATTCAATCACCATATTGCGTGACCCCAAAGGTCCATAGAGTTTGCCTGTCTCAGGTCCAAAAAAGACCATGGTCTGAATCGGCGTGAGGCAGGCAAAGTGACCTGGGCCGCCATCGTTGGTAATCAGTAACTCGGACGCATGAAACAACAGCAGTAGTTCACGGATGCTGCGGGTGTAACCCGTAAGGTCTATGCAAAAGGGGCTATCGGTTTGGGCTTGCAAGTCTTTGGCGAGTTGGGCATCGTCCTTCAGGCCAATCAAACCAACAGCAAACCCTTCGTGGCAGAGCCCTTGGGCGACCCGTGCGTAATACGCCGCTGGCCATGCCCGCTCAGGAAGAATACCGCCGCCAGCGTAGATCAAAACTAATTTTCGCTGCGATAAATGGGGATGATCGCTATGGAGCTTTTCTCGGTAAGAAGCTAATTCTGTGGCGTCAAAGGACACGGACAGTTCGGTTGCAGTAGGCGTGGGGATCGTAGGTGCGGCTTTGTTGCGCGGCATACCTTGGCCCGATAGTGCGTCTACTAAGGACAAAAACTGTTTGCTAATGTGCTGGTAGGGGTTATAGGGAATCGCGTGGTTGATGAAGCTGCCGCGGTACAAGCCTTCTTGGGTGTGCGGGGTAAAACCCACGCGAACCGGAGCACCACTGGCAAAGGACAACAAGCTGCTGACCCGCGAAAAAAGTTCACAATCGATGACTGCATCGATCCGAAGACTTCGCATTGCTAAGCTGACTCGCAGGATGTCACGCAAAAGGTGAAGGCCTGAGCGGTCGTCGATCGAGTGTAAAAATTCCGGTGCAGTGAGCCCTAAGAGTTGAGAGACCTCTTGGTTTTTTTTAAGCTGCAAAACGTGAATAGATGCCGTGGGATAGCGCCTGCGAAGCTCCGCAAACATCGGCCCTGCCAACACAATGCTTCCCATCTCGGAGAGCAGGATCACCAAAATATTTTTTGGATGGGTTCCTAAATCGGCCGATTTTCTCAATACGGCCGACAGACGAACCCACAACGACACCAGTCCACATAACAACTGGCCGAGCCAGCGGTCAATAAAGCGCTGTGTATTGAGGTTCATCTGTGGCGGGCTGATTACAGTCCGGCTGCAGCCCGCAGAGCCTGGGCTTTGTCTGTTCGCTCCCATGTGAACTCAGGTTCTTCACGGCCGAAGTGTCCATATGCGGCTGTCTTTTCATAAATAGGACGCAGCAAATCGAGCATCTGAATAATCCCTTTGGGGCGCAAGTCGAAGTGTTCATTCACCAAGGTTGCGATTTTTTCATCAGAGATCACGCCAGTTCCCTCGGTGTACACCGTGACGTTCATGGGCTTGGCGACACCAATGGCGTAGGCGACTTGAATTTGGCACTGCTTGGCCAGGCCCGCAGCCACAATGTTCTTGGCCACATAGCGAGCGGCATAGGCGGCAGAGCGATCTACCTTTGTAGGATCTTTCCCGGAAAATGCGCCGCCTCCGTGGGGGCAGGCGCCGCCATAGGTGTCCACGATAATTTTGCGACCTGTTAAACCACAGTCACCCTGGGGTCCGCCGACCACAAAGCGGCCGGTGGGGTTGACTAAATAGCGGGTGTCATTGAGCCACTCTTTAGGCAGAACGGGCTTGATAATTTCTTCAATGACAGCGTCAATAAATTCTTGCTTCATGGTCGTGCCATTGCTCATTTCTGGGCTGTGCTGGCTTGATAACACCACGGTGTCAATGCTGTGGGGCTTGCCATCCACATAGCGCATGGTCACTTGGCTCTTGGCGTCAGGGCGCAAAAAGGGCATGCGGCCGTCTTTTCGCAACTGCGCTTGCCGTTCTACCAAGCGGTGCGCATAGTAAATAGGCGCGGGCATCAACTCAGGCGTTTCGTTGCAGGCATAGCCAAACATCAGGCCTTGGTCACCGGCACCGGTATTGAGGTGGTCATCGGACGCATGGTCTACGCCTTGGGCAATGTCGTTCGATTGTTTGTCGTAAGCGACTAAAACCGCGCAGCCTTTGTAATCAATTCCGTATTCGGTGTTGTCGTAGCCAATGCGTTTGATTGTGTCCCGTGCGACTTGGATGTAGTCGACGTGGGCATTGGTGGTGATCTCGCCCGCTAAGACAACGAGGCCTGTGTTGCACAAAGTTTCTGCCGCAACGCGCGACTTAGGATCTTGTTTAAAAATAGCATCCAAAATCGCATCTGAGATTTGGTCAGCCACCTTGTCGGGGTGCCCTTCAGAGACGGACTCGGAGGTGAAAAGAAAATCGTTCGCCATAAAATTACTCCAAATAAAAAACAACAAATTGCGTTGCTTGGGCTTTGGGGCTTCGGCGAACGCTTTAGCAGATGTGTCAGATTTGACAAGGCACAATGGCAATCAAATAGTTAGATCGCCGAGTGGTGGTCGCCCTGCAAGTAGTTCATAACTCAGCGACCGCAGTAATTTTACCCCACAGATGACAATTGTCTTTCGCGCACTGTCTTTTCTCCCTTTGTTCATCCTCCATACTTTTGGGGCGGTGTTGGGTTGGGTTGTCTTTTTAAGCTCCAAAACCTACCGGCAACGTTTCATGGCCAACGCAACCCAGGCTGGGTTAGGCTTAGCGGAAATCTTTCTAGCCGTTGCATCTGCTGGGCGCCTGGTTGCTGAACTGCCGCGGTTATGGATGGGGCGGGCGGTGGTAATCCACTGGCAAGGCGAGCAGCATGTAGAACAGGCGCTTCAAGCCGGGCGTGGCATCGTTTTTCTCACCCCCCATCTAGGGTGTTTTGAAATAACTGCGCAAGCCTATGCCCAGCGTTATGGTCAGTCCGGCAAACCAATGACGGTTTTGTACCGCCCCCCACGCAAACACTGGTTGGGTCGATTGGTGGGGCCCGCACGGCAGCGCCCCGGTTTGTATACTGCTCCTGCGAGTCTTGCGGGTGTGAAACAAATGCTCAAAGCGCTGAAAAATGGCGAGTGCGTCGGCGTTTTACCGGATCAGGTGCCGCCCAATCACCTAGGTCTATGGACCCCGTTTTTTGGCAAGCCAGCCTATACGATGACTTTATCGGTGCGTTTAGCGCAACAAACCGGTGCCACCATCCTGATCGCGTGGGGCGAGCGCCTTGCGTGGGGACGTGGATACACGGTACATGTTGCGCCTTTGGAGGCATTGTTGTTTGACGACTTGGGCCGCGCGACAGAACAAATCAACCAAGCGATGGAGGCTTTGATTGCGCAGTGCCCGACCCAGTATTTGTGGGCTTATGACCGATACAAGCAACCGCGCGATTAAATGATGGGAACCCGTTTCATTTTGTATTGCATTCAAGCG
>SXGU01249598.1_pt1 | contig 13932 bp, 8 predicted proteins | sample 3174531 | NCBI WGS metagenome assembly SXGU01 (sample SAMN11356863, study PRJNA531348) | freshwater metagenome | isolation source: freshwater sample F1-140 | place: China: Fuxian Lake, Yuxi | collected 2017-12-25 | reverse complement strand
GTATCAACATCTTCGACACGCCTGGACACGCCGATTTTGGTGGTGAAGTGGAACGGGTACTGTCCATGGTTGATTCGGTATTGCTGTTGGTCGATGCAGTTGACGGCCCCATGCCACAAACCCGTTTCGTCACCCAGAAAGCCTTTGCCCTGGGACTGAAGCCCATCGTGGTCATCAATAAGGTCGATCGCCCCGGAGCCCGGCCTGACTGGGTACTGGATCAGACCTTCGTTCTGTTCGACCGTTTGGGAGCCACCGAAGAACAACTGGATTTCCCGGTCGTTTATGCCTCCGCCCTGAACGGCTATGCCGGTCTGGATTCCGAGGTCAAGGACGGCGACATGACACCCTTGTTCCAGACCATCATCGACAAGGTGCATCCCCCCCTGGTCGATATCGAAGGGGCTTTTCAGATGCAGGTGACCAGTCTGGACTACAATTCCTACGTCGGAGTGATCGGGATTGGCCGGATACAACGGGGCACCATCAAGACCAACACCCCCATTACCATCGTCAAGCGTGATGGCAGCCAGAAAAATGCCCGTATCCTGCAGGTGTTTGGCTTCCGCGGACTGCAACGGGTGGAAACACCTGAAGCCAGTGCCGGCGACATCATCGCCTTCACCGGAATCGATGGCCTGGAGATATCGGATACCCTGTGCGCAATGGACAGTCCCGAAGCCTTGCCCCCCCTGACCGTGGACGAACCCACCGTCAGCATGACCTTTCAGGTCAACAATTCACCCTTTGCCGGCACGGACGGCAAATTTCTCACCTCGCGCCAGATCAGGGAGCGACTGGAGCGGGAACTCAAGCACAACGTGGCTCTCCGGGTCGAGGATACGGGGGATCCTGACAAGTTCAAGGTTTCCGGACGGGGGGAGTTGCATCTGGCCATCCTGATCGAAACCATGCGCCGGGAAGGCTTTGAACTGGGTGTTTCCCGCCCGGAAGTGGTTCTGAAAGAAATCGATGGCGAGCCGTGCGAACCCTATGAGTTCGTCACCATCGAGGTGGAGGAGCAGAATCAGGGCGCAGTGATGGAGAAACTGGGCGAACGCAAGGGCGATTTGCTGAATATGGTACCGGACGGGCAAGGCAGGGTACGACTGGAATACATGATGCCCTCACGCGGCTTGATCGGCTTTCAGACCGAATTCATGACCACCACCTCGGGTACCGGGCTTTTGTACCACGTATTCGATCATTACGGCCCGCTCAAGAAAGGCAATATCGGGCAGCGTATCAACGGTGTGTTGATTGCCAACCTATCCGGCAAGGCATTGGCTTTTGCCTTGTTCAATCTGCAGGAACGGGGCCGTCTGGTGGTCGAACATGCCGATGAAGTATACGAAGGCATGATCGTCGGCATTCATTCCCGCTCAAACGATCTGGTGGTCAACCCGACCAAGGCCAAACAGTTGACCAACATCCGCGCCGCCGGCAGTGACGAAAACCTGATCCTGACACCGGCCATCAAGTTTTCCCTGGAACAAGCCCTGGAATTCATTGATGACGATGAACTGGTCGAGGTGACCCCGAAGACCATCAGACTCAGGAAGAAGCTCTTGTCGGAAAATGACCGTAAACGGGCCAGTCGTTCCACTGACGATTGATGGATCCCGGGAAAGCAGGCAGGATGCCCGCTTTCCCTGCCTGACCACCCCGCCCGCGTATTTCAGAACAGGAAGAAATATCCCGCGATCAGTAAAACACCCAACGCCAGAACCGGCCAGCCCAATCGGGCGTACAGTTCGCCCAGACGAACTTTTTGCTCCTCACGCCAGGGATCGAACCATTCGCGAAAGGCCTGATACAGGTCTATCGTTTTCCTGACCAACAGTGTCAGCACGATCAGGAATAAACCCAGGCCCAGCCAGGCCGTCAGGGTTTGGGCTTCACGCGGCGCGATCTCCAGCGCGGCTTCCAGCGTCTCCTCGGTGAAAAGTTCCAGATATTCCAGCACGATCAATACGGCGTGAAGCATCAGTTCGAGAAGGTGATGCAGCACCTCCACCACGATTTCCCCGCCGAAAATCAGGCCCACCAGCACCAGAAGGATGACTACCAGTTTTCTCATGTTTTTTTCTCTTTTATTCCAGATTCAAAACCGGGTATTCGGCAGGGCGCGGGAGATTCCTGTTACCTCGCCTGACAGATTTTGGTGCGTAGCATAACAACCCGTTCTGGTAGTCACAACCTTCAGAGACGCTTTACGCCAGGCCTCGATCATCGGGCAGCCCTATCGTAGCCTCGATGTAGCAGAGCGAAATCGAGGGTTTACGGTGGGAAACCAGACTGGCCGGGCGAAGACGTTCATTTTTGGGCTAAGGGATGACCAAGACCCTACGCCGTTTGCCTGGCTATCTCGATGGCCCGACGGCAGAGTTCCCGTCCATAGTCCGTCCACAACCCCTGTCCCCAGTAACGGTAACAACTGGTCTGGGCCGAGAGTAGGTGGAACAGGGCGTTGCGGTAACGCGGGTCATGGCTCGAAATACCCGCTTTGGTGATCTTTTCATGGAAGGCCGAACTGGCTTCTTCCATCGGCCCCAGTACATTCTCATAACCATTGACCCAGGAAATGTCCGAGGTCCAGCTTCCGCCATCCATGTGAAAACGATGATCTTCCTGCTTCAGGGTTTCGATGGTGGCCGCCAGTTTTTCCGGGCCGTCACCCGGTTGGTAACGATCCCAGATCTTTTTCTGAAAGAGCGGTTGTACGACAGGAAAATCTTCCGGCTTGAGTCCCATTTCAAACAGGTATTCCAGGTATTCAGTGACGTTCATCAGGGGGGTGTCCGAACCGGTTGATTCCCGCGAGGCTTCCAGAAACTTGGGCGGAAACTCATTCATCATGACCCCGCCATTTTCACCGTCGGCAATCTGGGTCACCAGCGGCGGAACCGACTTTCCGGCCAGTGTCCAGCGGGACAGGCTGCGGGCTTCGTAGAGGGGTTGCATCTGGGCCACCAGCTTGGTGTCACTGCCTTGCGTTTTGATGATGGCAATGATGTCGATACTGGCCCCTTCCGAATTGACGCAGACCAGTCGGTGCGGCAGGTGCCTGAGTTCAGGACCGTGGCCGTTCACGGGTTGTTCGACCGTGTGTTCCTGTATCAGCACCCAGGTATAACCACAGTCGCGCAGGGTTTTGATGTACTCATAAGCAATGTCGGGATGATTGGGCAGTGCCATTTCCGAGGGCGAGAATCCCCTCACCCGAGCCAGGGCTTCCGTACCAAAGATACCGGCAAAATGATGCTGCCACGCCTTGATGTGGAGACGGTAATCCTGGGGCGGGGTCGAAGGAGCCACCGCGTGTCCCCAGGGTGCCCCCAGCCATTCCACCGCCCGACGGTAATCCGGATTGCAGGTTACATTTTTCAGGCTGTCGAACACATCATTCAGCCCCATTTGCCGCAAACCGTGCAACAGGGTACCCGAGTACTCCAGCATGACCCTCGGTTCCTTGCCCTCATGGATGAGTTGGGGAACGAACTCACCGATCCGCTTGTAGCACCAATGAAAAGCCGGTGCATTGTGGTTGTCACCGATGTGCTGGTTTTCCATCATGTACTGGAGGTTACTGATGACGGAGGCCGTGCGTATGTCATGTCCTCCGGCCGGAATCAGGGGTTGATGCATGTGCAGGGCAACGGCTGCCGCACTCTTGATGTGTTCAAACCGGATGGGACTGGCTTCCTTGAAGACAGAAGCCGGGCGGTGCGCCAGCACGGCATCCAGGCTGGATTCGGAACCACAAAGGTTGGGTAGGCCATCGATGTATTCGGGAAAGTTTTCCATGATTTTGAGTACTCTGGTTGAAACGGGATTGAATGGAAGATCAGGTTGCCTGCCAGAGGCAGTGTATTGCAAAATCAAGCCGGAAATTAACCGGCAGACAGGATATCCTGTGTTTCCCCGGAAGGTTTTATCCGACCGGATATCATTTCACTTTCTTTTTTTTGCTACGGGATGTCGTAGCCCCGGACACGTCAGTAGCAGGGGGCATTGCATCGGAATCAGGTGGTATATCGTCGACGGCGGCTGCCGTGGTTTCGGCCAGATTGAGATCATTGAGTATATCCTCAATATCCGGAGCCAGGTCGTCTTCTCCCGCCGGGTCGGGTGTTGACGGATCGGCATCCATGCGAGCCAAATCATCCAGCAGGGCATCAAATTCATCCGGTAGTGCGAGACTTTCTGTCGGCGAAGCAGGTGCAGCCGATACCGGCATGGCTGCTTCCTCCTCGTCGTCACCGCCGACAACCAGTACGCTGTCTTCGTCCAAATCGCCCAGGGCCGCTGCCTGGAGCAGGGCATCCAGTTCATCGTCCTCCACCGAAATGGCCTCGTCCGGCGGAGAAGCTGCAACCGATGCCGACATGGCCGCTTCCGCCTCGTCATCCCCTCCTGCAACCAGCAGGGTGTCTTCATCGAAATCGCCCAGGGCCGCTGCCTGGAGCAGGGCATCCAGCTCATCGTCCTCCACCGGAATGGCCTCGTCCGGCGGAGAAGCTGCAACCGATGTCGGCATGGCGGCTTCTTCCTCGTCATCACCGCCAGCAACCAGTAGGGGTTCTTCCTCCAGATCGCCCAGGGCTGCTGCCTGAAGCAAGGCATCCAGCTCATCATCCTCCGCTGGAATGGCCTCATCCGGCGGAGAAGCTGCAACCGATGCCGACATCGCCGCGTCTTCCTCGTCGTCACCGCCAGCAACCAGCAGGGGTTCTTCCTCCAGATCGCCCAGGGCTGCTGCCTGGAGCAAGGTATCCAGCTCATCGTCTTCTTCTGAAGCGGCGTCATCCGGTGCGGCAGGCGTTGTCGCTGTCGGCTCTTCTCCATCATCTCCCCCGGCGACCAGCATGGGCTCTTCATCCAGATCACCCAGGGCGGCAGCCTGTAGCAGATTGTCCAGATCCTCGTCTTGATCCCCGACTGGATCGTTTTCGGTTGTATCCATAGCCTCATCGAGTCCGGACACCGAACCAGCACTTCCGGCAGGGGCTTTTGTTGCGGAATGGTTAGCGGTAATGGCTCCGGTTCCCAGTTGTTGCAGCAACTCCCTTTGCCGGGTCATCAGACCCTGCAGATTTTTGTGCAGGCCCGGTAGCGCATGGGTATCACCTACCAGCAGTATCCTGATCAACTCACGAAAAAACTCACGTTCGCCCTCAAGGATCTGATGACTCAGCTTATCGATTTTGTTTTTACCACTGAGCGGATAACTTGACAGCAGATCAGCCCGCATTTGCTCCAGATGCCCGGGTTCCGAATCCAGTATGGCCTGCAACAGTTTGGTCACTGATTCATACAAACGACTCTCCCTGCGTTTGTTCATGAAAAACAAACCCGCACTGATGCCGAGAGCCAGCAATACCAGTTCCCCGGCCAGTAACCAGAGCACAAGATTCATAGGGGAATCTCTTCATCCTGCAATGAAGGCAAGGCCGGAGGCGGTGCCTCCATGGCAGCCACTTTCCTTTCGGTCATTTTGAAAATATCCAGCACTCTCTCCAGGCTATCCTGTACCTCGCTCACGCCTTTGTAACTACCGAACATCTGGGTGTACTCCTCGGAAATATCCTTGAGCGACTTGGTGGCAAGAACCAGATGTGACTTGACCTGTTCGACTTCCTGTTGACTGGCGGTCAGACGCGCTTCCAGATCGGCTATGAGTTCCTTTTGGGTTTCCACATCCACCATGGAGGCCATTTGAATATCCTGTAACTGGCGTGCCAGGCGGCAATAAGGCATGGTCAAATCTCTGACCAATCCGTCCAGTGCCTTGATTTTGGCCGAATCATGATTGAGGTAGGCATCAAAAAACTGACGATACAATAGTTTCTCGCTACGGATGATTTCCTCGAGATGTTCACGACAGGCCTGGAAATCGGTTCCCAGATTATGATGTAGCAAAGCGGCACATAAATCGCCCAGGCGATCTTTCTGAGTGAGATTGATGCGTTCAATGAAGCGGTTGGTTTCCTGCCGGTCCTGTTGCCTTTTCCGGGATCGACGATATTCCTGAAAAACCATGATCCCCACCAGTACGATCAGGGTTTCAGCGATCAGTATGGCAATGAGTGCGGGTATTTCGATCATGGTCAGGTATTCGGTGTAATGGAAGGATTGAGTTTGCTGATCAGGTTGGTGATGACAACCTCATGGCGTTTCTTCATTGTCCGGTAAGCCCAAAACCATAATCCGGCAATCACGATATTGATTCCCAGGGTAATGGCCAGCGTAATCATCCAGTTCGCCTGATCAAGCATCGATTTCAACAGGCTCAGGGGATCGGCACTATCATCTGCGACGAGAGCCGGTACCGCAGCCGGTGGCGCGGGTTCCGGGGCTGACTCGTGCGATGGTGCTTCCTCTGGTGGTGGCGGAGACTCGGCGGGTGGTTGAATCAACGGCTTGCCATCGATGCGGACGGGTTTCAGCGGGATATCCAGTTTACTGCCGTCCGGTTTCTTCGCCGTGGCCGTCAGGTTGATAATCCAGTGATCATCCGGGCCTGGCAGTGGCACGGTAAAAATGACATTGCCGTTGTGATGGTCGGGTTCGAGTTCCCGGTTTTGTCCGTTTTGGTTGGATAGCCGGGCGTGTGCGGCAAGACTGTCAGGCATGAGGGCGTTCGAAGCCGGTGACAGGCTGATCAACCAGCGGGGAGGATCATTCTCGAGATCCTCGGTTTGCTGCACGGTAACCCAATCCTCCAGCAGGGTGAAATCCTGTACCGATTGCCGCTGAAAGGTTTTCCCGTCGGCCGTGATGGTCAGGGTATGCTGGCCTGCATCCGGTTGTGCCGTGAAGCGAACCTGGAAATGGGTAGGCCTGCCCTCCTCACGAATCACCGGATTGTCCAGGGCCAGATCGCCTTCCGTGATCTGACTGGCCACACTGATCAGATCCAGAAAATCCTTGCGCTCGATCAATCGACCATTTTCGCTGAAGGAAGCCGTGATATCGCTCAATTCTCCCCGCATCAATTGGGCGGGAATGGGGGTAACTTCCATTTTGAGCCGGGTCACCACCATGACCTGATTGCCCGGGTCTACATCAGCATCAAGACTCCACATGCCGGTTTCAGGGTGATCCACGGTCACGAGGTCATAGCCCGATTCATGCACCCAACGGGTACCTTCCGGTTTTTGCGTTTCGCCAATCTTGTGACCGGAAGGGCTGATCAAGTGGCTGGTTCCGGCATTGGGCTTCAAAAAAATCAGAACGGTCATTTCCTCGATGCTGGCATCGACCGCGAACTGATTATCCTTGATGGGCAGGGTGGGTTTTGGCACAACCCGATTGAAAATGCGGACGAAATTATGCTGAAGGGCCTGGGCATCCTGCGCGATTTCGGCAGAGCCGGTGGTGGCCAGTGAAATTTGCTGAAGCAGGCTCCTGTCCGATTGCCCGGAGAGTCCTATGGTATGAATGGTGACGCCGCTGGCCTGAAGCCGTGGCAACCATTCGGACAAAATACGTTGCCGCGAGGCTGCACTGGCCTCGGTACCGGTGGGTAGATCCACCATGCCATCGGTCAGCAGGATGATGGTGCGCTTTTCATCGGTAGCCGGTTGCTGGCTCCAGTCCTCCGAGGCAGCCCGCAGAGCGGCTTCGATATCGGTAAACAAACCCCGGGAGTGAATCTTGCCCGCGACATCCAAAATGGCATTGCGACTGGCCGGGGTTACTTTTTCAGGTGAGATCAACCGGCTCGCTGTCGTATCGAACAACCAGACCCCGGTTTTGCTTTCAGGGGGCAACAGATTGACCAGCAGCTTGAGTGCCGGTACCCGCAGGTTTTTGGGATCGGTTTTTTTCATGCTGCCTGAGGTATCGATCAGGATTCGCACATCGTTGACGGCTTCTGCAGCCTGTGTCAGGGTGCTGACCGGAAGCAGCCAGATCAGAATGAGGAGGACTCGAAAAACCATGAAGGCCGACCTTGGGGTGATGCCGTGATGAATCGGGTTGGATGATGACAAGGGCAGAGTGTCCGGGTTGGCCACATCAGGCTGGAGAGTTTTCATCCATGGTAATCGACCGACTTGCAGCCCTCCGTTTTCGGCCATGCGCAAGGGAGCACCCAAAACGTAGCGGCTCCATCGGTGGCCCGTCTGGTATGAATACGCCACCTTCATGCCGGAAATGCAATGGTTTTGATGTATTCACCGGGGGCTTCCCGACTGGAACCGACCACCATGTACTTTTTACCGTTTTGTCCGGTTTCAATTAAACCGCTGATCTCTATCCACTCTCCATCGACCGCCTGCCCGGCATAGGTCTGGATGAAGCTCCAGGCCTCCGTGATCTCCGGGTGATCCAGTTGATAGATGGCCGGATAATCGTAGGAACGCATACTGTCGATCACCCGGGCTTTCAGTACATGGTAGCCTGATTTGATGGCAGGCTCGGGTAGGGAATGCTGATCGGTAATGACCAGGCTGACATCAAATTTGACACCATTCAGTATACCCTTGTTGAGCTTTCGCTTCTCATGCCAGACATATTCAGGGTAGCTGAGTGCGCAACCCCGTCTGGCATAGGCCTGACGCCAGTCATTTTCTCCGAGAGGGTTTATGATTCCCTGATTCATCAACCGGTGGATGGCCCTTCGGCAATGAAAGAATATAGCCCGGTCATAAATCACCAGATCAATATCCGACGTCGGGGTTTGTGCGTCTATCAGCAGCGATCCCGTGATACCCACCTGCTCCAGGTTTATCCCTTCTGCCGCCAGTAAATGACAGAGTGACTGCGCTGTTTTTTGCAGGTCATCAGACGTTTCTTCCTGCAATAATGCCTGGAGTCGAACCCGGGGTTGGTAGTGTCGCTGAATATCCCTGGCGGGCACACCGTGCAAACGGGCCGCCAGCCGTTTGGAATCATACAGATAATCGGCCCGGTGACGAGCCAGCCAGTCGTTGGCCTGGAATGTATCCAGCTTGTGATAAACGCTGCCCCGCCGAACGTATCGCAGAAAGCCCAGCACCCGGTCGGCTTCGAGATGATGGGACATCACGGCAAAAATCAGGTCATCGCAGGTGACCACGAAATCACGGGGAAAACAGGGGTCAATCAGTGTCATTCGCGGATTTCCACAACGGGGAGAGACAGGCCAGGTACTCTATCATGAATGCAGCCCTCCGGAATCAGCCGGTTTGCATGACACGTTTGGCCCATTCCAGAACCGGTACGACCGTGCCGGCTGCTACAATGGCGATCCACCAATCCCCGCCTCCTGGCGAGACCACACCAAACAGCGGTTGTAATGCTGGAATCTCCACAATACCCACCAACAGCAGCCATTCGAACAGTATGACGCGATTCAACCCGCGATGGGCAAAAAGGTGTTTCGATACCCGGTGCTGATGTGACCTGAAACTGTATAGGCTGAAAAACGGAATCAGGGTGATCGTCACGAAGGTGAGGGTCATGGCGTCAACCAGGGGACGCCCGTCCCTGAGGGTCCAGGTAAAGATACCGAGACTGATCAGTACCGACCAGAGCCCTCCGGTCAACAGCAGACGGACAAGGTTCGGGGCAATCGGGCCTTGTCCCGGCTTGCGGGGACCTTTCTGCATCAGGGTGACTTCGATCGGATCGGCAGCCAGTACCAATGCCTGTAGCCTGCTGGTCGCCAGGCTGACATACACTATCTGGGCAGCACTGAGTGGCAGGGGTAACCCCAGTGAGGCAGCTCCCACCATGAGACCGGCCCCACCGATATTGGAAGACAGCAGGTATGTCAGGTATTTGCCGATGTTATCGAAAGTTCGACGTCCTTCCTCGATGGCTGCCACGATCGCAGCAAAATGACCATCGGTCACCAGCAGGTCAGCGGCTTCCCGGGCGGCACCGCTCCCTCCCATTGCAACACCCATATCGGCCTGTTTGAGGGCGGGCGCGTCATTCACCCCCCGCCCCGTCATGACGACGACCTTGCCCTGGCTTTGCAGCATTTCGACGATACGCAATTTTTGCTCCGGTAAAATCCGGGCATAAACCTCGATGTGATCTACGGCCGAACCAAAATTTTCATCGTCTAATGCCGCCAGTTCGTCCCCCGTGATCAGAATGCCCTTGCGGAGTATCCCCGCTTCACGGGCTACGGCCCGGGCTGTTGCGGGATGATCCCCGGTCACCATGACGACCTTGATTCCTGCGCCTGCGCAACGGGCTACCGCATCGGCCGATTCGAGACAGAGAGGATTCATCATGCCGATCAGTCCCAGAAAACACAGATCCTGTTCTCCACTGTCGAGGCTGCCCTGCGGGCGATGCGCAATGGCCAATACCCTCAGACCATCAGCAGCCATGGCCTCGGCCGCCGTCAGTATGATCCTTTTCGCTTCTTCGTCCAGTGTGGCTTCCCCCTGCGGACCTTGCCAACCCGAACAGGCCGTCAACAGGGTTTCCACCGCACCCTTGGCGCACACCAGGGTTTGTCCCTCGGGGCCCTGGTGCAGGGTCGTCATGCGTCGGGTTTCCGATATAAACGGAATCTCCCCATGCCGTGGCCAGTCGGCCCTGAGTTTTCCCGGCACCAGTCCCGCCTTGATGGCCGCTACAACCAGGGCCCCTTCCATGGCATCCCCCTTGATCCGCCACTGGTTGCTGCGAATCCGCTCCAGTTCCGCATCGTTGCAGAGCAGGGCGGCCCTGAGCAGCTCAGTCACAGGCGAGGCAGGCGCGATGGCCTGACCTTGCCGGAGCAATCGCCCCACCGGGTCATAACCGACCCCGCTCACACTGACGACTTCACCAGCCGCCCAGATTTTTCTTGCGGTCATCTCATCCCGCGTCAGGGTACCGGTCTTGTCGACACAGATAACCGAGGCACCCCCCAGCGTTTCAACCGCCATCAAACGTCGGATGAAGACATGGAACCCCATCATGCGACGCGCCCCCAGAACCTGGAAAATCATTGCCGTGATGGGCAAGGCGACAGGCATCATGGCAACGGCTACTGCAATGGCTGGCAACAGAAGGTCATGAAGGGGCTGCCCCCGCAGGATACCGCTGCCAATGATCACCCCCATGGCTGCCAGGCCTACGACCTTCAGCAGGTTATCCACCGGAGCAAGATTTTCCCTGAGCAGACTCTGTCGGGCTTGATTGTCACGCAACAGGCCTGCCCGGCGTCCCGGTTCCGTTCTCATGCCGGTACTGAATACCACGCCCGTACCGCGACCACGAACGATCAGGGTACCGGCAAAGCCCAGATTATGACGGTCACTGATGGAGGCTATCTGCGCTTCATCCGGCAGGGACGAAGCCGTTTTCGTGCTGGCCAGCGTCTCACCCGTCAGGGAGGCTTCGTTGACTTCAAGCTGAACGGTTTCAATCCAGCGTAGATCAGCCGGTATCAGATCACCGGTATCGAGTTGAACGATATCTCCCGCTACCACTTGATCCGCCGGAATGGTTTTGAGCTGCCCATTGCGCCGTACCGTCGCCCGGGGAAGCGTCAGTGCATCGAGCGAGGCCATGACCTGCTCGGCACGGTATTCCTGCATGAAACCCAGGCCGATGGAAAATAATGCGAGAACCGCCACGACCACCGGTTCCAGGATATACCCCTGATAGATGGACAAACCGGTCGCTGCCAGCAGGATCAGGACGAATCCATTGCGGAATTGCGCCAGCAGCAGGGCCGCGACAGAGAAACTTCGTGTCGCAGAAACCGGATGCTCCATAGCCTCGCGCCGCTGTTTGACTTCGCTCTCGCTCAACCCTTCAGGGCGGGATTGCAGTATTCCGAAAACGGCCTCGATCTCCAGCGTATGCCAGCGGACAGCGGAATGATCTTTGGGGGGGTGATCTTTGGGGGTATGGGAAGCGTGCATGATGTTGTAGGGGCCGTGGGGAATAGGCCTGTATTATCCATGAATCCGCCACCCGTAGAACCCGCGCTCTCGGCTCGATTTCATAGCGTTCCCGCGATTCCATGGCTGGCCGACCCGGGAACGGATTGCGTCAGGTTGGCCAGTATGCGTTTGACCCTATTTTCAATCGTTTCAATGTCTTCCTGTACCGGATTCATACCGACACCTTCAGAGGAAGGCACTTCCCTTGACCGACCGGTCAAGGGTCAGCAATACGTCGAGTAAACGCGCCAGCGAGTCCAGCGGCCATGAATTGGGGCCGTCACTTTTGGCCTGGGCCGGATCGGGGTGGGTTTCCATGAACAACCCGGAAATCCCCACGGCCACGGCCGCCCGGGCCAGGGCCGGGATGAACTCGCGCTGCCCTCCCGATACCGTACCCTGCCCGCCCGGCAACTGTACCGAATGAGTGGCATCATAAACCACCGGACAACCGGTATTACGCATCACCACCAGCGAACGCATATCCGAAACCAGGTTGTTGTACCCGAATGAAACCCCCCGCTCACACACCATGATCTGCGAATTGCCGGTAGCCCGGGCCTTTTCTACCACTTGCTGCATGTCCCAGGGGGCCAGAAACTGACCTTTCTTGATGTTGACAGGCTTGCCCTGTCGAGCCACCTCCTGAATGAAATTGGTTTGACGACAGAGGAAGGCCGGTGTCTGCAACACGTCGACGACATGGGCCACCTCGGCGAAGGGGGTATCCTCGTGCACATCCGTCAACACCGGAACCCCCAGGGTCGATTTGACTTTTTCCAGAATCCTGAGTCCCTCTTCCACCCCGGGCCCCCTGAAACTGCCATGAGAAGAGCGATTGGCCTTGTCGAACGAGGACTTGTAGATGAAGGGAATACCCAAACGGGTCGTCATCTCCTTCAGCAGACCCGCGGTATCCAGTGCGAGTTGTTCGCTCTCGATGACACAGGGGCCGGCGATCAGGAACAGGGGCTGATCCAGCCCGACGGTAAAATTACACAATTTCATGGGTTTCATGCCTGCTGGTTACGGTATTCACGGGCCGCCGCAACGAACCCGGTAAACAAGGGATGGCCACTGCGGGGCGTCGAGGTAAATTCGGGATGGAACTGACAGGCCAGAAACCAGGGATGCGCCGGTATCTCGATCACTTCAACCAGGCGACCATCCAGCGATTTGCCGGCAACCCGTAATCCGGAGGATTCCAGCGATTGGGTGTAGTGATTGTTGAACTCATAGCGATGGCGGTGCCGCTCAGTGATGACATCCTTGCCATAGAGTTGACGACAGAGGCTGTCCGCCAGCAATTGGCACTTCTGCCCTCCCAACCGCATGGAGCCGCCCAGATCAGAGCCGGCATCCCGGTATTCGACACTGCCAGAGGCATCCTGCCACTCCGTGATCAGGGCAATCACCGGATGCGGGGTATTACGCAGGAATTCGGTACTGTGCGCCCCTTCCAGCCGGGCCACGTTGCGGGCAAATTCGATGACTGCCACCTGCATGCCCAGACAAATCCCCAGATAGGGAATGTTGTTTTCGCGGGCATGCCGGACGGCGGCAATTTTGCCTTCGATACCCCGCTCGCCAAAACCACCCGGTACCAGTATGGCATCGACCCCCTGCAGCAAGGCCAGTCCCTTGTCTTCCACTTCTTCCGAATCGATGCAACGAATCTGAACCCGGGTACGGGTCGGTATGCCAGCGTGCATCAGGGCTTCGGTCAGGGACTTGTAGGCATCGGTATGATTGACATACTTGCCGACCATGGCGATGGTGACGCTATCCTGGGTCGACTTGAGCCCTTCGACAACGGCAGCCCATTCTGACAAATTGGCCGGGCCCGCCTCCAGTTTGAGCTTGTTGACCACGATGTCATCCAACCCCTGTTGGTGCAACATCAGGGGAATTCGATAAATCGAATCGGCATCGACAGCCGATATGACGGCGTTTTCGTCCACATTGGTGAACAAGGCAATTTTCTTGCGTTCGGACTGTGGAATCATGCGGTCTGAACGGCAAATCAGGATATCGGGTTGTATGCCGATGG
>SXGU01145813.1_pt1 | contig 13938 bp, 11 predicted proteins | sample 3174531 | NCBI WGS metagenome assembly SXGU01 (sample SAMN11356863, study PRJNA531348) | freshwater metagenome | isolation source: freshwater sample F1-140 | place: China: Fuxian Lake, Yuxi | collected 2017-12-25 | reverse complement strand
GAACCTGCGACACCATTCCGCGACGAACATTCTCCACCGACTTTTTGAACCATCTCCATTGCCCTTGAAAGAATCTCCTTCTACCACTGACTACCGTTGACTGACACGCGGGTGACTACCTTTGACTGACACTTGGCCGATAAGATGTTGCCGCCGCTTCACAAGAATCAACGACCAGACTTGGGCGAGGCCATTGCGGCGTATGTGGACTACGATCAGAGCGGGAAGTTCTGCGAGGATTTGGCGGAAAAAATCCTTTTAGCCCAACTCCAACTGGCCCAAATGGGACTTGCGACAGGAGGACGCGCTCCGTTCGGGTTCCGCCGGTTCTTGGTCTCGCCAGACAGGAAGGACGTTCGGGAACTGAACGATGGCGAAGTCGTGCAACAGGCGGGCCATCATGTGGTTTGGCTTCCCGGTTCAGAATCCGAGTTGAAGCTGGTCCACCGAATCCTCGACATGTACGAGGATATGCCAGCGACGCGCATCGCCAAGATTCTCAATGCCGAAGGAGTCCCATCGCCGAATGCGGGCCGAACGCGGAAGATCAGAGGGGTCAAGCAACCGGTCAGCGGCCTGTGGCGTCAGTGGACCATCAACAACATCGTGCGCAACCCGTTGCTGGTTGCGGTGACGGAATATGGACGCCGCTCGATTGGCGACCGACGTCGTTTCACACCGCAGGGACCACGGTTGTTGGAAGACAACGATCGCCAAGAAGACGGCAAACTGAAGACAGTTCGCAACGATCCCAAACTGACCGTGAAAACGGTTGCGAAATTCGCGCCGCTGATCACCGAAGACCGTGCTCGTCGATTGCAGAAAATCCATGAGCAGCGGGCTGGCACTCAGCGGTCCAAGCCACGATCGCGCGATCCCAACAAGAATCCGCTCGGCGGACGCATCTTCGACTGGAACTGCGGCTGGCTGATGTATCGCATCCCGCACGGTGACACGTTCAATTACACCTGTGGTTTGTATCAGCAGAGCCACGCCACCCGCTGCAGTCACAATCATGTCCGAGGACTCGCCGCCACCAAATTGGCTCTGGGAACGATTTGGCAACAGATTCTGGCTCCTCATCGGCTTCAGCAGATTGAAAAGCGTCTCCGCGCCCGCGTCGCGGAATCCGTGGCGAAGCCACGAGTCGAACAGGAACTCGAACGCTTGCGGGCCGAACTGCGCGCGGTGCAGTCCCAGCACCAAAAAGCGATCCGCAATTTCGCTCTCGCCGACACCCCTGAGTTGGCGAAAGCAATGAAGCCCATCATCACGGAACTGTGCGATCGCGAGGCCATCTTGAATCAGGAACTCTCCAAGATTCAAGGAACCAATTCAGCGATTTCTGCTACCGACCTCATGGACTCCGCATTGGCCATACTCCGGCAACTTCCTGAACTTGCCGATGACGATCATAATTTGGCCGACATCGGCCAAGCCTTTCGAATCCTCAATTTGCAAATGTTTGTCCGCTTTCAGCCGATCAAGAAAAAGGTACGAGTCGAGAACAAGGCCAGCAGCGGCGTCATCATCTTGGGCGACGCCTTGCCCCCGACCCAGAAATACACAGGCCCAACCGCCACCACCGCGGTCAAGGCGACGAAACCTCAGAAGAGGGGACGCTCGAAGGACAGTAAGTCCTCCGAGCACAATTCTGAATCTGGCTCCGATGGAGAGGCTAAGTCATCAAGAAATGTCTATCTCCGCGAGCGGTGATGGCTACAGAAAACCAAGTTGCCAAAGTCCGTTCGCGTCGTATCATGTTTGCCAGCCCGGTGCCGCTTTGATGGGCTAGATTTCGGCACATTGCTTCATGTCGCACGACAAATCGCTTGAGAACGTGGATGACACGTTCGGCCCCAGCCCACAATCGAAGGGGCGTGACCGCTTCACTCGCACTCGTGGCAATGAAAAGCTGCGGCGGCAGATCGTCTTCGAGGCCGCTCGGCTGATGTATCGCCGCGAAGAGAAAGAGTATTACCGAGCCAAGCTCAAGGCCGCGCGGGCCATCTGCCAAGGCTGGGTGAAGCCGTCCGACTTGCCGAGTAACACCGAGATCCGCGACGAAATCCAGCGGATGGCGTTTCTCTTCGAGGGTGAATCGCGGCACGACCATCTCCGCGAGATGCGCATCGAGGCTCTGCGACTGATGCGGTTGCTGGCGGCGTTCAAGCCGAAACTGATCGGCAGCACGCTGACCGGTCATGTGCGGCACGGCTCGGACATCGACCTGCATGTCTTCACGTCGAGCTCCGAATCGGTCGCGATGGTGCTCGATCAGGAAGGGATGACGTTCGACATCGAGAACAAGCGCGTCCGCAAGCACGGCGAGGAGCGCGTCTTCACGCACATCCACATTCAAGACCGGTTCCCGATCGAGCTGACGCTATACCCGGTCGAGAAGCTGGCCTACGTCTTCAAAAGTTCGATCACCGGCAAAGCGATCGAACGCGCCTCGTTGGCCGAGTTCGAGCAACTGCTCCGCACCGAGTACCCCGACATCGAACTCGACGACGAAGTGCTGGATGCCGAGAGCAAGGTCGATCGCTTCCAAGTCTTTCGCTCGCTGCTGCTCCCGCTGGAGGGAGTCGGCCAATCGAAGAAGCATCACCCAGAAGGGGACGTGCTGTATCACAGCCTGCAAGTCTTCGAGTTGGCACGCGACGAGTTGCCCTACGACGAGGAATTCCTGCTCGCCGCGCTGCTGCACGACGTCGGAAAAGGACTCGATCCGGAGAATCATGTCGCCGCCGCCCTCGAAGCACTGGAGGAAGTCATCACGCCGCGCACCGCGTGGTTCATCGAACACCACATGGAAGCGCACCTCGTCGCGGACGGCACGATCGGCTTCCGCGCGCGGCATCGGCTGCGAGAGTCGCCCGACTTCGACGAGTTAATGCTGCTCCAAAAGTGCGACCGAGGCGGCCGAGTCCGCGGGATGCAGGTCATGGAAGTCGACGAGGCACTCGACTTCCTGCGCGAGTTGGCACGGATGAACGGATAGTGGAACCCAGCACGACGCGCCAGCGAGTGGTCGGGAAACATTGTCTGGCGATCATTGGCGAACGTGTGCCGCTCGCTGGCGCGTCGTGCTACTTGAATAGCTTGCGATCCGCGAAGTCGAGGATGCGTTGCCAGTAGGCTCGGTTGAGAACGTGCTTTTCGTCGCGGCGATACTGCACGAGGTCACCGCAATTGGCGTCTGTGAATCGTTCGTCGCCACTCACAATGCCGCTGCCGACGAGACCGCGTCCGCCGAGGAACTTGTAGACCTTGTCGGCTCCCTTCAGCGACAACATCGCGTTGTCGAAGTTGGCCCAGGTGTCTTGATCCCCCTCGCCGTCAAACAGCGGACGGGGAGCCACCAGCGCGACCAGCAGGTGTTGATCGATCGGCAACTTCGCTTCGTGCCCGCCAAACGGCACGAATGAGTCGCTGAACCAGTGCGGAAAAGAGTTGTTGATGCGGGTGACGGTCTCCTGTTTGTTTTCGCGGCTCAGCGCCATGCCGCCGGTTCCCGATTGATGTGGAACCGCGAGCGCGATCCGCTCGTCGAAGGCCGCGGCGAACAGCGCTGTCTTGCCCAGCCGCGAGTGTCCGATCGCACAGATCCGCGACTTGTCGATCTCCGGTCGAGTCACGAGGTAATCGACAACGCGCGAGACACCCCAAGCCCAGGATCGGATCGTACCCCAATCATTCGGGCCGAGCTTTTCTTGTCCGACGGGCAAGTAATGCGGATGAATGCCGTCGGTCAGCTCGGGCGTATCGGGATCGAGGTCCGCGTTGTAAATCGTCGCCAGTGCGTAGCCGCGCTCGACCAACAGATCGGCAGGCCAGGCATCTTTTTGTGACCCGCGTCCTTGATCGGTGGCGCGCTCGTTTTCGACGCCGGCGCAGCTCTTGTAAATCCATTGCGGCGGCAGCGCGATCTTGGGATCGTCGAGCACCGCGTGATTTCCGCAGAAGTTCAAACCGACGAACACCGGGGCCGGCCCCTTTGGGTGGTTGGGGACGATCAGCAGCAGGTTGATCGGCGGCGCGGTTTTCGGGCCGAACTTGATCGTGACTTCGCGCAACGTGGCTTTGCCGTCGAGACAGTTTTCGTCAGAGCGAACAACCGTCGCCATGAGAATGTCCGGTGGCGGCGGAGCCTTGCCGTACATGTAGTGCTCGAAGAGAGCCTTCAATTCGGGGCGTCGCTTATTGAACCAGTCGTCGCGCGTTCGCACCGGTGTGCCGTCGAGCATCACCAGCGGGTCGGGCACCTCCGAGCGAACGGGAAGTTGTTCAAATGACGGAAACTCACCAGCGTTCGCTGCTCCCAAACTCAGGCCGCACAGTACAGCGAATTTCCACAAACGACGGATGCTCCAATCGATCAACATCGGCAGACTCCCAACAGCAAAACGCAGGGACATCAAACGGACTAACTTGCGCACGACGCGCACGGTGATGCGCAGACTAACCCGAAGCGCCAGCGAGGGCGAGCGCTCCAAAGGCTCTGAATTGTGAGCGTCATGGAGCGTCCGCCCTCGCGGCCGCTTCGGGTTCGTTTTTATCGGGACTCGACATTTCCATCACGGTCTGACCGTGCCTTGCGTGCCGATTTCGTCGCTCGTACAACAGCCACCACTTGGCCAGGGAGGCCAGCAATTGCTCGTCACGACGAACGGATTGAAACCGTTAAGCCCGCTGCGCGGTACGACGGACTTCGTGCGTGAAACCCAAACAGCCGTCCGAGACGGCGTCTCTCTTTTTGATTGGATCGAACATGAATCGTTGGTTGCGTGTCGGAACCGTGTGGTTGGTATTGGCCACCGCTTTGCTCCCGCGTTTGAGCCTGCGGGCTGAGGAGGAAGCCGTTCCGACCGACCGCCTGCTCCCTCCGGAGGTGTCGGTGTATGTGTCGATTCCCGATGTCGATGAGCTGAAAGCTCGCTGGCTCAAGACGGCGTTCGGCGGTCTCACGCAGGATTCCGCGTTCGACCCGTTCAAGGGGGAAATCACCAAGGCGATCGAAGGGGTCTCCAGTGAGATCGAAAAGGAACTCGGCGTTTCGTTGAAAGACTTGCTGGAGATCCCCAGCGGTGAGTTCGCATTCGCCGTGCTCACGCCGCAAGGCAAGAAGCCCGCCGTCGTGATGTTCCTCGATTTTGGCGACAACGAAAAAACCGTCGACGCGCTGATGGAGAAGGCCGAGAAGGCTCTCGAAGAAAACGCCGAAAGCGACGACGAAGAGATCGACGGCACGAAGATCACCACCTGGACCTTCAAGGCTGGTGCCGACAAGCCCAACCAGCTCGTCTACTTCATCAAGGACACGATGCTCGTCGCGTCGTCGGACTTGGACACGGCGAAGGGCGTGCTGGCTCGTTGGGACGGCAAGCACTCGGACACGTTCGCGGACAACGACAACTACAACTTGATCCTCGAAAAGTGCTCGACAGATGACGAGGACGGCCTGTTCGTCTGGTACATCAACCCGATGGGCCTCATTCAAGCGGGGATCACACAAGTGGCGGCTCAGAATCCCCAGGCCGCATTGGTCATGGGCTTCCTCGATCCACTGGGCATCACCGCTCTCAAGGCGATTGGCGGTTCGGCCGACATGGCCACCGAGAACTTCGATGGCATCACCAAGACTTTCATGGTCATCGAGCAGCCGACCAAGGGCTTGATGAACGTCTTCCAATTCCCAGCCATCGAACAGAAGCCCCCCAAGTGGGTCTCGGCAAATGCCAGCGCATGGTTCTCCCTGAATTGGGACATCGCCGGCGCGTACACCGCCATCGAAACAATGGTCGATATGTTCCGCGGCCCCGGCCAGACAGCGGCGTTTCTTGATCAACTCGCACAGCAGGAAGGTGGCCCGAAGGTTCACCTCAAGAAGGACATCATCGACGTCGTCTCTGGTCGCATTCAGGTCGTCGTGGAACCGGGCAAGAAGAAGGAAGATGAAAATGCTCAAGACCGCATCGTCGTCGCACTGGGTTTGAAAGACGCGAAGAAATTTCAGGCAACGCTGACAAAAATCGCCACTGTCCCCGGCTTTCCCGGCCAGACGCGCGAGTTCAAAGGCTCGACGATCATTGAATTCGAACTGCCCGACTTCAGCGGCAGCCTGGAACCGAAGATGGCTGGCCTCGCGATTGGCAATGAACAATTGATGTTCAGCAACGACGTCACCGCCGTTGAAGCGATGCTGCGAGATTCGACCGATGGCGACGCGCTCATTGACTCGCCAGCCTACAAGACGATTGCCGAACACCTGCCGGCCAAGACGGCCATCGTCAGCTTCTCTCGCAGCGATTCGCAGGTCGAAACGTTGTGGGAGATGGCCAAAGGTGGCCAAGCCGGCATGTTCCTGCCGCAGATCGACTTCTCGAAGCTGCCCGACTTTGACGCCGTGAAAAAGTATCTGACCCCCAACGGCGGATACTCGGTTCCCGACAAAAAGGGCGTGCTGTTCGTCAGCTTCGGCACGAAGAAAAAGTAGCACGTCTCGTGGGGCACGTTTTCAACGTGCCCGTGACGAGCACGTTGAAAACGTGCTCCACGTCCAATTCCGAAGCCCGGCTTCTCCGCAGAAGCCGGGCTTTTTGTTTTGACGGTCTCTGTCCGTGTCGCCTCCGAAAAACCTCGGCTATCTTGTAGCCCTGCATCACGACCAACAAACCTCCAAGGAGCGATCCCGTGTCTCTTCAACTCAGCCAATTCACGAATTCATTGACCGTCGAAACCGCCTTCACTGTGCTTGCCGTGGCGAAAGCTTTGAAAGCCAAAGGCAAAGATGTCGTCGAACTCGAAATCGGCGACAGCCCGTTTGACAGTACCGCATCCGCCAAGTCGAGCGGCACACAAGCCATCGCGCATAATCAATCGCATTACTGCCCGTCTCCCGGACTGCCGGAGTTCCGTGACGCGGCGGCTCGCTTCGTCCGCGAAGAGTTCGGGATTCCGGCCGAAGCCAAGAACGTCGTCGTCGGTCCCGGCGCGAAAGTCTTCGAGCAATTCTTCTGCGAAGCGTTTCTCGATCCAAACGACGGAGTGCTCGTCTTCAGCCCATACTTCCCGACCTACACACCGAACATTCTGCGACGCGGCGCTCGCGCGGTCTTCAAGCCGCTCAAGCAGTCGAACGGTTTCCGTCCGGCGATCGCGGACATCGAATCGTTTCTGCGCGACGATCCGAAACCGAAGGCGATCTTTTTGAACTCGCCGCACAATCCGACTGGCGGCGTGCAGACCGAGCAAGACCTGCGCGAGATCGCCGACCTGATCCGCGGCAAGAACATCGCGGTGCTCAGCGACGAACCGTATTGCCACATGGTTTGGAAGGGCAAGCATCACTCGCTGCTGGCTCAGCCCGGCATGATGGAGCAGTGTGTGGCCGCGTACACCTTCAGCAAAAGTTATTCGATGAGCGGCTGGCGTCTGGGCTTCGCGGTCTCGTCGGCTGAGATCGTGGACTCGATCAGCAAGATGATCAACACCACGCTGAGCTGTACGCCGCCCATCGTGCAGCTCGCCGGCAAAGCCGCTCTCGAACGAGACTCTGCCGAGCGTGACGCCGTCATGGCCAAGTTCCGCGAGAAGGTGGTCTTGTTGACGAACGGCCTGAACCAGATTGACGGCTTCAAAACGCTCGACCCGACCGCGACGTTCTACGTCTTCCCGAACGTCGCCCCGATCTGCAACAAGCTGGGCATCAAGAGCCACGGCCTCGCGCTGTACCTGCTGGAAGGAGCCGACGACCACTTCGGCGTCGCCTGCCTCGGCGGAGAATGTTTCGGGGAAGCCGGCGGCGGCTTCCTCCGCTTCAGTTGCGCCGAACCTAACGACCGCCTGCAAAAAGCGGTGGACTTCATCCCTGTCGCCCTGTCACGCACCGACCGCATCACCGCGTACCTCGAAACCCACCCGCAGTTCCGCCTGACGACGCCGTATGCGGTGGAGGGGTGAGATGATTCAGTCCGTTGTCCGCACAATCTATTCGCGCGCGACCGCCTCCGTCGTATCGAGATTTTTCAGCGTGACGATGGCTCGTTTGGTTTCAAGGAAGATCAGTTTTCCGACGATCCCATTGAGCATTGCTGGATCGACTATGCGGTTCGGCATTCGGAATCGTTTTGCCCATCGGAGGCAATTGCGTTGCGCGAAGTGATTGGCCGAGTGGACTGGCTCTCGGAAATGATTTCAAGCGGTGAGCCAATTGACGGACTGGCCGTGATGCGGAGACGCTCGTAGCATGGATTCCGCGAAGTCCGAGTTGTCAAACAGAACCGCGTGCCGATGATGTTCGCTCCCCGTCTGCGTCAGTGGTTGGTCTCGCGACTGGTGATTGTGCTGGCCAGTTGCTTGACCTTGGCTGGGCAGTTGCCGGCAGGCGACGACGTTGACCAGTCGGCTGTGCGGCGTTGGGTTGTGCGATTGGATTCGAATCGCAAGGCAGACCGGGAGGAGGCCAAAAAGGAACTTCTGAAGCTGGGACCGGCGGCGTTGAAGTGGTTGCCGGAACCGGAGTCGCTCGGCAGCCGCGCGACGGTGGAAGCGCTTCGCGATGTGCGCGCCAAGTTAGAACGACAGAAGGCCGAAGAGTCGGTGCACGCGGCGCGGCTGACAGGTGCGGTCTCGTCCTCCATCGGCGAGACGTTGCAGCGGCTGACGAAAGAAACCGGCAACGTGGTCGTCACCGATGATCTGTCAAAAGAGTTGCTGTCGCAGCCGATCGAGTTGCCCGGTCGGCCGTCGTTTTGGGATGTGATCGCAGCGACGGCTCAGCAACACAATTTGAGTTGGTCGTTCACCGGCTCGCCGACGCGCGTACGAGTGTTTCCAATGAACGCCGCGACGAAAGGAGACTCGCCGACAACGGTCTTGGCGGTGACTCAGTCGAAAGCGTTTCGCGTTGCATTGAAGTCGATTCGCGAGCGAACCGTCGTCGGCCAAGATTCGGGGCCACTGTTGCGGTTGGAGGTGGACGTGATGTCGGAGCCTCGGCTGCGGCCATTGTTTTTGAAGTGCTCGGTGGCGGATGTCGTTGTGAGCGGGATGCGAAAGGAAACCAAGGACAAGACCACCGCGGTGGTTTGGCAGCCCTACTCACCGGATGCGAAGTTGGAATTGACCTTCGGGCAGTGGCACCGGCAGATGTCGGTGCCGCTCGACTTTCGACGCCCGGAGGGAGATTGGGCCACGCTGTCGGTGGTCGGCAAGCTGCACATTGAAACGGCGGCGGGCGAAGAGCCATTGGAATTTCCAGCGGGCAAGGAAGCTCAGGGCGTGTCGCGACGGCGCGGCGGCGTGACCGTCAAAGTGCTGCGGTGGGAATCCGGCGGCGCGAAGGACAACGGCTTGGCAGTCACCGCGCTTGTGACGTACGACACGGGAGGTCCGGCGTTCGAGTCGCATCGCTCGTGGATGCTGTTCAATGTTGCGGGACTTGTCCGATCTGGCATGATGCCGGCCGAGAAGCCGGCGAGCGGCTCGGCTCTCAGTGATGTGAACTTACTCAAGCCGACGCACATCGACAGCGATGTGCAACCCGACGGCAGCATTGCGGTGACGTACCGCTTCGAGAAACTTCCGCTTCCCGCCGAGGAGTATCGCTTTCGATACGTCGCCCCGACCTTGATTCTCGACGTGCCGTTGGAGTTTGAGCTTCGCGACATTCCGTTGCGAAGTGGACGCTGAAGACGCGAGGATGTGAGTGCCTCTCTCGCGAAAGCAGAAGTCGATGTCGTTGCCGTTGATTCACTCGCTTGACCCGCCGCCCGATGTCGCCGAGACATTGCGCCGGTTCGCCGATTGGCCTAACGTCGTGCTCTTCGACAGCGCGTCGCGTCGGCCGACTCTGGGGCGCTATTCGTTTCTTGCCGCCGATCCGTTTGAGTTCGAGGAACTCGCCAGCGTGCCGTTTGGATTTGATCCATTCGCTCGATTGCGCCAGTGGTCGCAGCGCTTTTCGAGCGAGACGTTACCGAACTTGCCTCCGTTTCAAGGAGGTGCGGCTGGGCTGTTGTCGTATGAGTTGGGTGGCGCGTGGGAACGATTGCCGCGTCCCGCGATCAACGAATTCGAACTGCCGTGGCTAGCGGTCGGGCTGTACGACTGGGTCATCGCGTGGGATCACGAACTCGGCACCGCCTGGATCATCTCGCAGGGCTTTCCGGCCGAGGGTGCCGCGCGCGAACAGCGTGCGGCTGAGCGAATGCAATCTGTGATTGCTCGGTTGCAGGCGGAACCGATTGGCAACCGGTCTGTCCCGGAAAGGTCGGTTGGAAAGCGGCTGCACCCGTTGATGAGTAGCCCGTTCGACGTGGGGGGGAGCAACTTCTCACGCGACGAATATCTCCTCGCGGTGGAGCGGGTCATCGAATACATCCGCGCGGGGGACATCTTCCAGACGAACCTTTCGCAACGGCTGCTGTTTCCGGATCGCGAGAACTCGCTCGAGTTGTATCTGCGATTGCGGCAACTCAACCCAGCGCCATTCGCGGGATACTTTGCGCATGACGATTGGACAATTGCCAGCGCATCGCCGGAGCGATTCGTGAGTGTGCAAAACGAAGTGGTCGAGACACGCCCAATCAAGGGAACTCGGCGACGACGGCATCGCCCGGAAGCGGATCTCTTCACCGAAGACGAACTGCGCGAGAGTGAGAAGGACCAAGCCGAGAACGTGATGATTGTGGACCTGCTCCGCAATGATCTGTCGAAGGTCTGCTCCCCCGGTTCGATTCGTGTGCCGAGTTTGTGCGCGGTTGAGGCCTACGAGACCGTGCAGCATTTGGTTTCGGTGGTGCGTGGCACACTGGACCGAGACTCTGCCGGCCAGCAGCTCAATGCCTGGGATTTGCTGGCAGCGCTGTTTCCCGGCGGCTCGATTACCGGCGCTCCGAAGGTTCGAGCGATGCAGATCATCGCCGAACTGGAACCGACCGTGCGCGGCCCGTACTGCGGCAGCTTGTTTTATGTCGGCTTCGACGGCTCGGCCGACAGCAGCATTCTGATTCGAACATTCACAATCCGCCGTGGCTGGATTCAGTGCTCTGTCGGCGGCGGAATTGTCGCGCAATCGGATCCGGCCGCCGAATACGAAGAGACCCTCCACAAGGCCGCGGGAATGTTGCAAGCCCTAACCCCCAACCACCAACCCCCAACCTCTGCCCCATGATTCTGCTGATCGACAATTACGACAGTTTCGTCTTCAACCTGGCTCGCTACTTCCGCGAGTTGGGTCAGGAGGTTTCTGTGGTGCGAAACGATCGAGTCACCGTCACCGAAGTGGCAGCGATGCGACCAGCGGCGATCGTGTTGTCGCCCGGCCCATGCACTCCCAACGAGTCCGGAATCTGCGTGGACGTCGTGCAGCAATTGGGATCGAGAATTCCGCTGTTGGGCGTGTGCCTGGGTCATCAAACGATTGCGGCAGCTTTGGGAGGGGAAGTTGTCCGCGCGGCTGAGCCATTTCATGGCCGAACGTCTCTCGTCGAGCATGACGCCCAACGTCTCTTTGCCGGCTTGCCGAATCCGCTGACGGCAACTCGATATCACTCGTTGATCGTTCCGGAAGCCACGCTGCCTGCCTGCTTACGGCCGACGGCTCGAACGCGCGATGGCGTGCTGATGGCCTTTGAACACACTGATTGGCCGACGTTCGGAGTGCAATTTCACCCTGAGTCAGTGCTGACCACGGACGGGCATCGATTGCTCCAGAACTTCTTGGATTTGGCCGGCATCACTTGTCCGGATGCGGTTGAGGTCGGAGAACTCGACCGCTTGGAGCAATCCGTCCGCCCGATAACTGACCCCAAAGATTGGGAAACCGTTGGGCCGCTCCATTGGTGATGCCTGTGCGGGTGATCGTTTCGTTGCACAGGCAGAGTCATCTTGGACTGACGCCGCCAACTTTGCCCACTTTCACCAAGTGGCCTTCTGGGTCGCAGAGCGATTGCAGCTTCGGCAAAACCGGCAGAGCCGATCTGATTTTCTCGCCGCTCAAGGTCGATAGAACCAGAAGCGGGGCACCCGCATAGGGCAAGCTGTTCAGAACGAACGGCGAAAGACGCCGAACGACGCTCGTCGAACGGTTTCTGGATGAGGTGAGAAGATGCTGCGCAATCGATTGCTGTTTGGCACGGCGATGTCCGCCGGATTGTTGATTTGGGTCAGCCTGACGGCGATCGGCGCGAGCAAGCCAGATGTCTGGAGACACGACTTCACCGAATCAGTGAAGGTCGCCAAGCAATCGGGGCGGCCGTTGTTGATCCACTTCCACGCGTCATGGTGCGGACCATGTCGCGATATGGAAAAGGATGTCTTGCATCATTCCGACGTCCGCGACTTTCTGTCGCGACAGTTCGTTGCGGTGATGGTCGACTACGATCAGAACCCGGATTTGGTCAATAAGTTTGAGATCAAACTTCTGCCGACGGATGTGGTGATCGCTCCCGATGGAACGGTGCTGTTGAAGTCGGAAGGGAGGCGTGACCGCAAGATGTACCTGAATCAGATGCGGCATGCCTTGGAGCAGATGCCCGCTCGAGAGGACGTTCCGGGTTCAGAGGTTGTTCAACCTCAAGTCACCCGGACCGAATCGTCACAACCGAACGTCGCCATTCCATCGGATCGCTCAGCGGATGAACGACTCACGACCAAACTCGTTCCCGAAACCACGCCTGTGGTCGAACCAGTTCGCAAGGAGTCATCAGCACCGGTCGAGAAACTTCTGATTGGACTGGACCGATTTAGCCCAGTCTCTTTGGCCAAGCATCGCCAATGGCGAAAAGGGAAAACGGAATTTGCACTCGTCTATCAAGGAGTCGTCTACCTTCTGTGCGACGAAGACGAATACCGTGAATTCAAAACGGACCCCGGCAAGTACTCTCCACGATTACTCGGATGCGACCCGGTTGTTCTGTGGACTTCGGATCGTGCCATTCCAGGGAGCACGCAGTTCGGGGCGTATTTCGACGGTGAGCTGTTCCTCTTCGCATCACCAGAAAATCGCGACCGCTTCAAGTCCAGCCCAACCCTTTACACGCGGCCTCAACACGTCCTGAAAGTCGATCAAATCGACGGCCCACGCTGGCGCTGAATCTGTTTGCGAGGCTCCGCATCCGAGTTGGATTTCGTGGACATTGCATTCGCAAGAATGACTCCGCGACTCGCCAATTCCGTCACTTGGCGTTTCAACAAAACGCCCGCTATCATCCGCCCCCTTCGTGGGCAGCCGCGAATGACGCGATCCACTGCGTCGGAGAGGTGACAGAGCGGCCGATTGTGCTGGTCTCGAAAACCAGTGTACCCGCAAGGGTACCGAGGGTTCGAATCCCTCCCTCTCCGCTCTATCAATCGCCATCAAACAGCCGCAATCTTCTTTCAACGTCATCGTTGACTGAGGGTTGCGGCTGTCGGCGTTTGGGTGTGAATCGCCTGTTGCTCGAACAGCGGACTCATCAACCGTCATCAATGATTGGCGATGGTTGTCGCCAACACCGGCAACCATTAGTGCAACCATTTCGGAATCATTTTTCGCTGGTTCAGCGTTCGCGATTTTGGAATCCGGCGATTCTAAAAGCGGCAGCGGAGCCATTTGCCGAACCGCATCGCCAAAGTCGTTGAGATTGGCATGTGTGTAACGGCCGATGGTCAGTTCAACGGTGGAATGGCGGGCGAGTTTCTGCATCGCTTTGGCCGACGCTCCCGATCTTCCCAAGCGTGAAAGATATGTGTGACGCAACGCGTGGAAATCGGCTTGCCCCGATTCGTTCTTGTAACGCAGTATCGGCGCCTAAGGCAGCCAGTTGAAATTGATCTACCGGCAGTTTGGCTTGCTGAGTTATAGACCGCGAAAGGGTTTGGGAGAAACATCCAGGTCTCAGGGACGAGACGATGAATGCAGAACTGACAGAGGCTGTGATTGCAACGGCT
>SXGU01136116.1_pt1 | contig 13938 bp, 14 predicted proteins | sample 3174531 | NCBI WGS metagenome assembly SXGU01 (sample SAMN11356863, study PRJNA531348) | freshwater metagenome | isolation source: freshwater sample F1-140 | place: China: Fuxian Lake, Yuxi | collected 2017-12-25 | reverse complement strand
CCGGAAAGTCGCCGCCAGCGGCTCCTTTCAGGGCTACAGGCAGTCACGAAGGTGCGATACCGGAGGTTTTCTGGCGGATTCCGCTGCTTTCCCGTGCGAAATCGGCGTTTGACAGGAGCGGCAGGGGAGAAGATACTCCTCCATGTCGCATTGAATTTCCTATCCTTAAGCCTGTCAGTCGCCACCGGTATACGACATTGCTCCGTCTGCGACGGGCACTCTCGCCGGCCAACTGCCTCTCGACAGAGCCCGGATTGCCCGCCCATGATCTGAACCTCCTCGCGGCAGGAGGCAAAAAGCGCCGTGCCCGATCAGGCACCGGCGGTGCGAGACCGCCCAGGAGCCTGTCCTACTTGCCGCGCATGGTCGTTGGCAGCCAGAGCGCGATTTCCGGCCAGAACCAAAGCAGCGCGATCACCCCGAGCATCAGGAACACGTAGGGGAAGGAACCGGCCACCACCTCGGAGAACTTGGCGCCGCCCGAGATGCCGTGAATCGTGAAAAGGTTGAGGCCGACCGGTGGCGTGATCTGCCCCAGCTCGATCAGGATCGTGATGATGATCCCCAGCCATATCAAGTCAAAACCCATGACCTTGATGATGGGCAGGAGCACGGGCAGGGTCATGTAGATCATCGATATGCCGTCGACAAAGCAGCCGAGGATGATGTAGAGCACCACCAGCATGAGGAAGAACTCGGTCTTGCTCAAACCCAGGGTCAGTACCCATTCGCTCAGCTCGCGACTGACGCCGGAGAACGTCAGCGCCGTCGAGAGGATCTGCGCGCCGATGATGATCATCGCGACCATGCAGGTGGTCTTTACCGTCGACATCACCGAATCCCTGAATACCTCCCAGGTCAGTGTGCGATAGGCGGCGGCCAGCACCAGCGCGCCCGCCGCCCCGATCGCCGATGCCTCGGTCGGCGTGGTGATGCCGGCGTAGATCCCCCCCAGCACGCTGGCGAGCAGCATGACGATGGGCAATACATCCAGCCAAGGACGCTTGGAACGCAGGGCACCTGCGACCTCGAGCTTGTCGGGCGCAGGAGCGATATGCGGCTTGCGCATCAACAGGATCGCGATGTAGAGCATGAACACCGCGCTCATCAGGATGCCGGGCAGGATACCGGCCATGAAGAGTCGCCCCACCGATTCCTCCACCAGCGCCGCATACAGCACCATGATGATCGACGGCGGGATCAGGATGCCCAGCGTACCGCCTGCCGCCAGCGAGCCGAACACCGCGCGCGGCTGATAGCCCGAGCGCAGCAGTTCGGGAATCGCCACCGTGCCCACGCTGGCCGCGGTGGCCACGCTCGAACCGCTGACGGCAGAAAAGATCGCGCAACTGACAATGTTGGCATGCAGGAGACCGCCGGGCAGGCGTCGCAGCAACGTGGCCACGCCGGCATAGAAGAACTTGCTCACGCCGCTGCGCAGGATCACCTCGCCCATCAGCAGGAACATTGGTACCGCGATCAGGATGTAGCTGTTGGCGTTGTTCCACATCACCGAGCTCAGGCCCTGCAGGCCGACGTAGCCCTTGCTGAGCATGATGACGAGTACGCCCACGATGCCGAGCGCAAATGCAGTCCATTGGCCGGCCAGGAGGAAAATCGTCAGCGCTGCGAACAACACCACCATCAGCAGGGTGGAACTCATGGTCTCAAGCGCTCCTAAGGGAGGTTTCGCACACGATCCACCACATACACCAGCAATTGCAGCACCAGAAGGACGCAGCCGATGACCATGAAGGACATCGGAATGTACTCGGGCGTGTTGAGTACCGAGATGGCGCGCGTATCGCGCTCGAAGGCGTACTGTACGTGCAGGGCGACGAAGAAGGTCAGGATCAGCACGAACAGGAGGCTGGTCAGCACGATGAACCAGCGCACCACCTTGAGCCAATTCCCCTTCAGGCGCTCATACAGCAGCTCGATGCGGATGAATCCCCCCTCGCGCACCGTATAGGCCAGCCCGAAAAAGACGATGCCCGCGTTCAGATAGCCTGCCAGTTCATCGGCCACCATCGTGGAGTGGTTGAACATGCGTGCTACGACTTCCACGCATACCAGCGCGAGGATCAGGACGGTCGACACGCCGGCAAGAACGCCACCGGCGTAGACCAGGCGGTCCACCAGACGCCTGATCATGTCCGCTCCCGCCAATCCGCTCCGGTCGCGCCCACTTCTGGGCCCTAGCGCCCCAGGGCAGCGCGAATCTCCTTGACCGCGGCGATGCCGTTGGCACCGTGCTCCTCAGCCCAGGTGGTCCAGTACGGCCGCATGCGCTCGGTCAGCTTTTCGACCTCGTCGCGGGGCGGCGTGAACAGATCCACCCCATGCTTGGTGCGCAATAGTTCCAGGTCGCGCACCTCGTCGGCTGCGTTCTGCCGGGTCATGCGCGGGCCCCACTCGGCGGCCACCGCGTCCAGCACGTTGCGCACTGCGGGCGCAAGCTTGTTGTAGGCGGCCGTGTTGACCAGCACATAGTCGGGGCCGCCGACGTGGATGTTGGGCATGTAGCCCCATTTCACGAACTCGTGCCACTTGGCGCCCATCACGTTGAATCCGGCGGTGACGAATCCGTCGACCACGCCGCGCTCGACCGCCACCGGTACTTCCGCCAGGGTCAGAGAGACGGCGGCCGCGCCCAATCGCTTGAGCATCTCGTTCTGCTTGCCGTCGGTGGTGCGGAACTTGCGGCCGGCAAAATCCTCGAGTCGCTTGACCTGCGCGCCGCGACCATAAAGGTTCTGCTGCGGCCACTCGAAGTAGAAGAGTATCTTGACCGCCGCTTTCTCGAACTCGGGTTCGGCGTACTTGCGGATGATCGGCCACACCTTGGTCAGTTCGTCCGACGTGCGCACCAGAAACGGCAGGTTGGCCACCGAAGACAGCGGCACCGCGCCGGAGATGAATCCCGAATACGCCTCACCCAATTGCACCTGCCCCAGGCCGGTGGCCCGCACGACCTCGTTGGCCTTGAAGGGGAATTCGCCGGCCGGCCGCACCGTGATCACCAGTTGCCCGTTGCTGCGCTTCCTGACCTCGTCGGCGAACTCCTTGAGTCTGAGCGTGATCGGATGTGTCGCTCCAGGGAAGGCAAACATGTCCCACTGTTGCACCTGGGCCTGGACGGTCCCGGCGAAAGGCACGGCCGATAGCCACGCCAGGATGCAAGCCACACGTTTGATGAAGTTCATCGTCTGTCTCCCCAAGTGGCCGGCGATCCTTGTCGGTGCCAGCCGTCGTTGTGATCACCGGAGCGCGCGTTGTGCCGGCGCATCGACGGAACTCCGGATCCGTCCAATCCATCGATCGGTATCAAGTCTCGTCATGCCGACTCCAACCGCATCGCGAGCCACGTTATCATGTTTCGCACACCGACGCATATTCTATATATCGAATGCCCGATTCACCCAACAAATTGGGCCCACACGGAGAGCCCCATGTCCTCAAATTCCTATAGCGTAGTGTGGCCGCGCAGCGCCAAGACGGTCGCGGCCAAGCCGCTGGCGCCGCGCCTGACGACACTCGAAGGCAAGACCATCGGCTTTGTCTGGGATTACCTGTTTCGCGGCGATGAAATCTGGCCGATCCTCAAGCAGGAACTGTCGGCACGCTACTCGGGCCTGCGCTTTGTCGATCACGACACCTTCGGTTCCACCCATGGCGAGGACGAGCACCAGGTGCTGTCCTCGATGCCGGCCAAGATCGCCGAACTGAAGGTCGATGCCATCGTCTCCGGCATGGGTTGCTGAGGGAGCTGCACGCCCGCCGTGTTGCGGGCCAGCGCAGTCGCCGAACAAGCCGGTGTCCCGACCGCCTCCCTGTGCTGCGAAGGGTTCGTCGGGCAAGCCAAGTCGACCTCCGAGGGCCTGGGCTATCCGAATCTGCAGGTCGCGCGCGTGCCCGGTCACGTCGACGTGCAGTCGGTCGACGAGTTGCGCAAGAACGTCCTGGCCGTCACGGTCGATGATGTCGTGCGCTGCCTGACCGAAGCGGTCGAAGCGGTTGCCCCGAGCCATGATCCGGGAGCGCGCGAGATCGTCTTCACCGGCAGCTTCGAGGAAGTCAACCGTCTGTTCCTTGAAAACCGCTGGAGCGACGGCCTGCCCATCGTTCCGCCGACGCCGGAAAAAATCGCCCAGTTCCTGGCTTTCACCGACCGCGACGCTAACGAGGTTCTGGGCAAGGTATTGCCAGACAACCGCGAAGCGACCATCTGGAACATCGCGGTCAACGGCGTGCTGGCGGGCTGCCGGCCGGAATACATGCCGGTCCTGATCGCCGCGGTCGAGGCAATGGTCGATCCGCTCTACGGCGTCGAGCACAGCGGCAACACGCCGGGTTCGGAGACGCAGATCGTCATCAACGGACCGATCGCCCGCGACCTCGGCTTCAACTACGAGCAGGGCGCGCTGCGCGACGGCTTTCAGGCCAACACCACGATCGGCCGCTTCTGGCGCCTCTACCTGCGCAACGTCGCCGGCTTCCTGCCGCACTACAACGACAAGGGAACCTTTGGCGGGACCTGGCGCGTGGTGTTGGCCGAGAACGAAGCAGTCCTGAAGCGCATCGGCTGGAGCAATGTGGCCGCTGACATGGGGGCGCCGGCCGGTGCGAACGCGGTCACGATTTCGCGTTTCACAGGCGCGAACGTCATCGCCTCGGTCTTCGGCGACACCCCCGAGAAGTGCCTGCCCTATCTGGCCGACGCGCTTGTCACCCACACCACCTGGGAGGTCATCTTCACCGTCGGCATGTCCACCGGCATGTACTGCCCGATGCTGGTCTTGAGCCCGGTGATCGCCGAGACCATCGCGCGGGCCGGCTGGTCCAAGGCCGATGTGCAACGCTGGCTGTTCGATAACGCGCGCATGAAGGCAGGCCGCTTCGAGAATTACCTGTCGGGCTGGACCAATCTGGTCCCGGGCCGGCGCTCGCTCGTGGAGATGACGCGCCTGGGTCGGGCGCCGCGCGCCTACGGCGCCTCGGCCGACCCGGAACGCCTGGTGCCCATCGTCGGCAAGCCCGAGGATTTCATGATCGCGGTCAGCGGCGATGCCCTGCGCTCGAACTGCTACGTGCTGGTGCACAACGGCATTCTCGGCTACCCGGTGACCAAGACCGTCACCCTGCCGAAAGCCTGGCACGACAAGCTGGCGCAGGCGGCTTGAGGCAAGCGGGCGCGCACCGATGATGGCGCAAGCATCCGATCGCGCCTGGATCCTGATACCAGCGGGCCAGCGCGCCAGCGGCGAGTGGATAGACGACACGCTGGCCGCGCGCGGGCGGGAAGCGGGCATGGAGGCACGCGCGCCGTGGGCAGGCCGCTTTCCGCGCTCGCGCGTCGAGGCGGTCTCGGCGCATGACACCGACGCCCGCGTCGATGCCCTTTTCTGCGCGCGCGGCTGGACCGACGGCCTGCCGGTTGTCGCACCGACACTGGCGCGCGTTCGCGGCATTCTGCGCTACTCGACTCTCGACGCGGACCACGTGCTGGGCGAAGTCGACCCGCTCAAGGGCATGGCCAGCATCGAGAAGGTCGCGGCCAATGCCGTCATGGCCGGCTGCCTGCCGCAGTACTTTCCGCTCGTCGTGGCTGCGGTCCAAGCGATCCTCGACCGTGACTTCAACCTGCGCGGAGTGCAGACGACCGACGAGAACGTGACGCCGCTGGTCGTGATCAACGGGCCGGTGGCACGCGCCCTCGAGGTCAATGCGGGCTTCGGCGCACTCGGTCCCGGCTGGCGCGCCAACGCCACCATCGGCCGTGCCCTGCGTCTAGTGATGAACAACATCGGCGGCGGCTGGCCCGGCACGGTGTCCTTCGCCGGACTGGGACAACCCGGACGCTATACGCTTTGCCTGGCGGAAAACGAGGGTGAAAGCCCGTGGCAGCCGCTGCACGTGGAGGCCGGTTACGCGGCCGATGAGAGCACCGTCACCGTGATGCGCGCCGAAAGCGCGATCAACGTCACCGGCGGCCTGGCCGAGATCGCCAGCGTGATGGGCACCGCAGCATCGGCATTCGCGGCCCTGTGGAGCGGACGCTCCACGGTCATCCTGTCGCCTGCCTTGGCCCGCTCGCTGGCCGCGCAGGGCATGAGCAAGGAGGCGGTGCGGGAGTGGCTGTTCGAGCATGGCCGCTGGCCCGCCGCGGCCTGGCGCGATTCCTGGCTGTTTCAGACCGTCGGCAACATCGAGCGCTGGCCACAGGCCGTGCGCGAAGCTGCGCAACACGGCGCCGTACCGGCAATGGCGCGTGCCGAGGATCTCGTGCTGGTGGTCGCGGGCGGCAATGTGCCGATCCCCCAGCACGTGTATTGTCCCGCGTGGGGTTTTCCGCCGGCGCGCATCACTCGCCAGGTCCTTCTGCCCGACGCGTGGGAGGAACTGCTGGCCGAACGACGCGCCGCCGAAGCAACCGGACTGGGGACTGCATGAATCCGGCAGAGTTCGAAGTGGCGGTAGTCGGTGGCGGAATCGCAGGCCTCACCGCGGCCTGGCACGCGGCGCAGAACGGTGCGCGCGTGATCGTTTTTGCGGGCCAGGATCTGCCGGGCGGCCTCGTGGCCAACATCGGCGTGCTGGAAGGCTTCCCGGCGACAACCCCGACCGCGGGACTGGCCCTGGCGGAGAAGCTGCAGAGCGAAGCGAAGGCGCTGGGCGCCAGCATTGAATTCCATGCAGTGGAACGGCTGTCGGCAAGCGGCCGGGGGTTCGCGCTGCACGCTGCCAACCGCGACTGGCGCGCGGCCAAGGTCATCGCCGCCACCGGAGCGCGCCTGAAAGCCCTGGACGTACCCGGCGCCGAGCACTTTCGCGACCGCGGCGTCCTGCAGTGCGCGTGGTGCAACGCCGGCTTGTTTCGCGGCCGCTCCGTGGTGGTGGTGGGCGCCGGCGATGCCGCGTTCCAGGAAGCGGCCCACCTTGCCCACAACGGCGCGCGCGTCACCATGATCATGCGCGGCGAGCAGGTGCGGGCGCGCCGCGCCTTGCTGGAGCGCGTGGCCGGCGACGAGACCGTGCAGTTGCGCTGGTCCAGCGAAGTGACGGCCATCCAGGGCGATGCGCACCTGACCGGCATCGAACTGCGCGATCTTGCCAGCGGCACGACCGAAACCCTGGCCTGCGACGCGGTGTTTCCCTATATCGGGCTTGCGCCCAACAGCCAGTGGCTGGGGGAACACGTCCTGCGCAGCCCCGCAGGCGCTGTCGTGACCGACGCGACCATGCGCAGCAGGACCGCGGGTCTCTACGCCATCGGCGCGCTGCGCGAGGGCTATCGCGGGCGCCTGACAGATGCGCTGGGCGAGGCGAGCACGGCCGCCGCCGCCGTGTGCACCGAACTCGACGCCCTGCGCTGACAACTGCTTCCGAATACAACCCGAGGGAGAACACGAAAAATGCGCGACTACCTTGCCTGGCGCCTGGCTTTCGGCGTCACCACACCATCGACCAACACCGTGGTGCAGCCGGAATACGACGACATGCGGCCTCCCGGCGTGACCAATCATCTCGGGCGCATGGTCATCCCGGATATACCGATCGCCAACAACGACGACTTCGATCGTTCCATTGAACTGATCGATGCCGCCCTGGAGGGCGCGGTCGAGCGCGTCATGGACGCCAAGCCGAATGCCTTCATCCTCGGCATCTCGGCGTTGGCAGTATGGGGCGGCACCCCCGCTTGGGGCGATGAGCTCAAGGCGCGCATTCGCCGCGTCGCGGGCTGGGACATACCGGTCGCGCTCGCCACCGATGCGGTGCTGGCCGCCCTGCGCGCCCACGGCGTGAAGCGCCGCTTCGCCGTCATGGAGCCTTACTATCCGTCCATCGAGTCGCGCATGGAAGGGGTGTTCGGACCGTCCGGCTACGAAATCGTGCGTTACAACCACATGCGCGGCAAGAGTCCGGCCTCGTATTCGATCCTCACCGCACAGGACATGATCCAGGGCATGCGCGCCATCGACGGCCCGGATATCGAGGCGATCGTCCAGTTCGGCGCCAACCTGCCGATGGCCAGGCTCGCCGATGAAGCCGAACGCTGGCTGAACAAGCCAGTCATCAGCGTCAATGTCGCCACCTATTGGCATGCCCTACGCATGAACGGCATCAACGACAAAATGTACGGATTCACGCAGCTGATGTCCAGGTTCTAAAGGCGCAGTACCGGGGACGCGGCCAGCCTCAGTCGGCCTTGAGCTTCAAGTGATCGACGATCTTCCGGCTGGTCACGAAGTCGGCGCGCAGCATGGTCTCGAAGTCGCGCGGGCTGGCGGACTCCGCCGCCGGCAGGCCGATCTTGTCGAGGCGCTCGCGCACGCTGGGAATCTGCAGCGCGCCGGCGAACTCGCGATCAAGAATTCCTCGTCGAGCATTTCGCCTGGGGAGACGGAAGCCACGGTACGCATGTTCAATCTCCCTAAGTGGTAGTCGACGATCTCGACGTCAACGGCGTCATGTGCCGTCCAGACGAAGCACACTCGCCAATTGTCGTAGACGTGGGAGTCGTCATAATCGCGCCGCTGACGGCACCCATGATAATCAGGGGCGTACCCACGAACCAGCACGTCCACGTCAATTTGTTCCCCTTGGCACTGAATCCGACAAAGACCCGCAATGCGAGCTAGACCGCCCAAGGATCGGACTCCCTCGTCCGCTCAGCTCGAGCTGCTCGCGCAACTGCCGCTGCGCCTGGGCAAGGCGGCGAATGAGGCTGCGCTCGCCAAGTCCACCGTCGCCGCGGCCGCCCGGCTGCGGAACAGGCCAAGAACGATCCTCAATGGGATCAAGCCGCTCAACCGGGACCGGAGATCGAGTTCGATCAGCGCATCGCTTGGTAGCAGGCTGGGGCGAAATCAAGACAAGCCGTCGCTCGTCAGGGGGAGACTCGTGCCTGTCGCCCGGAAAGTCGCCGCCAGCGGCTCCTTTCAGGGCGACAGGCAGTCACGAAGGTGCGATACCGGAGGTTTTCTGGCGGATTCCGCTGCTTTCCCGTGCGAAATCGGCGTTTGACAGAAGTGGCCAGGGGAGAAGATACTCCTCCATGTAGATACTCCCCCATGTCGCATTGAATTTCCTATCCTTACGGACGATACAAATGGATAAGTTTGAAAAATGGCGCGGTTACGTACCCGACGAAGAATTGGAAACATACCGCAAAGGCGGTTTTGCGCAGAGCGTTGGTTTCGGTGAGCGCGTCGCGCTGCTAAATATTGATACCACTAACATGTTTGTGGACCCTACCTATTCGATGTGTGGGCGCGACATGGCCAATGTAACTGGCTCGATTGTTCAATTGACTAACCTGTTTCGCAAACTAGACCTGCCAATTTACTACAGCCGCCGCGACGACCGCAGCCACCCGACTTACCGGGGAGCGTGGAACTATAAACTGGCTCAGCCCGACGATTTCCAATACTGCCGTGACCCGCGCGCCGACGAGTGGCCAGAAATATATGCACCGCGTTCAGTTGACCGTATCGTTCTGAAGAACAAACCTTCATGTTTTTTTCTCACACCCCTGGAAGCCTTTCTGCGCTACGACAATGTTGACACATTGGTGGTATGCGGTATTTCCACGTCGGGATGCGTTCGCGCCGGCGCCACTGACGCGTTCTCTCACAACCTGCGCACAATTCTGGTAGATGAGGCCTGTGGCGACCGCAGCCCACAGGCGCACAAGGCCACTATGTTCGACCTAGACATGAAGTTTTGCGACGTAGAGACGCTGAATTACGTGTTGGACCGCGTGTGGACCTTATACAAAAAGTGACACACACCTGAAGCGCCGCTTTACATTTACAACCGGAGCGCAAAACTTGAATGTCAGACCGAAGGTCGCCGTAATCAGCACGGGCGGCACCATAACCTCGATTAGCCATATTGGCGAACTTGACATGTACGAGTACACGACCAGCGGTAACCGTCTGTCTACACAAGAGATATTAGAGAAATTCCCACACGCGCAAACCATAGCCGAATTGATACCGGTCGATTTCGACCGGCTGCCTTCGACCGCGATCGGTTTTGAGCAGTGGCGAAAACTGGTACTGACAATAGATGACTTGATGCGCCAGCACCCGGATCTGTCCGGCGTTGCCATCCTGCACGGCACTGCCACGATTGAGGAGACAGCATATGTACTCAACCTAACGCTTAAGACTAACATCTCAGTTGTAATCACCGGCGCCCAAAGGCCAGCCAGCGCCGTGTCCACCGACGCCGCCTTGAATATATACAACGCTGTGCGTGTAGCGGCTAGTCCCGACGCACGCGGCATGGGTGTCCTTGTTTGCCTGAATGACGAGATTAACGCGGCCCGTGAGGTGACTAAGACGTCGACTGCCCGATTACAGACCTTTAGCACTCCCGACTTCGGCGTGCTGGGGCATGCAGACGGTGATCGCGTGGAATTCTATCGACGACCATTACGCCGTTGCGCGCCACACACGCCATTCGACATACGGAAACTCGTAACATTACCTCGCGTCGATATTGCCTACTCATATGCAGACAGCGACGGCACGGCGGTGCGTGCTTTTGTTCAGGCCGGTGCCAAGGGGATTGTTGGCGCGGCTTACGTACCAGGACTGTTGTCGCCTGAAGAGTCTGCGGCAATGAGGAGGGCGGTCGAAGAAGGCGTAGTCGTCGTGCTGTCATCCCGGGGTGGCTCAGGCCGCGTCTTTGGTCCAGCTAAGACCCGCGACCTAGGATTCCTGCGGGCAGATAACCTCACTCCGCAGAAGGCCCGCATTCTTTTAAGCCTTGCGCTGACACAGACCTGTGAACCGGCGGCGATTCAGGCCATATTCGACACCTATTGACACCACGAGCAAGTACTGTCCCTTTAAGATGGACTATTTTCAAACAGGAGGAAATTTTTCATGGATCGTAGAACCTTATTAAAGTCAAGCTTCGGCGTTGGTGCCGCTGTGGCCCTGCCCTCGTTTGCCCAGAGCGCCGCCGCCAGTTACCCCAACCGGACTGTTAAGGTAATTGTTGCGTTCGGCCCGGGCGGCTCCACCGACCTCACGGCACGCGCTGTCAACTCTAAGCTAAGCCAGATCTTTTCTCAATCTTTCATAGTTGATAATAAGCCCGGCGGCGGCTCAAACATCGGCGCAGAGATGGCAGCGCGCTCGGTCCCAGACGGCTATACGTTATTTCTCGGCACAATCTCCAATGCCGTAAATATGTCTTTGTACAAGGACCTTCGGTACGACTTTCTGAAAGACTTTTCCCCGATCTCCATGCTCTCAACGGCTCCAGCCGTACTAGTCGTTCATCCCTCGGTTACGGCAAAGACCGTCAAGGAGCTAATAGCCTTGGCCAAGTCCAAGCCGGGCGTATTGAACTACGCATCGTCGGGCTCTGGAACTACGCCACACCTGGCAGGTGAGATGCTTAAGCAGCGCACAGGAATCGACATGGTGCACGTCGCATACAAGGGAGCCGCCCCCGCCTTACAGGACCAGATCGCTGGCGTGACCCAGGTCGGCTTTGTTACGGCACTGTCGGCCATCCCGAGTATCCAAGCCGGCCACCTTCGGGCGCTAGGAGTCGCGGCTTCTAAGCGGTTGACCCTGCTACCTGATTTACCGACACTGGCCGAGGCAGGGCTGCCGGATTTCGAGATCACTTCGTGGAACGGGCTGTTTGCGCCAGCTGGTACGGACCCGGCGATCATCCAGAAGCTCAACGCTGCCTGTGTCGAGATTTCCAAGATGGCCGACGTCCAGAAAACCTTCTCAGATCAGGCCGCTATGAGCATTTCCACAACACCTGAACAGTTTCGTGCCCACATCGTGCGCGAGATCAAGGTTTGGGGCGACGTTATTCGCAGCGTTGGTGTCCAGCAGATTTGACGCGCTAAAACGATAGACTTTTCCCTAGTAAATGAGTCACGTTTATGCCCTTTCTCGTTGAGATTGCCTCCATAGTCCGAAGCAAGAACGCAGGCCCGCTAACGGTCTCCTTTGATCTCATGTTCCCCACCGAGGCGGCATATTTGCAGGCGGCCCAGTCGGCTGCGCTAACGGTTAGCGCGCTCGCCTTGGTGTTCGACCGGCCGGCCAAGGAAATCAATGTAACGCTTTACGCCGCGGCGCTTGCCATCAAGATCACCATGCCGCGCGCGGTCGTCTCTGGCTCGCCGGGCGATCGCGACGTCTACGGCGCCCAACAACACCTGCCGTTGCTGGCGGTGCAGGTATGAGCGCCATCCAGAAACTGCTGGCGCGTCAGCCTACCGTCATGCGTATTTTGTCCGCGTCGGGGCAACTCGGCTACGGCATTCCGGAGCAGGCTTTGAGGGCGGGCCTTGCACGCCGGCCGGACTTTATAGGTTGCGACATGGGTTCGGTCGATCCAGGCCCAGCTTATCTTGGCTCGGGTATCATGGCGACTAGCCCCTCCGTCACTCGAAATGACCTTGCGCTGGTGCTTAAAGCAGCACGCTCCCTAGACGTACCACTAGTTCTCGGCACGGCGGGAACTTCGGGCGCAGCGCCTCACTTGGAGGCTACGCTGGACATGATCCGCTCGATAGCCCGCGAGGAAAGACTGCATTTTCGTATGGCATCGATCCGCGCCGATATACCGGCCGCACGGGTCTCTAAAGCGCTGGAAGCAAACGAACTGACAGCCCTGGGTGGGTCACTTGCTGTCACGCATGCTGATATCGAGAGCTGCACCAACATCGTCGGGCAGATGGGCTGCGAGCCGTTCCGCCGAGCCTTTACGCTGGACCCGGATATCATAATTGCTGGCCGCGCGTGCGACACCGCTATCTTCGCGGCCATTCCACAAGCGCTGGGTTTCAATATGGCCGCCGTAATGCACATGGCTAAGATTGTGGAATGCACGTCTATATGCTGCGACCCGGGTGGCCGCGACGCAATGCTGGCGACGCTAAATGCCGACGGGTTTGAACTGGAAAGCATGAACCCTGAGCGCCGCGCAACACCGCTGTCGGTGGCCGCGCACAGCCTTTACGAGCAGGCCGATCCGCTTACGTTCAGCGAACCAGACGGCACGCTGGACGTGCGGTTCGCAAAGTACACGGCCCTTGATGAGCGCCGCACCCGAGTTAGCGGAGCCACTTGGACGGGAGCCGCACGCTGCACGATCAAAGTCGAAGGCAGCGCGCCGGTTGGACAGCGCGCTGTGCTGATTGCTGCCACAGTGGATCCCAAGGTGATCGGCAGCATTCGCACGCTTTTAGGGGACGTCGAGAAGATCACGCGCGGGCTGGTTGAGGGCAACTTCAAGATCTTTCCTAGATTGTACGGGCTTGACGGCGTAGTGGCGTTTGGCCGCTCTGAGCCGGTACCGCAGCCACGAGAGGTTGGTATCGTCGTCGAGGTGATCGCAGACAGCACGGCGCTGGCCATGGCGGTCGCTAAGACCTTGAAGCAATTTCTGCTACACCAGGGATTCCCGGGTAGGTTGTCCACGGGAGGTAACATTGCATTTCCGTTTACACCACCCGAACTCGCCGCCGGTACTGCTTATCGCTTCGCGCTTTATCACGTCATGCCCGCTGACGACTCGACTGACTTGTTTCCGGTGTCTATCGAAAACGTCTAGTCAAACACTGTCGAGCTTTACTGGCGCCATAACCATCAGGAAAAAAATGTTCTATCTTCGATTACCGCTCTTTACATCAACAACTGCTTTGCTTGTCGAAGCTTCAAGGACGGCAACTCTAGCAGTAAGTGCCGCATGAGGAGCGTAGACTTTCCACTGTCGCTAGGCGCGGCCGAATCGCGTGCCGGCTCGCTGCGCGACGCAATGCAGCCCGGGCGTATGCTAATGACGCCGGGTGTGTTCGACTGCCTGACGGCTCGGCTAGCGGAGAGCTGCGGTTTTTCCGCTATGTACATGACAGGCTCGGGTGTATCGATTAGCCGGCTCGGCGCGCCT
>SXGU01165976.1_pt1 | contig 13939 bp, 12 predicted proteins | sample 3174531 | NCBI WGS metagenome assembly SXGU01 (sample SAMN11356863, study PRJNA531348) | freshwater metagenome | isolation source: freshwater sample F1-140 | place: China: Fuxian Lake, Yuxi | collected 2017-12-25 | reverse complement strand
GCGCGGGAGGGCGACAATCTTGTCGATGACGTCCAGCCCCCGGTAGACCTCGCCGAAGACCGAATAGACCCGGTCCAGCCCGCCTGCTTCGGCCGCGCAGATGAAAAACTGCGACCCATTGTCGTTGGGATCCCTCGTGCTGTTGGTCTCGCGCGGCATCTTGGCCATGGAGAGCGCGCCTCGCTTATGGGGGTGATCGTTGGGCTCCGGATTCAGCCAGTAACCGGGACCGCCCGTGCCGTGCAACATCCGATCTGGCTTGCGGCTCAGCGGATCGCCCCCCTGGATGATGAAGCCGGGCACGACCCGATGAAAGGTAAGGCCATTGTAAAATCCCATTTTGGCCAGGGAGATGAAATTCTCCACGTGCCGGGGCGCCGCATCGGTATAGAACCGGATCAGCATCTCGCCGAACTTGGTCGAGATCACCGCCCGCGGGTCTTTCTTCTGGAACTGCATGGTGTCGGACATGGGGAGGAATCTAACAGCAGGAACGAACACTTCGCAAGGGGCGTTTTTACAAGTGGTTCGTATCTTGTCCGTCTCCAGAAAACGTATCTCGTATCTCGTGAAGCGTCGTTCGTAGGGAGGCCCTCTTTCTTCACGTTTCACGCAATCCGTCGCCCGGCTTCACGCCCAGCCAGAGGACGCAGCCGAGGAGCGCAACCGCGGCGGCGGCGCCAAGCGCCGCGGCCCAGCCGACTTGCTCGGCCAGCCAGGGGGTGAGAGTCGGGGAGAGGGCGCCGCCGATGTTGGCGCCGGTGTTCATGAGGCCGGAAAGAGTGCCGGCATGGGGCTTGGAGAGGTCTACGGTCGAGGCCCAGTAGGCGCCGACGGAAAAGTAGAGCCAGCCTGCCCCCAGCGAGAGTAACCCTAGCGCCACGAAGGGCGATTCAGTGTAGGCCCCCAAGACAATGGAGGCTGCGGCCAGCAACATGCCCAGGCTGCCTACCCAGGCCCGCCCCCGATTGACCCCCAGCTTGATGCTCAGCCGGTCCGTGACCCACCCGCCGATCGGGCAAAGAGCCGCAATCGCCACAAAGGGCATCGCGGCGTAGAAGGCCCCCCGCAGCAGGCCGAACCCGCGGACGTTGACCAGATAGATGTAAAACCACGAGAGATAGACATAGGCCACATAGCCCAGGCAGGTGTAGCTCAAGACCAGCCACCAGACGGTCGGCGTCCGCACAAAGGCCAGCCAGGGCACAGGGACGCAGGCCGGCGGCGCGGCGGCGCCGGGGCCGGCAATCAGGTCGATCTCGGCTTGATTGACATGGGGATGGTCGGAGGGCCGGTCCGTCGCGTAGGCATACCACCAGCCGGCGATCAGCAGCCCGACGGCTCCGGCGATATAAAAGGCCGTCTGCCACCCGAAGTTCACCATGATCCAGGCGGTGAGGGGAGGGGTCAGGGCGGACCCGACGCCCAGCCCGCCGATGGCAATACCCATCCCCAGCCCCCGCTCGGACGGAGGCAGCCAGTTCGCCACGGTCCGGTTGAAATTGGGCAGGGCCGCCGCCTCGCCGGCTCCCATCAGGAAACGGACCAGGACCAGGGAACCCAGGACGCCCAGCAGAGTGGCAACCGGCAGCGTCGCGGCCACGGCGGTCAGGGCGGTGAACGCCGACCACCAGACCAGGGCGACGGTAAGCACCAAACGGGGCCCCCACCGGTCGCCGAGCCAGCCCCCCGGCACCTGGCCGAGGGCATAGCCGAGCACGAAGGCGGAAAAGACCTCGCCCATCTGAACTTCCGTCAACCCCAGGGCCGGCATCATCTGCCGGGCCGTGACGGAGATGTTGACGCGATCCACGTAGGTGATGACGCTGATCGCAAACAGGAGGGCGAGAATGGCCCAGCGGGTCCGGGAGGGGGCGGCGGCCGGCTCTGTCATGGTGCGGTCCGAAATCCCATCGGTCGCTTGTAGGCCTCTCCGGTCTCCCTGTCAAGGGCGGGCAAGCCTGGATTTCCCGGTGATGATTCGGTAAGATGAGGCCCTGTCGCTGCATCTTGCACCACAAACGATCACCGCCGGTGATCCTCGTTCGGAGGAGGAGTGACGGTTCGGACTCGGCCACTACTTCTCAGCCTGCTGGCAATCCTTCTTCTCGCGGTTCTGGTTTTCCAGTTCCTCTTCGATCCGGCGCAATTCAAAGCCCTGCTGATCCAACAGGTCGAGGATCAGCTCGGCCGCAGAATGGAAGTCGGCGAAGCGCGCTTTTCCCTGTTCCCCCGCATCCGGCTGGACCTCTCCGACGTCGTGATCCGGGACCTCGACCCCTCCCGCGTCTTTTTCAAAGCCAAGAAACTCGATCTGGTGTTGCGTTCCACGCCCTTGCTCCAGCTCCGTGTCGTCATCAAACGGGTGCACGTCGAGCAGCCGGAAGTGGCGCTGCACCGGAACCAGATGGGACGCTGGAACTTCCAGTCCGGCGCCGCCGGCACGACGGACGGGAGCCAAGGAGACCGTCACCCGCTGGCGGTGCTGCTGCTGATCCAGGAAGTCAAGGTCCTGGACGGCCAGATCACGGTCCGGGACGAGTATCGCCCGGGAGGGGAACGGACGATCCGCCTGGGCGTGACCGACGCCCACCTGTTTAGAAACTCCCCACAAGGGACGACCGAGGTGACGCTTGCAGCCACATTGCCCGGCGAGCAGGGCCTGTCCTCGCTCAGCCTGACGGGACACATGAGCCAAGAGCCGGCCCAGGCAGAACAGACGGCGAACGGGATTCTGGCCTCCCAGCGCCTCACTTTCCAAGGCGATGCGGCGTTTCTGAACCTGGATTTGCGCCAGCTTGCGGACTTCTTCGGGCCCCGCCCGATCCCTCCGCTCATGCAGGGAGCCGCCAACTTGCGCGGCGCCCTCTCCATGAAGCCGGGCGTCAAGGGCTACGACATCCTGTTGAGCAACATGCAAGCCGATGTCGGCAAGCTCATGCTCAAGGGGCAGGGCGGAGTCTCCGGACTCATGACGGGCCAGCCGACCTATTCCCTCACCTTTGCCTCCTCGCCGGTCGGGCTCGATGAACTGCGGCAACGCCTGCCTCTGCAATGGATCGATGCCCGGCTCCAGTCGGTCATCGACAAGCAAGAGATCCGCGGCACGGTGGAAGTGACCCAGGCCACGCTGACCGCGACCGTCGGCGCCGATGTCCCTCCGTCGCTCACCGGGGAACTCCGTATCCGTGACGGCCATGCCCTGATCGGGACCGACCGCACCCCGATTGAAGACCTGGCCGCCGCCGTGGTGGTGGAACCGGGCCGCATCAAAGCCACCGATCTCAGCGGCCGCTACGGCCCCCTGAGGGTCACGGCGGGGAAGGCCACCCTGGCCTTCCAGGAAGCAGGGCCCTGGTTCGAACTGGATGTGCCCGGAGCCATCCAGGCTGCGGATCTGGTGGCGTTTTTAAGCCGGACCTTGGGGACACAGACTTGGGTCCGCCGCCTGGCCGAACTGCGCGAGGTGCAAGGCGACGCTCTTCTGACTCTGCGGCTGGCCGGGTTGCTGAACAGCGAGGAGGGGCTCCGGTTTATCGGCGGGGAGTTGGATGCGCACAACCTGAGCTTCCAAAGCCCCCACGTGCCGGATCGAGTGGAGGAAGTCACCGGGCTGCTTCAGTTCACGCCCGCCAGCACCGTGTTCACGCGGGTGGCCGGACGCCTCGGCCCAAGCTATCTCTCGGTGGACGGCACGATCGACACGGAAAAGGAAGTGGCCTATCGCGACTTTGTCGTGAATGTCGCCGCGGACACGGCGCACCTCGAACGGCTCCTGCCGGACATCAAGTTCGTGACCAACGCCATGAAGGGAACGATCGCGGGAACCGTCACCCTGTCCGGCTCAACCGACCAGCCAGCCATACGGGCGCGGCTGGACCTGAAAGACACGGCCATCCTGGTGCCGGGCCTCATCCAGAAAGCGACGGGGACCCCGGCGACGGTCGCCCTGGATACGGCCCTGGGCCGGGATCGGCGATGGATCATTTCTCGCCTGGATCTGAACCTCCCCCCGCTGCACCTGGGCGGCAAGGGCCGCTTGCGACTGGGCGCCAAATTCTCCATGGACCTGGCCCTGGCGGCGGAACCGCTTTCGCTGGCTGCGCTGCCGAAGGGGCTGGCGATGGGCGGGCTGGATGCGGGAACGCTGGAGGTGACCCTCGACATCAAGGGCAAAGGCACCGACTGGAAAACCTGGCAATACACGGGGTGGGTGGCCCTCACCAACGGCCTGCTCAGCCCCAAGGGGGTCGAGGCTCCGCTCCGCGACGTGTATCTGCGGCTGCAACTGGTCCGGAACGGGGCCGACATCAAGCGTCTGTCGTTCAAGATCAAGGACAGCGACATCCGGCTGTCCGGCACCCTCCAGAACTGGTCGGCCCCCGTGATCCAGGCCCGAGCCGAATCCGTCCAACTCGACCTGACCCTTGTGATCCCGGAAGGCGCCCGTTCGCCGCTACGCCCCCTGCTCGAACACGTGGCAGCCACCAGTCACGTCGCCCTGACGGCCAGTATCGGGCAGGGACTGTACAAGGGCCTGACATTGTCCACCCTCTCCGCCAAGGTCGGCATCGGCGACGGCGCCGTGCATGTCGAGCAGCTGGCCGGTGAGGTCTACGGGGGGCAGGTTGCCGGACGTCTCTCGGTCCGGCTGCCCGAAGAGAAGCCGGCGGACCTGGACATCGCCGTCCACGCCACGAACGTCCCCTATGACAAGCTCTTGCAAGGCCTCGGCGACAAGAAGACGCAGGTCACGGGAAACTTTTCCGGCAGCGTGAGCCTCACAGGACACGGCCGGGACCCGAAGGGGGACTTGCACAGCCTGAACGGTTCGGCGGAGCTCGCCATCAAACACGGCCACATCCAGCGGGGGAGGGTCGTGCCGCAGATCGTCAAAATTCTCAACCTCCCGGCCCTCCTGCAAGGCAAGGTGGATCTGGACAATGAAGGCCTCCCGTTCGAGAAGCTGACTGCCGGACTGTCGATCAAGGACGGGGTCCTGGCCACCGAAAACCTCATCCTGGACGGTCCGGTCCTGAAAATCACCGGGGCCGGCAGCTACGACCTGACGGCAGACCAGTTCGACGTCGTGGTGGCGGTCAGCCCTTTCGGCTCCTACACGAAGCTCATCCAAAGCATTCCGCTCTTCGGCAAACTCTTCGCCGGAGAGCGCGAGGGATTCACCACGGCCCTCTTCGAGGTCAAGGGACCGCTGCAAGAACCGACGGTGAGCTACATGCCCCTGAAGTCCTTGGCCACCGGCGTGACCGGCATGGCCCACCTCGCCTTCGACTTGCTGAAAAACACGATCCTCTTGCCGAAAAACCTGATCGCGCCGTCCGACGACGCCCAGACCGAGCCTCCGGCCAAGGGCCCGACTCCGGATCAGACCGTCCCTGCGCCTGGGCCGGCCACGCCCTGAGCGTTCCTCCTGTCGCCCCCACTGTGGCCCCTCGCTGTCGACCCCACGGTTGACCCCCCTCGGCCCCCGTGATAGCATCGAGTTGTCTACGGGTTTTCATTCAGACCAGAGACCCTCTTCAGAAATTGTCCAGACGGGAGCGTCCTCATGTCGGCCGAGCATGCCACGCTCATGATCGCAGCCAGTGAATCCGATTCGAACCTCTTTTACGCCACCCGTTTCATGGCGCCGGACCCGTTCATCTTTCTGGAGATCAAAGGAGAACGGATCCTGATCATGAGCGATCTCGAAATGGATCGGGCCCGCAGTCAGGCGACGGTGGACCGGGTCCTGTCCTACTCGGAGTTGGAACGCCAAGTGCGCGGGAAAGGCGTGGACAGCCCCGGCTCACCCGACCTCGTGCATGCGGTGTTGAAGTCGGAAGGGATCACGCGGCTCCTGGTTCCCGGCAACTTTCCCTACGCCCATGCGGCCCGTCTGCTCGAACTGGGCTACCGGCTCGAAACGAAGAAAGAGCCGTTTTTCGAACGTCGGGCCGTGAAGACCGGCGAGGAAGTCCGCTACATCGAAGCCGCCCAGCGCGCCACCGAAGAGGCGGTGGCCGCCGCCCATGACGCGCTCCGTCGCACCACGATCAAAAAGGGGCTGCTCTGGCTGGACGGAGAGCCGCTGACCTCCGAGCGGATCAAGAAACTGATCAACGTGAAATTGATGGAGCGGGACTGCGTCGCCCAGCACACGATCGTGGCCGGGGGAGAACAGGCCTGCGATCCCCACAACGAAGGCTCCGGCCCCTTGCCGGCGGATCGCAGCATCATCTTCGACGTCTTCCCCCGATCCGCTTCGTCCCGCTACTTTGCCGACATGTCGCGCACGGTCGTTCGCGGCAAGCCTTCGCCGGATTTGAAACGCCTCTACCAGGCCGTGAAAGACGCCCAGGAAGAGGCGATCACCAAGATCCGGGACGGGGCCGACGGGGCAAAGATCCACCGGGGCATTTGTGAACGGTTCGAGGCCGCCGGCTACAAAACCGGCCTCGTGAACGGCCGGATGCAGGGGTACTTCCACGGAACCGGCCATGGGGTGGGGCTGGACATCCACGAGCCGCCGCGGATCAGCAAAACCGGATCGCCCCTGCAGGAAGGCCACGTCGTCACCGTCGAGCCGGGGCTGTACTATCCCGGATTGGGCGCCGTCCGGATCGAGGACATGGTCCTGGTCACCAGCGACGGATGCCGGAACCTGACGGATTTCCCGAAGACGTTCGAGTTGGAGTGCTAAGAAGCTTTCAGCCTTCAGCTGTCAGCTTTTTACAAGAAGCTGAATGCTGAGAACTGAGAGCTGAGAGCTTCTCATATGCGCCTCACCTTCACGATCACCCGTTTCAATCCCGAGACAGACCCGCGCCCGCACGACGAGCCCTACCGGCTGGACGTCGGCCGCGGCCTGACGGTCCTGGAAGCCCTGATCCGGATCAAGCACGAACAGGACGGGTCGCTGGCCCTCCGCTATTCCTGCCGCTCCGCCATCTGCGGTTCCTGCGCGATGGACATCAACGGGGCCGAGAAGCTGGCCTGCCGGGCGTCCGTCCGCAAAGAGCTCGAGCGTCACGGACACATCACCGTGGCTCCCTTGCGCAACTTTCCGGTCATCAAAGACCTCGTCGTGGACATGGCGTCCTTCTGGGGCAAGGTTCGCGCCGTGACCCCCTGGCTCTCCGCATCGGCCCGCGCGGGCCAGACGGAAACCGGCCGGACTCCGCGGCCGATGCTCTTCCCGAGAGACCGCTACCAGTTCCATAACGTGGACGCCTGCATCATGTGCGGCGCCTGCGTCGCCGCCTGCACCTCGCACGAAGTGTCCCGCCGGTTTCTCGGCCCGGCGGCCCTGGCCAAAGCGGAACGGTTCCTCGCCGATCCGCGGGAGCCGGCAGACGCCAAACGGACGCGCCTCCGCTTCCTGGAGCAACCGGACGGCATCTGGGACTGTACCCGCTGCAATTTCTGCGTCGAGGTCTGCCCGAAAGACGTCCAACCCATGGAGGCCATCATCCGCCTGCGCCGCGCGGCCATCGCGGCGGGGCTGACCTGTTCGGGGGGCGCGCGCCACATCACCGGCTTCATGGCGCTGATCCGGCGGGGCGGGCGCCTGAACGAAGCCCTTATGCCGTTGCAGGTGGTCGGCTTCAATCTCCGCCGCCTGCTCCGCGTCGCGCCGCTCGGGCTCCGCATGTTGTGGCACGGCAAGGTGCCGAGCCCGCTGGCGCCGCCCATCCCCGGCATCGCACAGATTCGAACAATCTTCAACTCGTTCGGCCGCCTCAAGCGGATCACCCGAGCGGACCACACATGACCTATCAGTATCGGATTCTGGACGATGTCGCGCTGGCCGATACCGCGTTCGAAGCGACCGGCGACTCTCCCTCCGAACTCTTTCTCGCGGCGGGGTTGGCCGTCATCGAGACCCTCGCCGACCCGCACCGCGTCCAGCCGGCTTGCACCCGCTCCTTCGAGCATCGCGACCGGGACCTGGCGGCCTTGCTGTTCACCTGGCTCTCGGACATTGTGTACTTGAAAGACGCCGAAGGGCTCGTGTTCCGGGAAGCCGAGGCCCGCGTCTCGAGAGAGGGCGGCGACTGGCTCTTGCACGGCACCTTGTCCGGTGAGCCGATCGATCCGGCGCGCCACGAACTCAGGGCCGACATCAAGGCGGTCACCAAACATCTCTACGAGGTGCGGGAGGAGGCCGGCAAGTGGATTGCCCGGGTGGTGTTGGACATATAATGGGAACCGTCGAGCGATTGCTGAACGCCGGGCACACACCAAGGAGGCCCCCATGCTGACAGCCGTCAGGCTCATCACGTTCGCCCTGGGTATCACGGTCGCAACGGTTTCTACGGTCCGGGCGGCTCCACAAGCGCCGGCCGACGCCCACAGCGCGCAATTGTCGCAACTGCTGCTCTCGTCGGCCTGGTGCTCCTTCACCTACAACAAAGTCAGCGGGGCATCCCATCAGACCCGGGTACAGTTTTCGGCCAACGGTCATTGGTCGGCCGGCAGCCGGGGAGAGACCTATTCCAGCGGCCCCAACGGATCGGTCGCCGGCCAGCATGATGCAGGCACGGGAGGCCAATGGACCGTGCAACAGGGACAGTTGTTCATGTCCAACCCGCCGGAAACGCCGGCCCTGTCTCCGGTCAATTTGACGATCAAACGAAATTCCAACGGCTATCCCATCCTGACCGCCGACGGCACGGAATACTCGTCATGTCAGTAGACGGCCGGGACCCGGGCGAATCCCACCATAAGAAGCGATGAAGCTGCACACCTCGTATACCGTCAACCGCGTCACCGATGAGGTCTGGGAAATCCCCGTGACCGAGAAGCCCGGCATGCTCGTCCCGGCGAGAATCTACGCCACGGAGCCGATTCTCAGCAGCATGGACAGCGGGGTCTTCGAGCAGGTCACCAACGTCGCCTGCCTGCCCGGCATCCGACGCTACGCCCTCTGCATGCCCGACGGTCATTGGGGCTACGGGTTCCCCATCGGAGGCGTCGCCGCCTTCGACCCGGAGGATGGCATCATCTCTCCCGGAGGCGTCGGCTACGACATCAACTGCGGCATGCGCCTGATCCGGACGGACCTGACCTTGGCCGAGGTGCGGCCGCGCCTGGAACAGCTTATGACCACGCTGTTCCAAAAAGTTCCGGCCGGCGTCGGATCGCGCGGCTTCCTGCGGGTCACCCCCCAGGAGTTCGCGGACGTCATGCGCAAGGGGGCCCGCTGGTGCGTGGAGCGGGGGTATGGCTGGCAGGAAGACCTGGACCGCACCGAGGAACGAGGCTGCATCGGCGGGGCGGACCCTGCCGACGTCACGGACTATGCGGTCCAGCGGGGCATCACCCAACTGGGCACCCTGGGCTCCGGCAACCATTACCTGGAAGTGCAGGTCGCGTCCCAGGACCGGCTCTTCGACCCGCAGACGGCGGCCGCGTTCGGCGTGACCGGCCATGACCAGATCCTGGTCATGGTGCATTGCGGCTCGCGGGGATTCGGCCACCAGGTTGCCAGCGATTTCCTCAAAGTGTTCGAGAAGGCCATGCGGCGCTACAACATTTCGGTCAAGGATCAGCAACTGGCCTGCGCCCCGTTCCGGTCGCCGGAAGGCCGGCAATATTTTTCCGCCATGAATGCCGCCGCCAATACGGCCTTTGCCAATCGGCAGGTGATCACACACCAGATCCGGGAGGCCTTCCAGTCCGTGTTCGGCCAATCGGCCGAGGCGCTCGGCATGCACGTGATCTACGACGTCGCCCACAACATCGCCAAAGTCGAACGCTATGCCGAGGGGGACCTGGTGGTTCACCGGAAGGGGTCCACCAGGGCCTTCGGCCCGGGACGGCCGGAAGTCCCTGAACTGTACCGTCAGGTGGGCCAACCGGTCATCTGCGGGGGCTCGATGGAGACCGGGTCGTACTTGCTGGTCGGCACGTCCGACGCCATGGAGCACACCTTCGGCTCCACGATGCACGGCTCAGGCCGGACCATGTCGCGCGCCCAGGCCAAGCGATCGGCCAGAGGAGAGCAGTTGCAGCGAGACATGAAGCGGCGGGGCATCATCGTCAAAGCCGTCTCCATGTCCGGCCTGGCCGAGGAGGCGGGGTTTGCCTACAAAAACATTTCCGAAGTCGTGGAGGCAGTGGATCGGGCGGGGATTACCAAAAAAGTGGCGGAGCTTCGACCGATCGGGAACATCAAAGGATAAAAACAACGCATGGACCCCTGGATACTGATCATTGCCTCTCTCGTCGGCCTGATTCTGCTCTATGCGGCGTTGTTCTACCTGGCGAGCCTCGTTCGTCAAGGCTCGCCCTTCCGAATCTGGCTCTCGTACCTGGGCCCGAGAATCCGCAGCCGGTTGAGGTTGTACGTGCCGACCCGCGCAACCGAACCGAGCCAGCGGAGCCTCTACCCGAAGAACCTGGAGCCGCCCAAACCGGAACCGGCCAAGTCGGCGCCGTCGCCCACCGCAACCAAGCCCGCGAAACAACCGGTGCGGCCGGCCCGAAAGAAATCCGCCCCGCCGACACGCCTGTCCGCGATGACCGCCCCCAGCTCCGAGCCCTTTTCCCGGCAGATCGCCAGGCAAGCCGCGGCGGAACGGCGCCGCGTCTGGATCAAGTATCTCGATGAAGGCAGGGGGCCGGTCGTAGATAAACTGGACATCTACAAGGCGACCATCGGCGGGCACCTGCTGGCCTGGTTCTGCATGAAACGCAAACGCGACACCTTCCCCCGTCATCGGATCGTCGCCTGGCAAATCCTGGATGAAACCTTCGAACACTCCGACACGCTCGCCCAATGGGCACGACGGGAAGCGATTTTGGGAATACCCGCAAGGCTCGCTCGGATGCTGAAAAACTAAGGCGAGGCGGGGGCGGCCATCACGCCGAGGAACGAGCACGAATCGGGAGGCCTTATGGCGATCAGACACCCACGCAAGGACTCATTCCGGCTGGCACCGGCCGGCGACGTGCCCCTCCGAACGCTGCTCGACCAAGCCTTGCACGACTTCCGCCAGGCCCTCATCGATCGCGGCGTCTACAAAAACGGCCGCCGGAATCTGGACCGGGCGGTGAACGGCGCCAGGGACTTCGTGGATTTTCTTTTCGAGGGACCCTGGGTGCTGGAAAAGGGGCGGCGGCGGTCGAAGCCCCGTTGAATCCGGGTCGGATGACGCGCTCCCTTCTCATCGCGCTGGCCCTCTCGCTGCTCGCCGCGTGCGCCCATCACATCCAGTTCATCGGCGTCGCCGACGGCACGACCATCACGGGCACGCACGACGTCTGGCGCCGAACGATTGCCGTCACCTTGCCTTCCGGCGTCAGGCTGGAAGGTCCTTACCAGCCCCTCACCACTGGCTCGATCGGGGAGGGGTCGCTCTTCTTCGGCGCCAATATCGCGGAGCTTCTTGGCCGCCCCATGAGCGGGCGCACGCACGGCTATGCGCGCTTGACCGGCTCGGACAACACGGTACTGGAGATGGTCTTTGCGCTCGAGTGGATCGGGCGGGGCTACGGCGTGGCGAGGGTCAGCAGCGGAGAGGAGTATCGGGTGATGTTCTAACAGTCAGCCGGTCGAGGGCTCAGACATGAGAAGAGAGAGTCCGTCACTCATGCCGGCAGCCTTACGTTCCTTGCCTCGGACCATCCTGTCGCTATCGCCAAGCAGCGCACCGCTGTGCTAGATTTGACGCCGCTCATCCGACGAGGTCGACATGCCGCTGACATATGCCCTGTATCCAGGTTGCGCAGCCAAAGGCGCCACGCCGGAACTCTACCAGTCCACCATGGCCATCATCGGCCGGCTGGGCATCGAGGTGCAGGAACTGGCTGCTTCCTCTTGCTGCGGCGCCGGTGTCGTGGGAGAGGGGGAGCCGGACGTCGCGCTGGCGCTCAACGCCAGAACGTTTGCGCAAGCCGAGCAGCTTGGGCTGGATGTGATGACCATCTGCGGGACCTGCCAGGGAGTGATGGGAGCGGCGAACAAACGCTTGAAGCATGAGCCGGGGCTCCTGGATCGGATCAACCGGGTTTTGGAACGCGAGGGCCCCATCTACCGCGGCACGATTCAGGTCAAACATCTGCTGTGGATCGTGGTGCGCGAGGTCGGATTGCACCGTCTCGGGCAAGAAGTCCGCGTGCCTCTAAACGAATTCCGGATTGCGCCGTTCTACGGCTGCTACATCCTGCGCCCCTCCTGGGACCTGGGGTTCGACGACCCGGAAAATCCCGCCTCGCTGGAGAAAGTCATCCGGGCCGTCAAGGGCGAGCCGGTGGCCTATGCGGGCCGGACCAAGTGCTGTGGATTTCCCGTCATCCTGGAGCAGGAAGCCATCGCCGTCGCCATGGCGGGGACGAACATGAAAGAAGCGAAGGACGGCGGCGCCGATTTCATGGTTACGCCCTGCCCCCTCTGTCACATGAGCCTGGACATTTACCAGGACCGGGCGGGGCAGGCCGTCAATGCCCACCTGAACCTTCCCATCCTGCACTTACCCCAGTTGCTCGGGTTGGCGATGGGCATACCGGCCAAGGATCTGGGCGTCTCACGTCATCTGGTGCCGGTTCATGCGATTACCAGGGTTACGGAGTCACGTCGAATGCAGCTGACCGATCGTAAAGGAGTGGCGAGTCATGAAGGTCATTAATCTCTCGGACTATCAGCAGTTTAACAACGAAAAGATGAAGAAGAACAATATCTTTCAGTCGCCTCGCTTTTTCTGCGATGTCTATTGTTTCGAACCGGGGCAGGAACAGAAAGGCCACATACACGGGGAGCAGGACAAGGTCTATTTGGTGTTGGAAGGGCAGGGGACATTCAAGGTGGGAGCCGAGGCGAAGGTGCTTGGACCGGGACAGGGCACGATGGCGCCGGCCGGCGAAGAGCATGGGGTGCTGAACCATACAACCGGGCGCTTGAAGGTCCTGGTGTTCGTCGCCCCAAACCCCTAGCTTCCTTCCCTCAAAAGAAACGGCGGGGCCGACCGGAAACCGATCGACCCCGCCGGCGCGTTTGCAGAATAATATCTTACTGAGCCGGCTTCGGCGCGACCTCCCAGGGCGTCATGGGCATGAGCGGCGCCGGCTTGGCATCCGGCCCCACCAGCAGGACCGCAATCGCCCCGCGAAGGGCGCCGGTCAGGGAATGCGTCACCAGCGGGTAGGCGCCGGCCGATTCCGCCACCACGTCGAAGGTCGCCGCGCTGCCCGGCCCCACCACGTAGGTCTGGATTCCGTTCAGCTTGTTGCCGGGATTCCCGCTCTCATAGACGTTGTCCCAAATCTCGCCGATCGGGTGGAACGCGGAAAACTCGTTCGGCCCCGCGTTGACGAAATAGATACGGACCCGTTCGCCCGGCTTGGCGTCCAGCTTTCCGCCGCCGGTGACGAAGGGATGATATTTGAAGATCCCGCCGTTAAAGATCACGTTGTCGAACTTCCGGTCGAACATCGCCTGCACGTCGTCCGGGTTCTTGAAGAACTCCGACTGAATCAACACGTATTCGCGGTCCGCCTTCGGCCAGGCCTTGGCGTTCTTCGGGTCCACGATCACGGCGCCGAACATGCCCCGGGCCACATGCTGGATCATCGGCGGCGCGCCGCAGTGGTAAAAGAACACGCCCGGCTTCTTGGCGACGAAGGTATAGCTGATCGTCTCGCCCGGATTGATCGCGCGGTAGTTCTTCAGGAAATCGATTTCCGCCGCGTGGAAATCCATCGCATGCGGATAGATGTTGGTCTTGGGGTTCTCCAGCGTAAACTTAATCGTGTCCCCCTCGGTGACCCGCACAACCGGGCCGGGGAACTGGCCGTTGAACGTCCAGGCCTTGTAGGTCTCGCCCGAGCCTTCCACGACGACCTCGGTTTCCTTCGCCGTCATGTTCACTTCATGGGTCTTGGCCGCAGCCGGCTGGGCCGTGGCAAGCAGGCCTCCCATCACCAGCATGGCGCCAAG
>SXGU01558000.1_pt1 | contig 13941 bp, 9 predicted proteins | sample 3174531 | NCBI WGS metagenome assembly SXGU01 (sample SAMN11356863, study PRJNA531348) | freshwater metagenome | isolation source: freshwater sample F1-140 | place: China: Fuxian Lake, Yuxi | collected 2017-12-25 | reverse complement strand
TCGGTCCGCCGCAGTGCTCGACCATGCCTGCTTCGAACAGGTCGACTTCGAAGAAGCCGGGCAGTGGATCACCCCAGTCGGAAAACGTGCATACCGGAATGCTGCGCCGGATCGCCGCCCCGACGCCGGTGCGACGCCGGCGCTGGCCATCGATCTTCGCGCGCGTCTCGCTCAAGGCCCGATCGATCGTCGCCGCGCTCAGGGTCATGAGCTTGTGCCGGACGCCCCCGTCCAGATCGATGTGGCCGTGCCGCTCCATGGCCTCGATGAGCTGCGGCAGCAGCGCCTTCAGGCGCTTGCCGCAGAGTCGGTCCGAGGTCTCCCAGAGCACGACCAGCATCGCCCTCACGGCCTCGTCGTAGACCCGATTGCGCAGCGGCCGCTGTCGAGTATCGCCGGGCGCGCGGGTGAGTACCGGGATCGCGTGCTTCCGGTGGTAGCCAGTGAGCTCACAGAACTCGTCCAGGATTCTCCCTTGATCGACCCGCGATGCGTCGCGGTAGCGCTCCGCCACCGCGCCGATCAGTTCGTTAGGTGCTGCCATGCTGGGTCGCCTCGCCATGCTCCGCCCCCACCGGACCATCCGGCGGGTAGCAGGTTATGTGAGGCAACAGGCACGCCCGGGTAGCAAATCAGATGGGTCAATGCGTCTGGTTCGGGTGGATGTCGTGCAGCTTCGCCAGCTCGGGCAGGGTCTTGTCCCCCCGGACCGCCGCCAGCGCCACCTTCGCCTTGAAGACAGCTGTGTTGTTTCGTCGGGATCGTCGCTTCATGGAGTGCTCCAAACCCCGGCTGGCCGCCGGGACATTGGGGAGATTCTCCACTTATCGGCCTGTCTGAAAATCCGGGACCGGCTCGCTTTGCGCCGGCCATTGATTTCCTGCAGGCCGCCAGCAGCGAGATATCGGTGCTGCATGGTTACACGACCGACGAGAGCGTTCGACCTCCACCTCCACCTCCACCTCCACCGCCGCCGCCACCCGGAGGTCGCGAGATCGAGATCGAGGGATCCGACGACCCGCTCTGCAACGACGAAGCCATGCCCTGTGTTCCGGTGGACACCTTCGGCCCCACGCTGTTCGCTGACGTCGACGGCTTGGTGCGTTTCGAGTGGACCTACTTCACACAGGATGAACCAGCCTTCGACCCGTCCGGCTTCTTCATCGAAGGCGTCAACGGCGCTCGGATCTCGAGGTTGCTCTCGGACATCGGTCGGAACAGGGATACGCTGCAGTTTGGCGACGAGCGCTTTGCAGTCGGTCGCGGCGATCGCTACGGGTTCTTCGTGCACGCGGTCGACAAGGGCTTCGGCGCGGCCACACTGCTCGTCACGAACCTGCGTCTTGTGCCCGGCGGTACGGCAGTCGACGGCCCACCGTCAGTGCTGCTCACGGGTCTGGGGATGGCGGCGGTTGCATTCGTCCGCCTGACGGGCCGTAGTTGCCGAAGGTTCGACGAAGGGGCACCGGCTGTGTTGGTGAGGGACCCGCTAGGAGCTTCAGCATGAAGAAACTCGCGTGGGCTCGGCGAGGCGGTTGCACCGGCGTACGTTCGAGTCCGGAACGCACTCCCGGTCTCGCTCGTCTTCAGGCGGCTCGCCAGGTGTGCCACTCGTGGCCGGTCACGAGGGAGTAGCGCGCGACTTCGAGCACGACCGCGGCACACACGCCAACGGATGCCCGCTCGTCGATCGCGCGAACGAGGGCCGCGAGTTCGCGCCACTCCGCGAGGTGGGAGGCTGCGACTTCGGACGTCTCGCCCAGCGCCTTCAACTCGACATCCAGTTTGCCGATCTTCACATCCATGGCGCTGCACAGCGGCTCCGATGGCGCCTGGAACGCGACGCCGCGCTCGACGAGTTGCCGCATCAGGTCTGCGGCAACGTTGGGCCTGCCGAAGAGCACGGCCAGCATGAGCAGGGTTACGCGATCCTCGCCGCCCGCACGCGCAGCGGCCTGGGCCTCCGCATCCTTGTTCGCCTTGATCAGGCGGTACACGTTCACCAGGCGCTTGGCGATTCGCGGGGTGGGCAACAGGGCAACGAGGCCCTCGATGTACTTGCGCTCGGTGGCGTCGATGCGCACCGGGGCGCGCGGTAGCACGCGCCTTGGTGCCGCATGTGCTGGCCCCGGATCGCCTGTGGTCGACCCCGCGGTATCGCGCACAACACCCTTCGCTTCGAATGTGTCGCCACCGGGTCCAGTCGCCGCCGGCTGGCGCTGGGCAGCCAAGGGAGGGGTGGTCGCAGGCTGCGGCGTGACGGCCTCCGTCTCGCGCTCGACGGTTGCTTCCCCAGCGTTCGCCAGCGCTGCCACGTAGTCGCCGAAACGCTTCGGGTCCATGGGTCGCAGCGCGTAGGTGATCTGGAAGATCTTCTCCAGGTAGTTCTGTGGCGTGGTGCGACGCAACTCGCCATCGCGCGTGCCGAACAGCGCGGCGTAGTGCACTTCCAGCGAGCGCGTGAGCCAGCGCGAGTCCACGGCGACGACGACCACGAAGAGATCGAGTGCGAGCAGCAGGTGCACGGCTTCGAGCATCGCCACGACCTGGGCCGGTTGGCACCGGTCGAGATCGTCCACATAGAGCACGATGCGGTCGAACGGCCGGATTGCCGAAGCCGGGCCCGTCGTTGGCGTGCTGCTCGTTGCACTCGCGCGCAACTCGCGCATCAGGCCGGCGAGTTCGCTGAAGTCCTTGTGCACCAGCGAGATGATCCCCTGCTGCGAGCGATAGGTGCTGGACTGGACGCGTTCCTCCAGGAAGCTGCCAAGTCGGCGCCGTGGATCCTCGGCAGACTGGCGTTCCAGCAGTTGCGCGAGCCGGTCACGCGCCGCTTGGACGCTCGCTTCCGCACTCGCGAATTCGCGCCGTGCACCTTCGAGTTCCGCCTGTTGCCCGGCCGTCAGCGTCGACTGCTTCCCGCTCGTGGCGGCGTCGTACTCCGTGCGCACCCTTTCGAGCGCCGCTGCGAACCCGCTGACCTTCCTCGTCGCCAGTTGCAGCGGAAGCACGAGCGCCGCCAGCGTACCGATCGACGCGCTCAACCACTGGGCGAGTTCGGTGAGCAGGCGATTGGCGCCCGCCATCTCGGCACCGAACCAGACGAGCGCCGCAAGCGAGACGACCATGCCGACGGGCAGCCCGATGTTGTGCACGGGCCGCTCCAGCAACGCGCTCCCCGCGAGTCGCAGGCGGTTCGACGATTCGCGCATCGCCTGCGCCGCGTGCTCGACGTCGACGATCGTCTCGAGCGTGCGCCTGAAGCCGAGCTGCATCAGGTAGTCGTTCAACGCGGTCTTCGTGATCGCCTGCACACGCCCACTCCATGCAAGCTGCTTGCGGCGCGCTTCGAGATCAATTTCCGCAGCAGCAAGCGCATCGCGCGCGAGCGAGACCTGCACCTCTGCCTCATGCAACGCACCACGCGCCTGGTTGATCCGTTCGTGGAGTTCCGCGCGCGCCTTCTCGCGGTCTCCACGTGCGGGCTCGTTCCTTACCTGCTCCCAGATGCGGTCGAAGATGTGCGTCACCAGGCTCGCCCACAGGTTCGCGTCCGCCGCATGCCAGGCGTTGAACTCGATCTCGACGACGTTGCGGCAGAGTCCAGGCGACGCCGCGTCGCGGAGCGTCGCGATCTGCTTGCGCACCTGCTGCATGAAGAATGACTTGCCGGAGCCCCAGTCGCCAAGCAGCCCGATGGACAGCGGCGGCGTCACGGCGGTGTCCATGATCAGCCGCGCGAACGCCGAGGCTTCGTCGGAGACGCCGAGGCGGTCCACGCCTTCGTCTGTCTCGGTGGCGATGCCCGTGGGGGCAGGACGCGGCAGGTCTACACCGGCGAAGCGCCACCATGCGCGCCATTGCTCCGGCGTGCGTGACTCGTTGCTGGCGCTGACGAAACGGAACCAGCGATCTCGCAGATCGTCGAGGCCGGCGCCGCGGGCATCGAGAGCGGACGCAAGCGATGGGTCGTCCGCGAGCAGCGCGGCAGTGATGAGATCACGGCCCCAGATGCGGTGAGTAGCGGTGGTGCCGGGATCGGCGCGCGTGGCGAACTCGAACTGCAGTGCCAGTGCTGGCGATGGGTGGAGCTGCGCGCGCGCCAGCGTCGCGGTGGTGGTTGCTTCAACCGCCAGGCCGGAGATATCGACGAAGCGCTTGAACGCCCTGGATCCCGAGCTGCCCGCCTGAGTCGCCACGGCGACCAGCACATCGACCGCACTGAACGCCCTGTCGCCCGCCATCAGTTGCGCGCGGCGCAGCGCCTGTTCGACGTGCGGTTCCATGTCCAGCGTGGTCAGGTCGAAGCCCTGGACCGAGTCCGCCTGCGCGGATTTCACCTGCGGGAATGAGCGCTGCGCGAGGCTGGACCAGAACGCGGCCCGGTCGGGGAAGCGCTGGGCAAGGTGCTCACCGAGGCTCGATGCCCACTGCGCGCGATCGAGCGCGAGTGCGCGGAAGTCCTCGGGGTGATAGTTCGGCAGCGTCAGGTAGGCAGCGAGCACATGAGCGATGTCGAGCACCTGGCCGAGATCGCCCGCGAGGCGGGCGCCTTCGTCGAGTGCCGCACGAGCGGAACGGCTGCGCAGTCGCGGCTCCGTGCCTGGCCCCGCATCAAGCGTCTGCAGTTGCAGGAACTCGCGCTCGTCGACGCCACGCCGCTCGAGCAGGGCGCTCAATCCACCTTGCGTGCGCAGCCGCGCCAACGCCCACGCGGCTGTCGGATCGTCGGTGGCCAGCATGCCGATGAAGAGTGAGGTGAACGAGACGTCGATTCGATCCTTGCCGAGGTTAAGGCGGGCTGCCGCCGTGACGGCTTCGCTGAGTGCCTTCGTGACCGCCAGTTCGACCTCGCGGTCGCTGCCTTCGTCGGTGAACCGCTGCTGGGTCACGTGGGTTGAATCCGATTGCATGACCTGAACCTGCGCGCCAACGCGCCAACGCTACGCCCGCATGGCCGCCCGGCACACCCCCTGCGGGAGGGCGATACGTGAATGTCGTCGCAAGTCGGTCGCGGGTGGCGTGAATTGCCTGGACGTCGAGGATTCAGGGAGCCGCTACATTGGCTGTGGCGGATGCACGGAGCACTGTCAGTGCGCAGGGTGTGCCCAGCTGACGAGCGTGACGTGAGTGTCGGCGTTGGGGCAATCCCCGACCCTGGTGTACGGCACCCTGAGCTGTCGACCCGGGCGCACCCCAGATCGTGCAAGCGTCAGGCGCTTGCGGAGTACGGTGGGCTCGGGGTTCATCGGCAAGCTGGGCTAGCGGGCCTACGATTGCCGCCGAGCTATCGCGCGAGTTGCGCCTCGCTGCAGCCGGCCGCGAAGCCCCCCAGCGCTCGCTTGCACCTCGAGGTGCGCGTTGGCACGCGTGCCGCAGCGGGCGTAGGTCGAGCGTTCGCAGGGCGGGATGCATGCGCCCCTACCGGCGTCTCAGCGAACCCAGCTCATGTCGTGCTCCCTGCGCGAGATGCCGTGTTCCGTGTTCGCAAGGAACAGGTTGGACACTTCCTGGTCGCCACGGTGCGCGTTGTCGATCATGTTGAAGTCGCACACCCCGTGGTGCCCGTTCCAGCGCGGGATCGACAGCGCCTCCACGCCGGCGGCGGACGATCCCGTGCCCCCATTCGGAAGGTCGGTGGAAGTGACCACGCCGTCGATCGTCTCGACATCGATGCGCAGCGTCTCGCCGCCCTCCAGCAGCACCTTGGTCCAGCCGCCGATCGTCGACAGGCCGTCGCCGAGCACGCAGTTCACGGTATGCACGTCGCGGATCTTCAGGCGTTTGCCATTGCGCATCACCCAGCCGAAGCGGGAGAAGCCGCCGGTGGCACTGTGTGCGGTCGCGAGCGACCACGACAGGGCCTCGCCCACCGTGCCGGCATGCCAGCGCGCGCTGCGAAACGGCGGCGTGATCACGCGCGGACCGAAACCGTGGTCCCGATAGCCGATGCCGTTCGTGATCTCGATGATGCGGTCGCCGATGCGCACGCGCCCTTCGACGCGGCCGGCGCTCTCGGGATGGCCATGGGGATCCACCGATCCCTTGTCTGCATCCGGCGGCACCACGATGTCGCCCATGAAGTCCCATGACTGCGACGGGAAGAAGTCGTAGATGCGCAGGTCGGCCTCGGCATCGACATCGGAGCCTTCGAAGCGCACGTACTCGAGGTTCGGGAACGAGACCTTCATCGAGCCCGAGCTGGCCGAGCGCTCGGTGCGATCGCCAGGCTGCAGCGTCCGGTTCAGCAGGTGGCGACGGAAGCGCGTGCCATCGGGGAGGGCCATGCCCCAGTGTGTCTGCGTGGTGCCCTGGTTGACATAGGACCCCGTGCGCAGGAAGCCCACGCAGTCGGTGGCGTAGTCACGAAAGATGAGCACCCATGACTCCTGCCACAGCGGGTGCTTGCCGGGTGCGTGCGGGAAGTCGATGTCCGAGTAGAGGCTCATGCAGGTTCCTGTGGTTTTCGTTCGGTAGGGATTCGGTTGGCCGTGGACTGCTCAGCAGGCACCGAGCGCGGCACCGCGTTCCAGGGTGCGCATGACGCTGTTGCGCGCGATGCCGTTGAATGTCTGCAGGAAGGGCCCGTCGAAATGCTGGCGGGCCAGCAGGGTGATGACGATCGAGCGATAGGACGCGAACAGCTCGTAGTACGGCCAGTCGTTCATCCTCGTGCCGCTCGCGTGCTCGTAGGCGGAAATGAACTCGGCATCCGTCAACGTTCCCGAGGGGCGCGCCACGTGCGACTGCAGCGACTCGTTGCCGACGATGAACATCGCGATGTCGCACTCGGGATGGCCGATGAACGCCATCTCCCAGTCGACCACGGCCGTGATGCGCGTGCCTTCGAAGAGGTAGTTCCCGAAGTTCGTGTCGCCGTGGCACAGGACGCTGCGTGCGCGCACGGGTTCGTTGCGCACGAGCCAGTCGCGAATCGGCTGCAGCTGTTCGAGGTACTCGGTGTCACCACACCAGACCAGGCTGTCCCAGTACCACTGTGTCTCGCGTTCGATCGGTCGTGTTCCAAGAGCACGCGAATTCATGAAGTCCAGGCCGAGCGCGTGCCAGTCCACGCGGTGGATCTGCGCGAGCATGTCGATGTAGGCGAGTTGCATCGTACGCCGGTCGGCGGGCGACGCCTCGACGAACAGGCCAGACACCATCCAGTTCATGGGCGGGCTGCGGCCTGCCACGCGATCCATGACGTAACCGGGCACGCCGAGGAACTCGCCACGCTCGTCCAGCCAGCGCTGGCGCGGCACCGGCACCGGCGTGCCTGCGAGTGCGCGCTGGATGTCGAACTGGCCCTTCACGTCATACTGATGGAAGAGGCCGCGTGCAGGCAGGAAGCGGAGCACGAGTTCGGCTTCTTCCGCGCGGCCGTCCTGCGATACCCAGCGAGCGTTCAGCAGTAGCGTGCCGTTCGATCCTCCAGCGGCCTCGTCGACGGGGCGCAGTCCCGTGACGGTGGCGTTGCTCGCGCCTTCGCGCGCGATGATCAGGGCCTCGATGCGCGGCGCCCATGCGGCGATGGAGTCCGCAGTGAAGCGCGCATCGCGGGAGCGCTGCACGATCTCCGAATTGATTCTGCCTACTTCGTCGTTCACGCCCTTCGTGTCACTCATCGCAGGCTTGCGTCCATCGCTGCGTTGCCGTTGCCGATCAGCCGGCCGGGCGTGGCGCCCGTGCACGTGCCGCGGTCGAAGATCTGCTCGCCGTTCACCACCACCGCATCGATGCCCTGGGCGCGGCATACGCGTCGCCAGTCGCCATCGGGAAGGTCGTGCACCACCTCCAGGCGGGTGCGATCGAAGTCGAGCTTCTCGAAGTCGTACACGTAGAGGTCTGCCGCGTGGCCTTCCTGCAAGGTGCCGCGCTGGTTCAGGCCGATGATCCGCGAGGGCAGGCCGCTGAGCTTGTAGTGCATCTCCTCCAGCGACATGCGTTTCTGCTCGCGCACCATGTGCACGATGTTGTCGGTGGAGTACTGGCCGCCGCTGTAGAACTTGACGTGCGCGCCACCGTCGGACGTGCCCGGCACCACGCGCTTGTGGCGCAGCACGGCCTCCGCGAAGTCGACGTCGACGTTGGAGGTGTCCGCCGCGCGGAAGTCCGCCGTGCAACCGGACTTGGCGACGATCTCGAAGAAGACGTCGGTCACCGGGCGGCCGAGCGCGGAAGCGATCGCGCCGATGTGCTGGCCCTCGAACTTCGTGAAGTCGCGGGCAGTGTTCGCCGTCTGCAGGCGGTAGCTCTCGAGCGGCCCGCCGGTGGGGATCAGCTGGTTCGGGTCGTATTCGCTGCGCGCGCGCTCGAGGAACGCGGGATCCGCCGCAAGCGCTGCCTTGTCCGCCGCGGTGCCCGCGAACGTGAAGGTCTTGAACAGCGGCACCGCCTGCCACTGGTCCCAGTCATCGGCGTTGAACTCGTTCCAGAAGCGGTAGAGCAGCGCCATCGTGAACATGTTCAGGCCGCGCGCCTCCGTCTGGTCGAGCCAGCCCAGGATGCCGGCGTGGTAGTGCGGCAGCTCGTTGATCACGAGCACGGCGTTGTGCAGCACGGGCCGGCCGGAGAGGCGCGCGAGTTCCTCGGCCACGTGTCGGTTCGACACGCCGTTCGGCAGTTCGCAGAGGCATTGGATGCAGCCCTGGTCGCGCTCCTGCAGCACCTCCGCGAGGGCGTAGGCGTCCTCCACGCGCATCTCGTCGGTCGGCATGGCGGTGCCGTCGCAGTCGCGGTGGGTGTTGAGCTGGTTGAGGTAGGAGAAGCCGAAGCCGATGGCGCCGGCGTCCATCGCCTCGTTGAGGATGTCGCGCATCATCTGCCGTTCGCTGCGATTGGCGCCGCGCGTCTTCGCGTTCTCGTAGCCCATCACATAGATCATCAGCGAGTTCAGCGGCAGGTAGCTGGCGACATTGATGCCCTTCGGGAGCCTGCGCATGTGCTCCTTCCACTGCGGATAGGACTCCCATTGCCAGCCGAGCGCCTTGCGCATGGCGCCGATGGGCACCTGCTCCGTCTTCTCCATCATGCGCATGTAGCGGTCCTGCGCTTCGGGCCTGCATGGCGCAAAGCCGAAACCGCAATTGCCCACGACCACGGTGGTGCAACCGTGCCAGCTGGAGTTCGTGCAGTACGGGTCCCAGTTGATCTGGGCGTCGTAGTGGGTGTGCGAGTCGATGACGCCAGGCGCGACGATCTTGCCTGCGGCATTGATGAGTCGCCTGCTGGGCGCCGAGGACAGGTCACCCGAGATACGGTCGATGACGCCATCGCGGATCCCGATGTCACCGAACCGGCGTGCGCCACCGGTGCCATCGACGATCGTTCCGTCCTGAATCACGAGATCGTAGGGGGTCATCGTTTCGTCCTTCGGGTTGTCCGTTGTCGGAGGTCGCGCCGTGCGTCGCGACGGTATGGGCAGCGGTGGCGCGGATTGCTGGGCACGGGCATCAGGCGCAGCCACTGCCGCACCCGGTAGTGCAGCGACTCACTGCCTCTGCCCGCGCGGCTTCCAGCACGGTGTCGCCGAGCGGTGCCTCCACTGAACCCCTCGCGTTCGAAGGCGCTCCGAAGTGGCGCACCGATCGAGCTAGCACGGCCATGGCGGTCGACAGGGTTCTCCGAGCCCCTGCGTTCGAGAAGCGCCAGGACAGGTCCTGAATACCGCAACTGGGCTGAATTCTAGTTGTGTTACTCGTAACAAAAAAACCCATGGTATACGCAAAATGGGAGGGACAACGGGCTGGCGGGTGCTGGGGGGGATGCCGGGTGTGTTCGCGGCGTCGACGCACGTCGGGGCGGACAGGCGCTGGTCCCCCACCGAATCGCGGCGCTGGTGGCGGGCCACCACAGCCCGCTTGCCCTCAGTTCGGCTGGCTCGCAGTGTTCACCCTGCGCCCGCGTGCCGGATACGACGGCCTGATGTGAGTTGCGCCAGATGCCGGGTAGAGAAGCCCCAACTCGACAAGGTCCAGGAGGCGAGATGCCATGAACCGCGCGATCTGTGACGAGACGTGGGACAGGCCGCACACGTCGGGGCCGCAGGACGCCTGGCAGGAGAGTGACTGGCTGACGTTCTTCGATCCTGCAGTCGGCGTGGGAGCCATCTCTCGCATCGGCCAGGCGCCGAACCGCGGGCGAGGGCAGTCGAATCTCCTCGCGTTCCGACTCGGGCGGCAGCGCTTCTTCATGAAGGACATGGGTGTCCGGCCTCTACTGCAGCCTGACGGCGCAGGACCGTTGGGAGACCGGCTATCGCGTGGCCGGCCACCCGTTGGATGCGCTGGGCGATGGCCGGATGCGCTGCACTGTCCGGGCTGGCGACGGCGAGCATGTCGTCGTCTGCTTCGCTCGCCGTGATCGCCCATGGGGCTAGCGCGAGCACTACATGCGCAAGCTGCGCCGCGCACTTGCGTCTGGGTTGCGCGCTAGCCGACGCGCTAGCCGGGTGATGTTCAGTTGTCGCGGACCACGATCTCGTGGAAGTCGTGCTTGGCCGAGCTGACGACGGTGCGCACGTCCACCTCGTTCACGCCGGCCAGTGGTCGGATCTGCGTGTTGATCACGTGCAGTGCGTCCGTCGAGTTGGTGCAGGTGATCAGCGCCATGATGTTGAAGCGGCCGGTGACGGCCGCGAGGTACCAGAGTTCCGGCAGGCGGGTGCAGGCGTCCAGCACCGCCTCCAGCTTGTTCGGCGCCACGGAAACGCGGACGAACGCGACGAACCCGACGTCGCTGTGCAGCGGATCGGTGACCACGTCGAAGCGGATCGCCTGCGCGTCGAGCAGCTTGGCGAGCCGTTGCCGCACGGTGCCCTCGGAGATCTCGAGCTTGCGCGCCACCTCGCGGTTGCTCTGCCGGCCGTCCTGCTGGAAGGCCGCCATGATGGCCTCGTCGGTGTCGTCGAACCGCCTGTTCATGCGCGCCCCAGGTCTGCGTAGCCAGCCTTGTACTTGCGGATGTCCGTGGCGATGTGCACCTCGAGCCGCGTCACGCCCTTCACCCAGGCGATTTCCTCGTTCTGCACTCGCAACAGGTCGGCACGGTCGCGGGCGTTGAACACGGCAAGAATCTCCGGTGAGCCCATCAGCATGGACACCGAAGTCACGGCCTCGATTTTCGCGAGGTCCTTCGCCACGAGGTCGATCGCGCGACCACCTACGTGGATGTCCGCAAAGCACTGCAGGTCGAAGCCCTTGCTGTACAGGTCGCGTCGCAGCACCACCCGCATCATCTTCCCGTCGTGCAGCTGGCGCAGCCGGCTGGCAATGGTGGTCTCGGACACGCCGAGCCTGCCCGCCAGCGTCTTGTTGGGCGTCCGCCCGTCCTTGCGCAGCTCGTCGATGAGCTGGCGATCGATGTCGTCGAGTGTCGGCACGTGCCGCGTCCCTGGAGTGGCGCGTAACGCTAGTGCAGTTCAGCTGCGCAGGGAAGCATCCCGGGGACAGGACGCCACCTGTGCGATCCGGCCCGATCAGGGTCGGCTGCAATGAACTTCCTGTTCCCGTGCGCTGGCTGCGTCGCCGACGCGAGCTGGTCCGGAAGACAGAAGGTGGAACGATTTCTCGATTGACGTGCGCGAACGACGTTGATACAACCGTGTGTATTCGTACATGCGTAGGTTTGGTGCCGGAACTGGTACGCAAATGAGGTGAACTTTCCCGGGGGTGAAACCATGGCGAACTACGACACGGTGATTCGGGGTGGGATGGTGGTGGACGGCATGCGACTGCCGCGCTTCCAGGCGGACGTGGGCATCCGCAACGGGCGGGTCGCGAAGATCGGCCGCATCGGCCCGGGGGAGGGCGCCCGTGAACTGGACGCGCGTGGCCTGATCGTGGCGCCAGGCTTCGTGGACCTGCACACGCACTATGACGCGCAGATCCACTGGGATCCGTATTGCACCATCTCAGGCTGGCACGGGGTCACCTCTGTCGTGCTCGGCAACTGCGGCTTCGGCTTCGCGCCGTGCAGGCCGCAGGATCGCGAGCGTTCGCTGCTCATGATGACGCGCACCGAGCAGATTCCCTACGAGTCAATGAAGGAAGGCATGGCGTGGAACTGGGAGTCGTTCCCGCAGTGGCTGGACAACCTGCAGCGCATTCCCAAGGGCGTGAACGTCATCAGCTACGTGCCGGTGTCGCCGCTGATGGTCTACGTGATGGGCCTCGAGGCCGCGAAGTCGCGGCCGGCCACGAAGGACGAGCAGAAGCGCATGCAGCAGTTGCTGCACGAGGCGATGGATGCAGGCGCATGCGGCTTCTCGCTGCAGCGCCTCGGCCCGAACTCGCTGCAGGCAGACCACGACGGCACGCCGATGCCCACCGACTGCATGGCAGACGAGGACGTGCTCGTGCTGGCGGACGTGCTGCGCGAGCGTGACGAGGGCTTCATTCAAATCACCCAGGCGGCCGGCGGTGACCCCGTGCGCTCGGGCGATGCGGTGAAGAGCCGCGACCGTGACTTCATCGAGCAACTTGCGGCGCGCGCGCGCCGGCCGATCCTGCACAACGCGGTGGCGGCGATCGATGACCGGCCGGAATTCCACGTCAGCGAGATGAAGTGGCTGCACGAGTGCGACGCGCGTGGGCTGCGCATCGTCGGCCAGGGCGCGAACGTGCGCACGTGGTTCGCCTTCTCGCTGGACCTGTGGAACCTCTACGACTTCAGCCCGGCGTGGAACCGCGCAACCCAGGGCACCACGGCGGAGAAGATCGCGAAGTTCTCGGACCCGCAATTGCGCGTGAAGCTGAAGGAAGAGGAGCCGATGCTCGCCTCCATCGGCGAGCAGACGCGGCCGAGGAACCTGATCGTGGCGAAGGCGCCGGGGCACCCGGAGCTCGAGCAGCAGTACGTGGGCCGCAAGATCTCGGACATCGCCGAGAGCGAAGGCAAGGACCCGGTGGACGTGATGCTCGACATCGCGATCGCGGGCGATTTGAAGGTGGAGTTCAAGGGCGGCGATGCCACCAGCAGCAACGCGAAGATGGTCGGCGAGCTGATGCGTGATCCCTATGTGATCGCCGGCATCTCGGACGGCGGTGCGCACACGAAGTTCTTCACCGGCGGTTCGTACACCACCGACCTGCTGACGTGGCTGGTGCGCGACACGGGCGAGCTGTCGCTGGAGGAGGCGCACTACCACCTGAGCTTCCTGCCCGCGCAGGCTGCCGGCCTCCTGGACCGTGGCTACCTGCGCGTGGGTGCGCCCGCGGACATCGTGGTGTATGACCTCGCGAACCTGAAGCGCACGCCGGAATGGGACTACGAGATCGCGCACGACTTCCCGGCGGGCGAGTGGCGGCGCGTGCAACGTGCAGAGGGTTATCGCTGGACGCTGGTGAATGGCGTGGTGACGTTCGAGGACGGCCAGTGCACGGGCGCCCTGCCGGGCCAGCTGTTGCGCAATCGGCGCTCGCAGGACACGCTCCACGGAATCGCTGCGGGTGGCTGAGGGGAGTTGCTCAGCGTGGGCATGGCGGCCCCGTGGCGCCGTCATGCAGGCATCGTCAATCGCGGTGAATTGTCCATGGGGGAAACAAAGATGAAGACCAGACACGCAGTGGCATCCGCCATCGCAGCGGCGGCCGCGTTCGCCGTCGGAACGACTGCCGCGGCCGCACCGGCCATCCAGGAGATGGTGGTAACCGCGCAGAAGCGCGAGACCGCCTTGCAGGACACACCGATCGCGATCAGCGCCATGGGGGAGGAGCAGATCGAACGCGACAACATCCAGGACTTCCGGGACGTGGCGCAGCAGGTCCCGAGCATGACCTTCACGCAGCTGCAGGGGTACACGCAGATCTCGATGCGTGGCATCGGCACCGACCTGACCAACCTCGCAGCCGAGACCAGCGTGGCGCTGTACGAGGACGGCGTCTACCGTGGCGCGGCATTCCTGCAGGGCACGCCCAGCTTCGATCTGGAGCGCATCGAGGT
>SXGU01210164.1_pt1 | contig 13943 bp, 13 predicted proteins | sample 3174531 | NCBI WGS metagenome assembly SXGU01 (sample SAMN11356863, study PRJNA531348) | freshwater metagenome | isolation source: freshwater sample F1-140 | place: China: Fuxian Lake, Yuxi | collected 2017-12-25 | reverse complement strand
CGCCGGTGGGCATCAGCACCAGGGCGTCACCGCCCTCGATCAGATGGCGGACGATGGCTTCCTGGTGGGGGCGGAATTCAGCGTAGCCGAAGACCGATTGCAGCAATGCGGCGGGATCGACCCTGGCTGGTTGGATTTGTGCGGACATGGCCCCGGACTATAGCCGGGGCGATTCCGCGGAACTAGCGGGAACTGTCGCAGGACTTGCCGCTGCAGCCGCTGCCCCCGGAGCAGGAGCCACACTTGTCGGTATCGCGGAAGGGGCCGAGTTGCGGGTTCTTGCGCGCAAATTCGCGGTAAACGCGGTCGACGAGAACGCCGGCCATCACGACGCCGAAGATCAGGGCGATGGTGATCAGGTAGGCGCTCATTCCCCACCTCCGAGGCCGGCGAAGCCCATGAACGCAAGCGACAGGATGCCCGCCAGCATCAGGGTCAGCGCCGTTCCCATCATGGCGTTGGGCACGTTGGAGAAACGTACCCGCTCGCGCACGCTGGCCAGCAGGGTGAGCGCCAGGGTGAAGCCAACGCCGCCGCCCAGGGCGAACACCATGGACTGCCAGAAGTCATATTCGCGGGCGGTCTGGAACAGCGCCACACCCAGCACCGCGCAATTGGTGGTGATGAGGGGCAGGTAGATACCCAGGGCGCGGAACAGTTCGGGGCTCTGCTTCTTCACGAACATCTCCACCAACTGCACTGCGGCGGCGATCACCGTGATGTAGCAGATCAGTTGCAGATACTCCATGTGGAACGGGATCAGCACCAGGTTGAGCAGGTAGGCGGAAAAGGAGGCCATCCAGATCACGAAGGTGGTGGCGAGCCCGAGTGGAAAGGCCACCTTCACGCTATGGGTGACGCCCATGAACGGGCACATGCCCAGGAACATCGCCAGCACGAAGTTCCCCGACAGGATGGTGGTGATGAGGATCTGGCCCAAGGATTCATGCATGGTGGTCTCCTTACGCAGCCTGGGTCTGAACGTTGCCGGGCGTGGCGCCGGCCTTGTCCTTGCGGGCACGCACCAGGGCAAACACCATGAGCCACAGGCCCATGACGAAGAAACCACCCGGAGGCAGGATCATCACGACCCAAGGCTGATAGTTGGCGCCAAACAGGGAGATGCCGAACAGGGAGCCCATGCCGATGAGTTCCCGCACGCCGCCGATCATGAACAGGCCCAGAGTGAAGCCCAGCCCCATGCCGGTGGCGTTGAGGGCGGAGGCCACCGGCTTGAAGCGTGCCGCGTGGGCTTCGGCGCGGCCCAGCACCAGGCAGTTGGCGACGATCAGCTTGATGTAGGCGCCCAGGGCCTCGTACAGGTCAAGGCTGATGGCCTGGATGGCGTAATCCACCACCGTCACGAAGGTGGCGATGATGACGATGTAGGAAGCGATCCGCACTTCCTTCGGGATGTGGGCGCGTAGCAGCGACACCATCCAGCAGGAGGCCGCCAACACGAAGGTGGTGGCCAGCCCCATGGAGATGGAGTTGATGGCCGTGGTGGTGATCGCCATGGTCGGGCACATGCCCAGCACCATCACGAAAATCGGATTGCGTTTCCAGAGGCCCTCAATGAATTCTTCCCAATTCGTCGGGACTTTCATGCCAGGTGGGTTGCTCATTTCGCCTCCTTCAGCTTGGCAACGTTGGGTAGCAGCTTGGGCAGCAACTTCACGGTGCTGTCGCGGATGCCCTTGCCCACCGCCTTCGAGGTCACGGTGGTGCCGGCGATGGCGTCGATTTCCCAGGGCTTCTGCTTGGTGCCGTGCTTGACCACCTTGATGGCATTGGCAATGGCCTTCATGTCGTCGGTGAGTTTCACGTCCATGGCCTCGAAATTCTTGTTGAAGTCCTTGTCGGTGATCACCTTGTCACCAATGCCCGGTGTCTCGTGCTGGGTCACCACCGACATGCCGGTGATCATCTGCCTGGCCGGATCGTAGGCGTAGAGGATTCGCACCTCGTCAGCGTAGCCCTTGGCCGCCCCCTCGGCCGCGATACCTTTGAGGTTGCCGGCCTTGTCATACGCCCCGAAGAACTTCACGGCGCCTTCCGGCACCGTGGGGCCGGCAAGCTGGATTCCGCCGGTGGTGGCGACAAACTCGCGCACTTCGGTGGCGCCGGGGATGACCTTGAACACGGCGCGCTCGGTGGAAATCTTCTTGTTGATGGCCACGGCGTCGAGGGTCAGTTCGTAGGACGAGACGATGATCAGTCCACAGATGGTGGCGATGAGCCCCAGGGCGCGCATCATGACGACGCTCGACGTGGCGGCGGTCGGCTCGCTGCCCTGCTGGTCCTGGGCCTCGGCCACGCCGATGTCGTGGTAGGCGGTGTGTTGATCCGGGGACGACGGATTGCTCATGATGACTTCCTCTTCACTTCGCCGAACACACGCGGTTGGGTGTACTGGTCGATCATCGGCACCAGGGAATTGCCCAGCAGAATGGCGTACATGATGCCCTCGGTGAGGCCGCCGAAGTAGCGGATGAACACGGTCACCACGCCGATGAGGGCGCCGTAAATCCACACTCCCCTGGGCGTGACCGGCGAAGTGGCCATATCGGTGGCCATGAATACGGCGCCGATCATGAGGCCGCCGGAAAGCAGCACGAACAGCGGATCGGGATAGCGGCCGTCGACGAGGTGGAAGACCAGGGCGGTCAGGGCAGCGCTGCCCAGCACCGCCACAGGAATGCGCCAGTCCATGAACTTGCGCGCGGCAAGGTAAAGGCCGCAGAGCAGGATGAGGATGGCGGAGGTCTCGCCGGCGGAAGCCGTCACCGTGCCGGTCAGGAAATCGGTCGGGGTGGCGAGCACGTTCTCGAATTTCCAGCGCGCCATGGGGGTGGCGCCGGTGAAACCGTCGACGGCCTGCTTCGCCCATGCGGAGATATCCGGCGGTGTCATCAGCGGGATCGTCAGCGTGGTCGGGATGAACTCGGTGAACCGGCCCGGCGCATACGCCGGAGCCCACGCGGAAATGGAAACGGGGAAAGCCGCCTGAACGAACGCGCGTCCCACCAGGGCGGGGTTGAAGACGTTGTAGCCCAGGCCGCCGTACATGAGTTTGCCGAGAGACACGGCGACGAACGCAGCGATCACCGCCATCCAGAGGGGAAAGGAGGGCGGCAGGGTCAGCGCCAGGAGGAGCCCGGTGATGGTGGCGGACCAATCGGAAAGCGTGTTGCCGGTTTCCATCACGCGGTTCAGAAAGCGTTCCGCGACCAGGCAGCTGGCGGTCACCGTGACGATCAGGGCGAGGGCTGACAGGCCGTATTGCCAGACCGAGAAGGCGGTGATGGGCAGCAGGGCAAGCACCACGTGCAACATGATGCGTTCGACGCTGTTGCCCTTCACCACATGGGGCGCAGCGCGCAGTTCGATACGGGGAGTGATCATGATGGTTCAGGAATCCAGATGGGCATAACTGGGGACAAGGGTGCCACAAGTCCGCGTGGCCGGGCGTGTTTCCAGCGGCGACTGCCACGTCTCCTGGCAGGACTGCCAGGCGCGCAGCACCCGATCCATCTCGCGCGGCGACAGCCGGCGGCCCAACTCGGGCGCCAGGCGTTCAGCCAGCTTTCGCACACAGGAGAGAAACCGCCCGTACACCGGATCGAAATCGGACATGGCGAGAAAACCACACTCCCCCTCGGCCAGGCTCGCCGCCGCCTTTTCCACCGCCTCGTCGTAAATGCAGAACAACTCGGGGAAATGGAAATGCAGGTATTTGGAGGCGAGGGAGCGCGCCTGCGTCTCGGGCAGATCGGCGAACACGTTCATCACCCGCTTGTGCAGTTCGAGCAACAGCCAGGCGTCCAGGGCTTCCGCAGTGGCCAGGGAACAGAACCAGCGGTCCACCGGCGACTTGCTCAAACGATGCGCGCTGTACTCCGGCGAGAAGCCGAGCCCCGCGCCGTAATCGGCGTACAGACGGCCAATCAGGCGCAACTTGTCAGCAACGATCTCGTCGCGCAGATGGTCCCGATGCAGGAAGCACAGGTCGTAGAGGGCGCGGCTGCGCGGATCCAGAATGGATTGCGACAGCGTGTCGGTCAGAAACTCGCGGGAAAGGATAGGTTTCATGATGGATAAGTAATCGAGGAATGGCTCAGGCGGTCAGGCGCTGGCGCGTTCCCGGAGCACGCCCTTGGCCACGCGGAACTGCTGCACCAGGGGAATATGCGAGGGACAGACGTAGGAGCAGCAACCGCATTCGAAACATTCGCCCAGATGCAATGCCTCCATGGCTTCGTACTCGCGCTGCCCGGCCAGCATACCGAGTATGGAAGGGTTGAGGCCCTTGGGGCAGGCGCTCACACACTCGCCGCACTTGATGCAGGGGTAGACCCGATGGTTGCGCGCCAGCTCGAGTTCCGGCATCACCAGCACGCCGGAGGTGCCTTTGATGATGGGCACATCGAGGGAAGCCACGGCATCGCCCATCATCGGCCCGCCCAGGATGATCTGCCGTTCGCTGCCCTTGGCGCCGGCATATTCCATGAGGTAGCGCATCGGCGTGCCGATGGGCACCAGATAGTTGCCGGGGCGCTCGACGCTGGGGCCGGCCACGGTGACCACACGCTCGATGACGCCTTCGCCGGCGGGCACCAGGCGGCCGATATAGGCCATGGTCATGACGTTGTTCATGAGCACGCCCACCGCCGAACTGCGCTTGCCGACGGGCACCTCGCGGCCAGTGAGGGCGTAGATCAGGGTCTCGGCCGCGCCCTGGGGGTACTTGGTCTTGACCGCCTCGGCGCGGATGCTGCCATCGGCGGGCGCGTGCCGGTTCAGCATGTCCACCGCATCGGGCTTGTTGTCCTCGATGCCGATCACCGCTCGTGGCGCACCGCAGGCGCGCATGGCGAGCCGGATGCCGCGCAGGATGTCCTCGGGGTATTCCAGCATCACCCGGTGGTCGCAGGTCAAATAGGGTTCGCTCTCGGCGCCGTTGATGATCAGGTTGTCGATCACCGCGTACTTGGGCGGGGTCAGCTTGACGTGGGCGGGGAAGGCGGCGCCGCCCATGCCGGCAATGCCGGCGTCCTGGATCGCCTTGGCGATGTCCTCGGTCGACAGGGCCTCCGTGTCGCGGGGCATGCCCCAACGCACCTCCTGGGTGGAAGCCTCGTACACCCGCAGGACGATGGATTGCACCCAGGGTCCGCGGGCGCTGGGTTTGAGTTCGATGGATTCGATCACCCCGTCCGCGGGCGCGTGCAGGGGGAGCGACATGATGCCGTCGGCCCGGGCTATGGGTTGGCCGCGGACGACTTCTTCGCCGGCCCGTACAAGGGGCACTGCCGGCTTACCTATGTGCTGCGCGAGGGGGAGGATCATGCGCGGCGCGAACGGCATCCGACGAATCGGCATGCCGGCAGTGCTCTTGTTGCCGGCGGGATGGATCCCGCGGGCGAAAGTCTTGCTCTGGAACAAGGACAGTAGGCTCATGGTGGCTGGCTAGTGGCGAGTGCTGAGCCGCGAATGGCTGGATGTGGCTTGCCACTCGCGACTTGTTGCTCGCCGCTCCATCTCAGTTGAACTTCGCGGCACGGGCCATCAGTTTGTCCACGCCCGCTTCGCCCTTGTTCCAGGGGCTGCCCGGATGGATGCAGCCGGCGGTGCACTTCTCCGCTGCCTTCACCAGGTTGGCAAAGCTCGTGCCCTGAGGATTGACGATCACCGCCTTCTTCTGGTCGTTGTAGGCGAAAGCCTTGGGCGCCAGGTTGGTGCACTCGTCACAGGCGGTGCATTCCGGGGTGTCGATCCAGGCGGGCTCGTAACCGTCGGCATTGGCGGCGTGGGCCACCGGCGCGGCGCCAGCCGGCCCGACGGGCGCGCCGGTGGCAATGCCGGCACCGAAGGCGGCCAGGCTGGCGGACATCTTGGCCACCACCTCGGCGCGAATCCGGTCGGCCACGGCGGCCTCGTCCACGGCCTGGCGATTGAGGCCGGCCACGTCACGCAACTGCTGCCAGAAGGACTGCCGTTCCTCGCAGGAGTTGACCAGTTCCTGCGAGGTCATGACGCGCATCAGGCGATTTTTCTTGTCCACCGCCCAGATGAAGGGGAACTTGCCCTCGCGCTCGTCGGCATCCATTTTCAGGAATTCGGCCAGAGGCACCATATCGTCGTTCCAGGTCTCGGGCGGCGCCTTGCGGAACTGCTTGGCGAAGCGGCCCTCGGTCAGGGCGAAGTCGGCGAAGGTCATGGGCAGAACCATCTTCTGGTCGCGGCCCTGTTCGTCCTTGTAGGCCAGGGTGTACTCGGGCCAGACGTCGTCCATCGCGGGGTTGCCGTCCAGGCTGACGCATTCGCTGAAAGTCGTGCCGCTATCCGGATCGAAGCGGAACAGCGGATAGGCGCGGGACTCCACGGCCAGCTTGGACTGTTCCACGGCGCGGTCGTCGCCGACGCCATGCTCCGGCGGACACACGGCATAGATGTTGAACAGGGCCGGCCGGCGGCTGTTGAGACCGTCGATGAAACCCTCGATCAGGTGGGTCGGGTTGGAGATGGCGCTTTGCAGCACAAAGGCCGAGCGGTGGGCCATGCCGATGACGCTGATTTCCTTGCGGATCTCCTTCTTGCCGTGGCCTTGCTTGCCGTAGGGCGACATGTCCGCCACCTGGCTGATGAAGCCGGAGGTGCAGGCCTGGCCGCCGGTATTGGAATAAACCTGGGTGTCCACCACCAGGATCTTCACCGGCATGCCGGTCATGAGGGCGCGGGACAGGTTCTGGAAGCCGATGTCGTACATGGCGCCGTCGCCGCCGACGGAAACCACGGGCGGGCACAAGTGCCATTCCTCGTCCGAGAATTTCTCCCAGTTGAAGTAGGTGAACTGGGCCTCATGCTCGGCCGGGTTGTAGCCGCCGGCCAGTTCGATCTCGGCCATGCGCACGGCTTTGAAGCCGTCGGCCATCTTGGCCATGTGGCCCTCGAACAGGCCCAGCGCCACCGAGGGGGAATCCTGGAACAGGTGGCTGGTCCAGGGGAAGGGATAGGGGTTGAACGGGAAGGTGGAGCCCCAAACCGAGGTGCAGCCGGTGGAGTTGACGATACCCATCTCGGCGCGGCCGCGCTTGGACGGGCCCTCCATGTAGCGCCAGCGCAGATCCTTCAGCTTTTCGATGAGCTGGGTCACCCAGCGCAGCCATTGCGGGTCGATGGGCTGGGCCGCGTGCTGGGCCTGGAGGCTTTCCGACAGGTTGGCCAGGGTCAGCTCTTCGCCCTTGTGGGCGGCCACCGCCTGCATCACGGCCTGGGTGTCGGTGAGGTTCACCGTCTCCGTCAGCTTCATGCGCAGGTGCTTCTCCAGGCCGGTGACAAGACCGTCGATCTTCTCCACGAGAGCGCGCACGCGCGGCTGCATGAGCGCGGTCACGGTGCTGGTGAACAGGTGGATGGTGGTCTTCTCGCCGCAACCCAGACAGGCGCCGTCGCCGCAGGCCATGGAGTTGTAGTTCTTCTTGTCCAGCAACAGGGTTTCCAGGGCGCCGATCTTCTCGTCCAGGCTGTCGATGCGGTCGTATTCCTTGGGCGTGGTGGGCAGGTCGAGCCAGAAGTTCCAGTCCTTCTTCAGGGTGGCGATGCTGGCCTCGTTCTGGGTGACCATCTTCAGGGCGTCGTCGTCGCAGACGTCGACGCAGAGGGCGCAGCCCTTGCAGGTATAAGGGTTGACGGTGATGGAGAAGAGTCCGCCGGAACCCTTGGCCTTCTTCTCCTTGTTGGTCCAGTAGGGCTTGGTGGTGGCGAACTGGAACTCACCGATGGTCTGCTCGAGGAGGTGGTATTCCTCTTCCATGGCGGCGTTGCCCTGGTTGGCGTCCTCGTGCATCGCATCCTCGATGCCCTGCCGCAGCAGGGCGCGCACGTCCAGCCCGTCCTTGTCGAGCGCGCCGCGCAGCTTCTTCTCGATGACGCGCGCGCCCTTGCGCAGGAAGCGGGTCGGGCGGCCGCCCATCTCGATGGTGGTGATGGCGCTGTTGAGCACATCGCCGACGGTGGACACCAGACCCGGAATGGCGGAGTCCGGGCACTGGGTGTAGCAGTTGCCGCAGGCGGTGCAATTCTCGGCGATCCATTGCGGATGCTCGAAGCGGATCTGGGTCATGTCCCGGTAGACGCCGGTGACCGCAGGGATGAGGGCCATGCCCATGAAGGGATCGGCCAGGTTATCGGAGCCCTTGCCGGTGATGTAGAAACTGCCGGTCTGTTCCCAGAAGCGGTGCACGTCGCCCGCGCCGCCGTCGCTCTCGGGAATGCGCTTGAGCATGATCGGCATGGCGACCCCCGCCTTCAGGCCGGCGGCCTGGCGGGCGCCCACCTTCTTCACGGTGTCGGGAATCTCATGGATCTCGGTGTAGCCACGCTTGACCACGCGCAGGTTGTCCTGCACCACGCGCTCGCCCTTCTTGCCGAACTTGTCCTTCAGCTGGTTCTCGATGGCCCGGAACAGATTTTCTTCCGACAGGCCGGCGCGCTCCTTGACATCGGAAGCGTGGAAGAAGGCGCCCTGGAAGGCGTTGCCCTGCATGCGCAGTTGCAGGTCGGGATTCGAGGATTCCTCGCGAGCGATGCTGAAGGCGTCCAGGTAGAACACCTTGATGCCGTTGTCGACGATGAACTTCTGCACGTGCATGGGGAAGGTGGCCCACAGCGCGGCGGCATCCGGCAGATTGCTCTGGATGATGAACACGCCGCCCTGCTTCAGCCCGGACACCGCGTTGGTGTGCAGGAACACCTGCGGGTCGGGAGACAGCACCACGTCCACGTGGGTGTATTCGCAGTTGACGCGGATGGGTTCCGGCGCGGTGGACAGGTAGTAGGTGGTGGGCTGACCCTTCTTCTCGGAACCGTACTTGGGGTTGGCCTTGATGTCCCAGTCAAGCAGCTCGAACAGGGTCATGGCCAGGTTCTTGCCGGTGGTCACCGCGCCCCAGCCGCCCACCGAGTGCATGCGCACGGCGATGCTGCCCTTGGGCAGCAGGTTGGGGTTCTCGGAACCGCGCAGGGCCAGTTCCTTGACGCGGGGATAGGCGGCCAGAATGTTCTGCTGGTGGATCTCCTGCTTGGGATTGGCGGCCTGGTCGCGGACGAAGTCGATCGACAGGTAGTAGAACTTGCGGTGGGCGCCCGCCTTTTCGCCTTTGCCCCCCTCCAGCATGTTCTCCACGGCGGCGATCAGGGCCTCGGGCTGCAGGTCGCGGGAGCCCAGGCCATAGCAGCCGGAATACAGGCGCGGCATGTCGCCGGGTTTGCTGTACACGGCGTAGCCGGGGTACGGCGCGTCTGTAGCGTTTTGGCTTCGCCTAAACTCCGCATCCACGCCGTTTTCCAAACACTTGTTGATGCTGGCACGCACCTCGCGCATCAGCGGCAGATCCTCGGACAGGGGCTGGTCGGTGCGCTCCAGCACGGCCACGCCCTTCTTGCCCTTGATCACCGCGCCCAGCAGGTCGCCGGGGAAGGGACGGAAGCAGGTCACGTTGACCACACCGACCTTCAGCTTGCGGGTTTCCCGCAGGTAATCGGCGACGGCCGCGGCCTGCACGGTCATGGAACCCATGCCCAGGATCAGATAGTCGGCATCGTCGCAGCGGTAGGCCGACACCCGGCTGTAATCGCGGCCGGTGAGTTCGGCGTATTCGGCCATGCACTGGTCCATGAGGGCCGGGATGTGCTCGAAGAAATAGGGACGCTGGGCGGCGGTCGCCTGCATGTGGGCGTCCTGGTTGGCCACGGCGCCGGAAGTCAACGGGGTATCCACGTCCCAGAGCGCCGGCACGCGGCGGCGCTTCGGGCCGTAGATGACCTGCTGAGCGGGCGTCGGCGTGTCGATGAGGTCGTCGGGCCGGCCCAGATATTCCGCCACCAGCTCCTTTTCCGGCACCAGCACAGGTTCGATCAAGTGGGTGGTGAGGAAGCCGTCCATGGCGACGATGGCCGGAGTGAGGGCCAGTTCGGCGGTCTTGCGCGCGATCAGGTTCAGGTCGGCGGCCTCCTGGGCGCTGTTGCCGAACACCTGGATGAAGCCGGTATCGTCGACGCAGTGATAGTCGTCATGGCCACAGTGCACGTTCAGGGTGGCCTTGGTGATGGCGCGGCAGCCCATGTTGAGCACGTAGGGCAGGCGCTTGCCGACGGCGCCGTAGAGGGATTCGTGCATGAAGGCCACGCCCTGGGCGGAGGAAAAGTTCACCGCGCGCAGGCCGGTCATGGCCATGCCGGCGGTGACGCCCGCGGCGGCATGCTCGGATTCCGGCTCCAGAAAGATCAGCGGCCGGCCGGACATGTTCACATGCCCGGCGGCGGCGGCCTCGGCCCAGTACTCGCCCATCTGGGTGGAAGGCGTGATGGGATAGGCGCCGGCGGCGTCGGAAGCCTCCCGCTCCACCAGGATCACGGCGGTATTGCCGTCGATGGCGTCGCGCACGCCGGGGTACTTCACGGCTTTGGCGCTGGCCTTGGCGGAAACGCCGGGCTCGATGAGATGCATGGAGCCGAGCAACTTGGAAAGGGGCTTCTTGAACATGAACGGATTCCTCTCAGGCAACATTCGCGCTCACGGGGAGCGGCTGGATGCGGATGATCTTCTTGGCTTCGCGGCCTTTCTCGATCTGGCCGTCATTCAGCCAGACGATGGCCCCGGTGGGGCAGCGCTCGATCGCCATGTGGGACGCCAAGTTGTTTTTGACGTAGTCGATCACCGCCAGGTTGTTGTCCAGGCGGATCAATCCGGGCGCGGCATCGACGCTGCACTTGCCGCAGGCGGTACAGGCCACCTCGCATTGCGCTTCGGCGATATCGCCATCCGCCCGGTTCTTGCAGGCCACCCAGAGCTTGTGGCTCACGGGCTGCAAGGAAAAAAGGTCTTTCGGGCACACCTCGACGCAATCGCCGCAGGCGGTGCACTTGTCGACATCCACGACGGGCAGGCCGAACTGATTCATGCTGATGGCATCGAACTCGCACACGGTGCCGCAGTCGCCCAGGCCCAGGCAGCCCCAGGCACAGGCCTTGCCGCCGCCGGAGACGGTGGCCGCCGCCCGGCAGGTTCCGAGTCCATCATAATTGGCGCGCAGGTACGCCACGTGACGACCTCCGGCACAGGCCAGACGCGCCACCTGCTTCTCCACCTCGCCCATGGACACCCCCAGGAAACTGGCGATGTAGGCGTTCATATCCGGAGAATTCACGCTGCACTTGGCGGGGACGATCTGCCCTGCCACCACCTGTTCGGCAAAATTCCGGCATCCGGCTGTGCCGCAGGCGCCACAGTTGGATTTCGGCAAGAGCTCTTCCACCTCGCCGATACGCGGGTCCTCGTAGACATAGAGACGCTTGTTGGCCACCGCCAACAGCCAAGCCAACAGGATGCCAAGGGCAGCCATGAAGGCCCCTGCCACCGCAATGCCGGACATCATCTCCATCTCGAACACCTTTCTTGACTAATGTGATCAACAATTAAAGACCATCGGGTCGAAATTGTTGCAGCGCACAGTGTAAAAGTTTCATGCCCAGTACGGGCCAATAATTTCAATCTTGGATATTGGCTGATTTAATGATGCGGCGCACAATACCCTAAAAATCCCACGCCACTTGAATCGTCTACCGCCTATTTATAGGAGACCTCCATGCCATCCGACGCCCCGCTTTACTACAAGAACAACCGGCTCAAACAGCTCCGGGCGTTCTATCAGGTGGTGCGCTGCGGCAGCATCTCCAAGGCGGCGGACAAGCTGTTCCTGTCCCAGCCTTCCGTTTCCCTGCAAATTCAGGCCCTGGAACGGGAACTCGCCGTGGTCCTGTTCGAGCGGCGCGGCCCCCACCTCAAGCTGACGCCCGAGGGTGAAGTTCTGTTCCAGCTTTCCGAGCCCCTGGTGGACGGCATCGACAAGCTCCAGGAAAGCTTCGCCGCCCACTTCGGCAAGCTGGAATCCGGGGAACTGAAGATCGGCGCCGGCGAGTCCACCATCCTCTACATCCTGCCGGAGCCGGTGCGCCAGTTCGTCACCGCCTATCCCAAAGTCCAGCTCAAGATGCACAACGTCACCGGCCGCGACGGTCTGAAGATGCTGCGCTCCGACGAGATCGATTTCGCGGTTGGGTCGATGCTGGAAGTCCCGGAGGACATCGAATACAAGCCGGTGGTGAACTACGACCCCATGCTGATCACGCCCCTGGGCCACCCCTTGGCGGAGAAATCCGCCGCCGGCGAGGAAATCACCCTGGAGGACGTCAGCCAATACGGCCTCATCCTGCCGCCCAGCCATCTATCCACCTGGCGCATCGTCAAATACGTGTTCCAGCAGAACAACCTGACCTTCACCGTCACCCTGGAGGCGGGCGGCTGGGAAGTCATCAAGAAGTACGTCAGCCTGGGCATGGGCATTTCCATCGTCACCGACATCTGCCTGGAAGGCACCGAACCCCTGGTACGCATCCCCCTCACCAAATATTTCCCCCAGCGCAGTTACGGGCTGGTCCTGCGCAAGGGACGCTTCCTGTCACCCCAGGCGCGGCGCTTCATGGAAATCATGGAAGGCGTTTACGCGGGGTAGGTGCGTCCAGCCCTCTTCCAAACACTTTTCCGAGCAAGTAAAACGGTAAACACTGCGCTTTGAATAAGAAATGCCACTTTCCTCCCCCTCCTAACCTCCCCCGCTCGCGGGGAGGGCAGGGGAGGGGAGATGAATGCCGACAAGATGGCGGTGCAGGGCATTACCTTCGAGAAATCGGTATGTTGATCCTCCTGCCCACCATAGCGCTCGGTGTGGAGGAGGCGGTCATGGGAAACGGCGGGCGGTGTGAACGACGTTCAGGATGATGAGATCAGGTTCGGCAATCTTCACGAACACCCGATAGGGCAACCGGGGCACCACCAGTTCACGCGCTCCAGGTACCCGCTCACTCTTGCGGACGCGTTCTGGAAAGTTACTCAAGTCATTGATGGCAGAGAGGATGCGCTGGCGCACCGCCTCGGCTGTCCACGGGCTGGCCACCTCAAGGTAATAGGCAATGATGGCCGCCAGATCATCAAGCGCGGCATCAGTCCAGCGAACCATCATGCTTTGGCGCGCAGGACGGCAATGCGTGAAGACAGTTCCGCCATGGCCGCGTCATGGTCATGCAGGCGCGCCTTGCCAGAAGACACATCAGCCAAGGTGGCACCGACTTTATTGGCAACCCAGGCATCGTAGCCGGGCTCCTGATCCATGAAGCGCTCCGGCACAAGCGTTTCTGCCGCGTCCTCAATGGACAGAAAAACACCGACCGGGCGGTCGTTCTTGGTCACCAGCACCGGCTCCCGGCGTGCCATGTCAATGAATTCGCCGAAACGGTTTTTGGCGTCACGCGCGGTAACGGTTTTCATGACGGGCTCCTAAATGGCTATTGTGGACAGTATAACTATTGTGGCGTTCAACTAGCCGGGCAATAACGTACTCTGCACGGGACGAGTTCAAACCTTGTTTGGGCTGGATCAATCATTGGGTACAACACATTTTCCCGGGAACTTCCAGCCCTTAGCACTCTCACAGCGCGAGTGCTAAAATTCGATTGTCTGGATTCAAGGAGGTATTGCATGACCGCACAAGCGCTGAACTTTCCCGTTCCATCCGCCCTGGGTAGCCTGGAAAACTATATCCAGGCCGTGAACCGTTTCCCGCTCCTGAGCGCGGAACAGGAACATGATCTGGCGGTGCGTCTGCGCGATGAAAACGACCTGGAGGCCGCCCGCCAGTTGGTGCTTTCCCACCTGCGGCTTGTCGTGGCGATTGCACGGGGCTATCTGGGGTATGGCCTGCCCCATAACCGACGATCATCACCCAGCGATTCTCTAACTTTGCCATGGTGGTGCATACCGGGCCGTTGCTGTTCCACGCTGTCGACGCGTGGCTGATGCTCAAACGCAACGTGGCCAGGGAACT
>SXGU01187824.1_pt1 | contig 13947 bp, 11 predicted proteins | sample 3174531 | NCBI WGS metagenome assembly SXGU01 (sample SAMN11356863, study PRJNA531348) | freshwater metagenome | isolation source: freshwater sample F1-140 | place: China: Fuxian Lake, Yuxi | collected 2017-12-25 | reverse complement strand
CTCGGGCTCCAGCGAGAATTCGCTATCCGGCCCCTTGTCGGCGCGACTAATCGTGAAGTGCTTTTCAATCAGACAGGCTCCCATGGCTATCGCTGCTACCGAGGCCGTTGTTCCCAGGGTATGATCCGACAATCCCGTGACCACGCCAAAGCGCTTGGCGATTTCCGGGATCTGGCGCAAATTGGCCTGGTCCATCGGTGCCGGGTAACTGCTAATGCAGTGGAGTAGTGCCAAGTCCCTGCAACCAGCCTCCCGCGCTGTGACGACCGCCTCTTCGATCTCGGCTTCTGTCGCCATACCCGTGGACATGATCATCGGCTTGCCGGTACTGGCCGCATATCTAATCAGCGGCAGATCGACGACCTCGAACGAGGCAATTTTGTAAGCCGGCGTATTGAGGTTTTCAAGCAGGTCAACCGCGGTTTCATCAAAGGGGGTGGAAAAGACCGTAATGCCTTTTCTACGCGCATGCTCAAACATGGCCTGATGCCACTCGAAAGGCGTGTGCGCCCACTTATAGAGGTCGTAAAGCTTGTAACCATCCCACAAGCCGCCCTTGATCTTGAAGTCCGGCATATCACAGTCAATAGTGATGGTATCCGCCGTGTACGTCTGCAGTTTGATGGCATCGGCTCCACAACGCTGGGCCACATCGATTGTTTGCAGCGCCCGCTCCAGCGAGCCATTATGATTCGCCGATAGCTCGGCGATTATGTAAGGAGGGTGGTCGGGGCCGATCTGGCGGCCATTGATTGAAAAGCTCATTCCCGTTCCTGACAGTTATCTAACATGACGCACCGATACAAATGCCTCGGCTGCAGTCAAGCCCACGGTATGTCCGCGATGGCGGGCCAGGTACTCGGCATGAGCGATGCTCCGCGAATGGGGAGCATTCCGCATTTCAGATTGATAGGCTTGCAGAGCTTCAAGCTTAATGGCAAGAAAGTCACTGATATCAACGAATACATTGGGCATGAATGGTTCATGGCTGGGCGTCGCCCAGTCGGTACTTGAAAGCACCTCAAAACTGAGTATTTCCTTGACTGCACTCTCGGGTTGCGGGCGGCAAGCAGTCATCACAGCTTGGTGGGTCAGGCGGTGGTCTATATTGAGGTCGCCGTGATGATGGGTGTAAATCACGCTTGGCGAGATGGACTGGATTGCTGCCTCTAGAGCCTGCACGATCTGCAACATGGGCAAGCTATCCATGGAATTGTCAGGCAACTCCAAATACTCCACCCGCTGCAAACCAAGAATTTTATGGGCTTGCCTGGCTGAGGCCATGCGTCGTTCCAGGTCGCCTGCAACTGTATTGGTCCGCGAAGTTACGCCATCGGCCATAAAAATGGCATGGACAACATCGCCCTCGGCGACATGGCGGGCAATTGTCCCGCCACAGCCCAGGACCTCATCGTCGGCGTGGGCAGCAACCACGAGTACGCATCTGTTCATTGCAGTCTTTTCGCTGTGAAGGGCTCAACGTGCCCACTTGTTGCTCATGCTAGCTTTCTTTTTTCTCTCGACCGATAATCAAGAAACCGTTCTTCTCATAAACCATAGCACCGTCTTTACTTATTCTTTCCTCGGCATAGCGGCTTATATCGTTTTCAGCATTCTTATCGTAGTAAGTAGTCGCCTTGTAAAAATCCATGAAATCCATCAAAGACGTCACTCTCATTTCACTTTGGAAGTAATGAATCTCAACCTCAAAGAACAGCGACCGGAAAGCCGGCTCAAGAACATTTGGCCCAAACTCAAGGCTTTCCAGGACAGGGGCAGGTATCGTTGAAAATCTGGATGCAATATCTACCATTCCGTGAGGACTCACCGGGGTAAAAACTGCAAGCCTTCCGAACTCATGGATAGACTCGGCCATCAGCCGAAGCACATCCATTCTTGCGGGGGAGTAATAAAGAGCATACGAGGAATGGGCCAAAGTGTATTTTTTCTGGGGAAAGCGTCCCTTGATTACCCCCTCAAGATTCGCCATATCCTCTGCAACCGCAGTCAGCCTGGAATCGGAACTAGAAGTGCTGATTAGTTGCTCTACTGACGCCTGACTCAAATCAATGGCACTTACCGAACCCTGAGCACCAATGATGTCGAGGAACCGCAAAGACTGCGCCCCGGTCCCGCAACCGACGTCCAATACATGCTCTCCAGGAACAACATTCAGTCGTTTGAAAAGCCATTGTTCAAAATTTTTTGATTGATACTTTCTATTGATATCGATACGCGTATTAAGACTACTCGTGCTCACTGCCTTATCCTTAATATCGCCAGTATAAATATGATTTTCTGCCGCCATGATTTCCTCAAGAACTCAACAATAAACAATGAATGCTGTCTAAGCCGCGATTATGAGGACGTTTCCAGCCTCACTTGTCGCGGCTACTTGCCATCCACTCGCAAATACAGTCGCCTGTCATTCACGTCAAAATACGCCGGAAATTTATCATTATCGACAATCCTTAATAAATTGAATTGCTCCGCGATGGTCTTGCTCGGGTCGAGTTTGCTATCTGCCGGCGTGCGGCGACGGTAGTAGGTGGGTGCCCCTTCCTGGGGGCGGGAATGTTTCAGTATGCCTGGATATTCGGCGACAAAGTTCTGGCAAAGCCTAAGGGTTGCACTGGCCTGCAATTGTCGCCATTGTGCGCTCAGTTCATCGCCCCGCAACTCAAGCCATTCCTGCAGATAGATGGACCCGGCATCCACATCGTCTTCGGCTTCCAGCAAGGTCACCGGAATGCGATGCTCCCCCTCGAGGATCAACCAACTCATCGGTGACCAACCGCGCCCCCTAGGTAGATCGCTTTCGTGAACTACGAGATTGCTTTTGTACCGGACACGAGTCGCAGCATCCACAATCCGCCCATAGCTAAGATAGAAGCACAGGTCACCAACTGGCAATTCGCTCGCGGAGTGTGTCCAAACCACGCTGTGTCCAGCATCCAGCCAGCCTATTATCAGCTCGGGAAGATAGGGGTTTATCCAGCTGTTTGCGTCGGAGCACAAGGCGATAGACAACCGCCTATCGCCTGGGATATCACAAGACTTCCCATGAAGCCCTGGTGCATTGCGTGCCCCCGATTGAGATTCTTTACTGTGACGGAACACCAGCGGACCGGTCATGCTGCCCCTAAACGCCAGTACGGAAATTCGTACAAACGCATTTTCTAACCCTCGATAGCGTGCGCGAGAGTCCAAATCAAAGTCGAGTCCCCATCCCCCCTCGGCGTAATCAAAGCGCACCTGGCCGATCGGAAGGCCACACTCTGTTTCCACCACGTAAGGCAGGCAATGCTCCACATCGCGTAAGCGCTCGAGAAAAAGGGTGCGCTGGGTATTGCAATCGAACTTCCCTGAAACGTCCGCGTTTTGTTGCGCCTGCCGTTCATTTGCCCACTGCAGAATCAAAGCCTCATCATCAATACGAGCTAGCCTGGCCTTTAACTTGGTTTTCCCGTCGAGGAACAGAATGCTGGCCACCCTCTCCGTCCCGCGACCATCCACCTTTTGACGGCAACGGTCTGACCACTCCGGCGATAGCCCGGTGTCACATATTTCCACCAACTCCCTTACAAGCATGGCTTCACTAACCTGGGTAGCATCGCCAAGCCAGCGAATCATGCCAAGCCTCTGAAGTTCAGATGCTATGGGAATCTGATTTTCTGCCAGCGTGATGACCAATGCAGGCAAGCCCAGGCAACAACGCTCCCATGAGGTCGCTCCACCAGCTCCAATGGCCAAATCGGCCTTGGCCATTAATGGCGCCAGGCTCGGTAGCCCTACATGCAATGTAACCCTGGCGCTAGCCTCAAGCTGACGCCGCAAGGATTCGGCATGCGGATTTGACTCGTTAATGACCACATCCAGGGCCACGTCCTCACGCCCAAGAGTGTAAAAAGCCGAGATTGCCATTCCAGTCAAGTTGTTTGCATCCGCTCCGCCAAAGTAGACAAGAATGCGCCGCACAGTCCCCGCCCTTGGTGGCAAGCGGGGATGCAGCTCAGCATACTGTGGTTGCAGCAACGCGTAGTGAGGCCCTAGCATCTGGCCGCAATGGACGGGAAGCCTATCGGTATACCGTTCGGCCATGTCGCTGAACAAATTCTGATCCAGCAACAAGTCGCAGTCGTGGCGACGGTCAGCAATGTCATCAATAACCAACAGCTTTCGACATTTCTGACGCATCGCGGATTCCCAGCGAGCATCAAGCGCATAGTGGTCCACGATAAGCCAGTCCACCGCCGTGTCTCCAGTGCCGACTATTGACTGCTCAGCATCTGTAGCCCAGTTGGTACCCAGCCAACTGGCGTGCGCGAGCGGGGGAGCATCTATTTCAGGCAAATGCCGGAAACCGACATCAGGTACGGGTAATGGAATCACTTCAAATTCTTGCTTTTGAAGCAGGCCGATCAGATTGCCCGCATGCTCCCGGCAGATGAAACGACATTCCGCTCCACGATCTCGCAAAGCCTTGGCCAGCGTCAGGCAGCGCATGATATGCCCTGTGCCTATTTGATGCGAAGCGTCGGTGCGAAAAACAATGTTCATGCTTTTCCCTGCCCTCAGTTCAAGCGCTTGAATCCGCTATGGCAGACCGGACCTTTCAGCAGTGAGAGCACATCACGGCCTTCCTCACACTCTTTGATCATGGCAAATACCGGATCAAGGGCTGCGAAAAAGCCGTCCACGATCTCGGAAGTGTGTTCGGTGCAAACATACACGCTGGTTCCGGCAAGGTAGCCCTTGGCAAGCATCTCCTGGGTGATTAAGGTCTTATAGGCCAATGCGTCAGGGCTTTGAAACGAAAATCCGGTCAGCGCAGGCAGGCCCCAGTGGCTGATGGCAAGACCGTATCGGTCCGCCAGGGCCTGCCACTTCTGGCGAATGGCAAGTCCGGTTTGCGTGATTGCCTCCCAAGACTTGACGCGCTCCATGACCTCGAGTGTCTTCAAAGCCGCTGTCGGGCCTATGCGCTCAGTCCAAAAAGTGCTGCTGATAAATGTAGATTGAGCTGCCTGCATAACTTCGCGTCGCCCGATTGTGGCTGTAATTGCATACCCGTTGCCCATTGCCTTACCAAACATCGCCATGTCCGGCTCAACACCGAATTTCTTGTGCAAGCCGCCAAAGGTCTCCCGAAAACCAGAGGTGCACTCATCGAAGATCAATACGATATTGCGCTCGCTTGCCAACTTTCTTACTTTATGCAGGAAGTCGTTTTCCGGGCCCATATTGCGCACGACTTCCATTTTGATGACTCCTATGTCATGCACGCTGACCAAATGCTCAAGCTCGTCGAATCGATTGTATTGGAACGGGAACACGGTTCCCTTCAGGTTGCGCGGAACACCGTTGGGTTCCAAGCCTGGCAATAAATGACCGTCCAGGCTCTTGTCATCACCCAAGTTGGCGGATAAATACCAGTCATGCCAACCGTGGTACCCGCAAATTGCAACCTTGTCGCGCCCGGATGCTGCTCGTGCGATGCGGATGGCCATTGCATTGGCCTCGCCACCACTGCGCGCGAGGCGCACCATGTCCGCCCACGGATGAAGCTCGATCAGCTTTTCAGCGAGATAGACCTCCTCCGGGCAATTAAGTGAACTCATATTGCCGGCCTGAACGGTACGCATGACCGCCTCGTCGACTTCCGGGTGGCCATATCCCAACGTATTGGTGCCGATCCCCATGATGGACATGTCGATGTACTCTTTGCCGTCCAGATCCCAGACCTTGCAAGCTTTGGCCTTGCTGTAATAGGCTGGCCATTGCTCTGGCAGGAACATCTCGGCTCGCTTGGACAGGAGCATGTTGCCACCGGGAATCACATTTTTCGCTCGTTGCCAGAGCTTCTGTCCCGTACCCATGGTGGCCCCCATATTGCGTTTGATGTTTTGATTTGCCAAAAAGAGCTTCGGTTGAGTGCGCTGCAGGTCAAGCACCTGGCGCCAGCCAAAGTGGATATTGGGGGCGAAGTGCTCAAACACTTTGGTAATGACTTCGAAATCCTCGGGGTCATCTACAGTCCAGCGCCTTTCGGAGAGGTCTACATCGTTCTGCACCGACGCAACACTAAACAGGCCGGACTCGCGCACATATGGCGTGACATGCTCATGGTCGTAAGTATTGTCAGATTCTCGTCTCGCCCGCTGCAATGCGGCTACGGTTACCACCTCGATGTCGAGGCCATCCGGATAGCTGGGAGGCGCTATGTTGCTGAAATAGTCTCGGCGGTTCGCCTTGAATTGCCTGATACAGTCATCCACCAACTGCGGATCCACCAGCGGACAATCGCCGGTGATGCGAACCACTACGTCTGCACCATGCGCCTCGGCCGCTTGCACATAACGATCGAGAACATCGTTTTCGCTGCCTGTTTCGCAGGCATAGCCTAAAGAGCGTACATGTTCGGCCAAGGGGATATTACGTGGATCCGTCGAGGTTGCCACCACGATCTGCTCGATCTCCTTGGCCTTTGACAGGCGCATTAACAGCAGTTCGATCATCGGCACGCCATTGATCGGCTTCATTACCTTGTTAGGCAGGCGAGTAGAACCCATGCGGGCTTGCACGATGGCTACGATTTTCATTGTCTGGACTTCTGTCTTTGGTGAACGTTTAAATTATGCAATGCTTGGATTGACTCGCCCCAGCAGCACTCCATCCTGTCTGTAGCCCGCTGCTGACCATTGCGAAATACGCCGCCCTTCTTCCACAAAGCCCGCTTTCTGCAGGGCGCGGCGCGAGCCCTCGTTGTCGGCGTAACATCCGGCGGTAAGCTTGGCCAAGCCCAATTGTGCAAACGCGTAGTCGGAAAGCATGGCTATTGCCTTTGATGCATAACCTTTCCCCCACTGTGCGCGATCGCCAATCAAAAAGCCCAAGTCGCCAACCCGATGATTCCAATCGATCGGGCCCAATTTGATGTTGCCGATATGGCGCTCACTATCCGCGAGAAAGATGCCCAGCAAGAGGGTATGAGAACTTGCATTGGTGTCGGCAATGTACGTCGCAAGCTCGCTCACCGAGCGTGGCGGATTAAAGCGCACCTCAAGATAGACATTGATGGCCGGATCGGAAAGCCAGCCCAGATAAGCCGGCGAGGCGTCTGTCGGGCGCAAGGTACGCAAGACGAGTTGTTCGCTATGAATGGGTGTATCGAGTTGCATCAAAGACGCTTGAGGGGGATACCGTAGTTTTTGAGAAATGCCTTGGCACGCAGCGGGTTGTTATCCCCGAAATTGAACAGGCTGCCGCATGCCGCTGCATCTGCACCGGCGTCGAATGCCTGCTTCAAGTGTGCAAAATCTCCAGCGCCACCGGCCGCAATCACAGGGACAGGTGCTATCTCAATTACTGCTTCAAGGAGAGGCAGGTCATAACCCGTCATGCTTCCATCCTTGTCGATAGACTGGATCATTATTTCTGCCGCACCAGCGGCAACGATTGTAGCCACATGCTCGGACAGTGAGATGAGCTCTCGCTTGCGGCCACAGTCGGAATACAGCATGAACCCGTTTTTTTCTGTTCGCACATCGATGCCAACCACAACGGCTTGTCGCCCATATCTGTCGCCAATCTCGGTAATAAGGCTTGGATCCTTATACACAGACGAATTCACGAGTATCTTGTCGGCTCCTGCCGCAAACAGCTGCACCGCATCGTCGAGGCACCGGATGCCCCCTCCCACCGTAATGGGTACGAAGCACTCGCGCGCGATCCGCGCCACCACTTGTACCAACGCTGTCACATCACGCTGCGTTCTAGAAATATTCAAAAGGACAAGTTCGTCGGCATCCTGGTCGCTATAGACCTGCGAACTCTTCACCGGGTCGCCGACATCACGAGGGGCAGAAAATCCAAGGGTTTTGACCAGCCTTCCGCCATCCAACAATTCGATGGGTATGATCCGGCGCTTCAGCATGCACCATCCCAGAGACAAAAATTGTCTAATAAGCGCAAGCCATTGCGCTGGCTCTTTTCCGGGTGAAACTGCACGCCGACCACACTGCCGCGCGCCACAAAGGATGGATAAGTCATGCCGTATTCGGTAGTGCCAATGACATCCTCCATACTCTGGGCGTTGAAGTAATAACTGTGCACGAAATAAAAATCGACATCCGAACGGATTCCTTTCAGCAGCGGGTGTGGCTGCTGCGGATGCAACACGTTCCAGCCGACATGAGGCAGACGCAAGCCGGGAGTCCGCTCAAGCGGAATCACCTCTCCCGGGACAAGCGCCAAGCCCGCTGACCTCCCGCCTTCCAAACCAGTATCCGCCAGTAGTTGCATGCCAAGGCAGATGCCCATCAACGGGCGGCCTGCGGCTGCATGCAGCCGAATCGGCTCAAGCAGTCCAGCCGCGGCCAGTCGCCGCATGGCAGTCGAGTAAGAACCCACTCCGGGCAACAGCAAATGCGTGACACCTTCCATCTCAGCAGGCGAAGCAACTGTGTGGGTATCCCACCCCTGGCTATACAGTGCCCCGCGCAGGGAACCGATGTTGCCGATTCCCACATCGATGATGCCGATGCTCATGCCTTCTTGCGTTCCCGGTACCATTGGTTGAAATCCGGAGTTTTGCCTCCCCACTGAATCGCCTGAAAATCGGGTTTGAATGGAGGCACCACCAGTTTGCTGACAATATCGTTGAACTCTGCTTCGCTCATTTCGAGATATCCCAGAAACAATTCGAGCGAGGGAGGTTTGTTTCCTTCCCATTTGGCAATCAGCGAGTCAGCCTCTTCTTTGCTCATGCGACCATTTCGGATATCCAGTGCCGTCATCTGGGTAACCCGCGAATATCCCCGCTTGAGATACTTGAGGTAATCACGCACCCCCTGCATCTGGCATTCGATTTTTTCGTAGGCGTAGAGGCCTGGGGGCATCCCCTCCACCTGGTCACCCTGCCAGCCCAATTCGTCCATGATCAATTGCGCCTGGCGCTTGGTATCCCAAGGGATGTATGAACCCAGGCATACGGACTGGTAGCGCAAGCGCTTCAGGTCGCGCAGTGGCGGATAGGTATATGGCATGAGGTCGCGCGGATCGAGATCGAAGTCATTTTCGATCATGCCCCGCATGTCTTCAGCCGTAATGCCGAGGTTGACGAAGCGATTGAAACGGGTTTCATCAACGGTCTCGACTTCGTCATCGTGGTAATCGTAGTAGGCGGTATATTCGCTGGAAGGCTCCCCCCAGAACACCAAGGGCACATTGAACTTGATGGCCAGATGCATCGGGTAGGAGAAGATCCCGGTGTGGCAGTGCCAGCAAAAATCGCCTTTTCTGACCAGTGCCTCCCGCATCAGACGCTTCACCACTTTCCAGTTGGGCGTGAAGCTGATGACATCGACGCCAAGGCTCTTGAAAGTGCGTTCGTTATTGGCCAGCAGATTCGGCCTCATGAAACCGTGATTGAATTGCACAACCAGCGGTTTGAGTTTGTATTCCTTAACCAGGTAATACAAGGTGAATGTTGAATCCTTGCCGCCCGAAAACGGAACAATGCAGTCGTAATCGTACTTGCCACGGTATTCGGCTACCAGTTCGTCGAGCATGCGCTTGCGTTGGCCCCAGTCCACCTTGCCCTGTTTGAATTCCTGCTGGCGGCAAATGTTGCATATGCCTGATTGATCGTATTCGATGGTCTCATAGGTTTCGGGCAGTCCACACCTGGTGCAGCGCATCATGGTTGCGGCCTTTGTGCTCATAGGGAATTCCAGTTCGATGGGTTAACAAGCTTGGTATCGTTACAGGCAAGGTCCGGCAGTTCCTTTACAGCGGCCCCACGGCTTGCCTGCAATACCTCTTTAAATTGGGCAAGATTATCTACGCCAATCACAGCGCGATCTACCATGGGATGATTGACGAACGCCAAACAGGCTTCGGTGGCATTTGCGTGGCTTTCAGCCAGCCAAGTATGCCAACGGTCGAACAATGCCGACCATGGGGAAAACTTGTTCGGAACCCGGGTGCGTGGCATCAACAACAGCCCCTGGAGAAACACAGAACGGACATGCACCTCTACTCCGTCGTCATGCAGCCGTTGCAGCCATCCGCTGGTCATGAGCCGCCGGTCGAAAACATTGAGCGGCGCCTGCACCAGATCAATCGGGCATGCCTGTGTCACCAGCTCCAGCTCCTTCGGATCGTAGATGGAAACGCCAACCTTGGCGACGAGTCCTTCTGCCTTCAACCGCGCAAGGGCTTTTGCCAGCAGCTGCCCGCCATCCCCCAGCAGCTGTTGCGAACGATGCAATAACAGCCCGTACACTCTGTCGGTGCGGAGGCGCTTCAGCGATGCCTTGAGGTGTTCGAATACCCAGCTTTCAACATCATCACCCATTTCTGCCGGAAGCTTGGTAACGACGCGAAAGCCATCGACACCCGCTGCTCCCAGGCAGGCTTCGCTGTCACCATAGGTTACAGCGGTATCAAGCATATCCACCCCGCTTTGCAGCGCATATGCCAAGATTCGCTCCACCTCTGCCTGCCCTGTCTGCTCCCCTGTGTTGGCGATGCCATACTGCATGCCGAACTGGACGGTACCCAGCGCCAACTTCATGACAGCGCCTTCTTCAATACCTCGATGACATACGCCTGCTCCGTTTCCGTCAGCCTGGGAAAGATGGGCAAGCTGATGGCTTCGCGGTGGAACTCTTCGGCTTCCGGACAATAACCGGCCTGGAAACCCATCGCCTCGAAGTAAGGTTGGCGGTGGACTGGAATGTAGTGAATGTTGACCCAGACGCGAGCCGCTAGACAGGCCTCATACACTTGACGCTGGGTCTTCCCGCTATCGGCCTGACGTATTCGAATAGGGTAAAGGTGATAGCTGGACCAAGTATCCTCATGCTGCCTGGGCAGGGTCAGGGGCAGGCAGGCCAGTGCCTGACCGTAGCGCTCGGCAATTACATGTCGCCTGGCGACATACTCTTCGAGGCGCGTGAATTGACTCACTCCCAAGGCCGCATGGATATCCGTCATGCGGTAGTTGAAACCCAGCCCAATCTGCTGATAGTTCCAGATTTCAGGCTCAGGCCGGCTATGCATTTCTGCCTGATCGCTTGTCAGGCCGTGGCTGCGTAAGCGACGCATCCTGCTCGCCAACTCGCGGGAATTGGTCACAGCCATTCCCCCCTCGCCAGAAGTGATGATCTTTACGGGATGAAAGCTGAATACCGTGATATCACTGTAATGACCACTGCCAACCCGCTTGCCCTGGTATGTCCCCCCTATGGCATGTGAGGCGTCCTCAATAATCTTGAAGCCATATTGGCGTGCCAGGGCAGATATCTCTGCCATTTCACAACTTTGACCAGCGTAATGAACCGGTATGACAACCTTAGGCAACTTTCCTGCCTTGTCGGCAGCGTCGAGCTTTTCCCTCAGGCTCTTTACGCTCATGTTGTAGGTTTGGGGATCAATATCGACAAAGTCGACGCTGGCACCGCAGTACAGGCCGCAGTTTGCGCTGGCGACAAATGTATTGGGGCAAGTCCATAGCCAGTCCCCAGGCCCCAGGTTAAGCGCCAGGCAAGCGATATGCAGTGCACTCGTTGCGCTGTTTGCGGCAACAGCATATTCGGCGCCCGCATAGCCCGCAACCAGATTCTCAAATTGCGGGACAAGGGGTCCCTGGGTAAGCCAGTCGGATCGCAGTACCTCGACGACTGCATCAACATCCTCTTGCCTTATGTCCTGACGACCGTATGGAATCATTCTGAGCCCATTGAATAATCGAATTTTTTGGGTTTACCGAACCCTACAACGGCCAAGTCATGGCAAGACCTGACTCAGGGCACGAGAGAACTTCTCGACAAGCTTCTCATATGTCAGCTCGGCCATTGCCACATCGTACGCATTTGACGTGATTCTCTCGCAGTAGGCGTCATCGCGAAACCTCTCCAGCACATCAGGGAAATTGCTGCCATCCTTCTTGAGGGAAATGTAATGTTCGTCCGGCTCGAGGTAGCCGCTATAACCACCCTCATAGAGTATTTGAACCGTCTTGCAGGCTGCCGCCTCAACTTGCCTGCCACTGATGATCCGCATCGGGGCCATCTCTGCCAGGCCATCAAAGTAGCGTGACTTGATTTCCGGCCACGTCGATGCCGGATTGGCAGTCATATGCGCATTGACCTGCTTTCTGAGTTGGTCCGTCAACTCGAAATAATCGCCGCCAGCCTCAGTACCTATCTGACTGCGACAGTTGTTCAGGAAGACAGCGTAGCCCGGCGCATTGAACCGCTTGGCGGGATCGAGCGATATATCAATGCTGAGTTTGTATTCGCGCGCTTTTTCAATGAACAGATCCGCGATCTCCGTCTTCTCGTTATTTCCCAAATACCATGGCGCCTCGAATGCGCGATAGCCTATATCGATACATCGATCTTGCAGCGGCTTCTGTGGTCGGAAAATGGCCGTATCAAACCCGGTGTTGGGCACGCTATCTACGCAGCAGCCAAGCGCTTGCCTGTACATTGACAACACACTCTGATCATTGCTTTGCGAGATCAGAAGATCGATTCCGAGACGGCGGCAGAACCGCATCTTTTCCGGCATCAGCTTGTATTCATTGCCGATGAAGAATGCCTTGGGAACCCTGCACATTGATAAGGCGAGAAAAGCCAGCCTGCGCAAATTCTGCTGGTTCGAAAATACCGAATGCAAGAGCACAATCGCATCGTATTTTTCGCGATGAAAAGACCAGGCAATCGCCGCCTCGTCTGCCAGTGTCTTCCCAGCCAGATTGACAGGATTGCAATCAAACAGGCTGGAGTCGAGAAAGGCTTTGGGCCAGCCATGTTGATATGAAAGCGTCGCGTTGCCTTGCGATTGCTCGAAAACAAGTGCAATGCGTCGCCGCCTCATATTACTCGGCAATACCCCACTCGAATTGAACCTCGTGTGGCATGACGCTCATTTGGCTGCGACGAATGAAATTGATTGCGAAACCAGATCCTCGATGCCTATATCCGGTGTATTTGCCAAGCACTCCTTGATGATCTGCGGCGACAGGTCCGACATAAATCGACGCGGAGATGGTTTTGCCGTCCATAAAGCGAGCCGAAAACCAGCCAACGCAACAATGCGCTGCATACGCCATTGCGGCATGTTCCTGTGCAACGCACCTTTCATCCAATCGACTGCAGCTTCTGCCTCGAACGGTCTCAGCTCGGTCAGATAACGCAAATATTCAATCTCGCTCAAGCGGACATGCGCCCAGGGCGAGTCCCCGATACCCAAGGCGTGCCCGCCGTCGTGGGAAAAATAGGGAGCATAGTTATGAATGATCACCCCGCCGGGCTTTAGCAGACGATACATCTCGGCAAATGCTGCTTCGAGATCCTTGATGTGCTCAAGAACGCTTACCGAATAGATGACATCGAAACTTTCGGAAGGCAGTTCTGTCGCCTGGGTAATGTCACCATGGACATAGTTCGCCCGTGACCGTGTAAGTTGCTTGATGTGCTGGTGCAGATAAGTCTTGTTTGCCAGCCCGCTGTAATAATTATCTATGCCGCTTGCCCTGAACCCCAACTGCTCGAAGGCCTGGATCGAGTGACCGCCAGAGATATAACCAATCTCAAGAATGGATGCATCCGCAGGGACGTTGTAAGCACCGGCCGCCGAGAGCTTCCTGAACATCGCAGCATGCCTGCGCCGATATAAATCAATGGTACTTTTTGTTTTAGCCTCATCTGGCACAAACTCAGGCATACCGTCAGCGTCTTCCGTGTTCTTCAGAAAAAGATTCTTGTTTCTTTGCACGGCTTGAGCTGCAATGTTATTTATTTCTGCAAGACTCGCCCCTAGTGTCCTGTTGCCGATTGCCTTCTTGCAGAAGCCCGTTTCATCAGGATCGGCTTTGCCCCGAGCACTCAGGCTGGACAAAATAAATAGCCCCTTGAAGTTTGTCCAGCCCAACTT
>SXGU01257321.1_pt1 | contig 13952 bp, 6 predicted proteins | sample 3174531 | NCBI WGS metagenome assembly SXGU01 (sample SAMN11356863, study PRJNA531348) | freshwater metagenome | isolation source: freshwater sample F1-140 | place: China: Fuxian Lake, Yuxi | collected 2017-12-25 | reverse complement strand
CTGAACCTGCTCAGCAACGCCGCGAAGTTCACCGAACTCGGCAGCATCGCGCTGCGCGTCGAAGGTGTGTCCGCACAACCCGCCGAGCCAGCCCAGGCACTCGAAAGGACGCTCACGGGCATGCTGCCACGGGCGCGCATCTGCTTCGCGGTGGAGGACACGGGCATTGGCGTCCCCGTGCACGCCGCGGAACGCATCTTCGATGCCTTCACACAGGCGGAAGAAAGCGCTGACCGACGATTCAGCGGCACGGGTCTCGGCCTTGCCCTGTGCCGGCAGCTCGCTGCGTTGATGGGCGGCACCGTCACGCACGCTCCGCGTGCTGGCGGTGGCTCGGTGTTCACCGTCACGCTTGCACTGCAGGTCAGGTCAGTGACGACGGGACGCACGCAGCTGCAGGCCCTGACCGAGCCATGGCGCAACGCAACCGCTCGTCCGGCCGTCGAACGCGTGACACGCCCGGTCGAGGATCGCACTGCAGGACGAGCGATTGACGTCGCAACCGACAGGAGGCCCGAGGTGCGCGGGCCGGAAGCGCCGGCAACCGAGCCGCCGGATCGATACACGGGGCGCATCCTGCTCGCAGAAGACAATCCCGTGAACCAGGAGGTGATGCTCGCGATGCTGGAATCTTTCGGCATCGAGGTACATTGTGTCGGCAACGGTCACGAGGCCGTGCGGGCCGCAATGGAAGGTGGTTTCGACATGGTGCTGATGGACTGCCAGATGCCGTTGATGGACGGCTATGCAGCTACCGGCGCAATCCGGGCCGCGGGCGCACGTGATCGCCGCTTCGGGCCGCTGCCGATCGTCGCGCTCACTGCCAACGCGTTCGCCGAGGACCGTGAGCGCGCCCTTGCGGCGGGCATGGATGACTTCGTGGCGAAGCCTGTGATCATGGGCGAGCTGCATCGTGTGCTCTCCGCATGGTTGCCGGGCGCGGGCAACCATGCGATCACCGGGCGGCCGCCGCCACCGGGACCGGCGCTCCCGGGATTACGAACCGCGGGTTAGCAAGGCGCAACCTGATTGCAATCGGGCCGGTTGGCGGCGCACGCGCTGCGCGGGCCACCGGCGCACCAGCCTGCGGAGCGCAGGCGGCCTGCGGCTACACTCAACCTGCCGAACGACAAGAACCACGCCATGCCCAATGCCACAGGGCCCGATGCCACGGGGTCCAACGACAGCGGCACACCGAGCGAGCAGTACACGACCCTGCGCAAGGCACTCGATGCCTGCCGCGGATCGTTCGTTTCCGCCGGTTTCTTCAGCATGTTCATCAACCTGCTGATGCTGATGCCAGCCCTGTACATGCTGCAGGTGTACGACCGCGTGCTCGCGAGCAGCAGCAACTCGACGCTGCTGATGCTCACCCTCATCGCCGTCTTCCTGTTCGTGGTGATGGGTGGGCTCGAGTGGGTACGCGGCCAGATCATGATCGCCACCAGCCTGCGCCTGGACGCGCTGCTCGGCGCACGCCTGTTCAACTCGCTGTTTGCACGCACGCTCGCATCCGGCGGTCGTGTCTCCAACGTGCAGCCGCTGTCGGACCTGCTGAACCTGCGCCAATTCCTCACCGGGCCCGGCCTGCTGGCGTTCTTCGATGCGCCCTGGTTCCCCGTCTACATCGCCGTGCTGTTCGCCTTCCACTGGATGCTCGGCGCCGCAGCCCTGTTCGCCGCCGTGGTGTTGCTCGCGCTCACGATCTGGAACGAGGCAGTCACTCGGCCGGACCTCGAGGAGGCGAACAAGCATGCCCAGGAAGCGGCGAACCAGACCCAGCGCAACCTGCGCAACGTCGAGGCCATCGCTGCGATGGGCATGCTGCCGCGACTGCGCGAGCGCTGGCTGGACCGGCAGTCGAAACAGCTCGAACTGCAGGCACGGGCAAGCTCGCGTGGCGGCGTGATCACGGCCTCCTCCAAGACCTTCAGGCAGGCAATGCAGACGCTGGTGCTCGGGCTCGGCGCCTACCTGGCGATCAGGAGCGAGATCTCGCCTGGCGCGATCATCGCCGGCTCCATCCTCATGGGTCGCGCGCTGGCACCGCTGGACCAGCTCATCAATTCCTGGCGCGGCTTCCTCTCCGCCCGCGAGGCCTACGATCGCGTGGAGGAACTGCTGGAACTGCTGCCGGCCGACGAGAAGCCGATGCCCTTGCCGGCACCGAAGGGCGAGCTCGCGGTGGAACGCGTCACGGTCGTTCCACCCGGCGGCACCAAGCCCATCCTGAAGAACGTGTCGATGCAGGTTGCTGCCGGCAGCACGGTGGCCATCATCGGGCCAAGCGGCGCGGGCAAGTCCACGCTGGTGCGCGCCATCCTCGGCATCATGCCGGCGAGTCAGGGCGCAGTGCGCGTGGATGGTGCCGAGCTCGGGCAGTGGGACCGCGACGTACTCGGCAAGTACATCGGCTACCTCCCCCAGGATGTCGAGCTGCTGGACGGCAGCGTGGGCGAGAACATCGCGCGCTTCGGCGAGGTGGATCCCGAGCGCGTCGTACAGGCGGCGCAGGCGGCGGGCGTGCACGAGATGATCCTGCGCCTGAGCGACGGCTACGACACGATGGTGACCGGCCAGGTGCTCTCCGCCGGCCAGCGCCAGCGCGTGGGCCTCGCCCGGGCGCTCTACGGCAACCCCAGCATCCTGTTGCTCGACGAGCCGAACTCGAACCTCGACCAGGACGGCGACCTTGCGCTGGCGCGCGCGCTGCAGGCGCTCAAGCAGGCGAAGCGCACGGTGCTGCTGATCACGCATCGCAACAACCTGCTCGGGATCGCCGATCGCATCCTGCTGCTCGTGGATGGCGAGGTGGCGATGTTCGACGAACGCGACAAGGTGCTGGCATCGCTGCAGCAGGCCGCGACGCGTGCGGCAGCGCCAGCGAGTGCCGTCCAGCAAGGCAGCAGCCAGCCGGGCAATGGCCAGCCGGTCCGGAATGCTCTGCCCCTGATGCCGGCCAGCTCGCAAGGCCAGGCAGGAACCGACGCACCGTGAACAGCCCAGACATGAACACACCGGCCATCAACACACCGACGGCGACCAGCACTGCCGACACGACCCGGCAACGCAGCGCTGCGCCAGTGACGTCGGTAGGCGGTGCTGCCGGTGCCAGCCAGTCGGAGCGCCGCGTACGCCAGATCGGCATCGGCATCGTCCTTGCCGTGTTCGTGGGCATGGGTGCGTGGGCGGTGCTCGCGCCGCTGTCGAGTGCCGCGAGTGCACCGGGCATCGTCGCGGTGGAGAACTACCGCAAGCCCGTGCAGCACCTCGAGGGCGGCATCGTGAAGGCGATCCACGTGCGCGATGGCCAGCGGATCGCCCGCAATGCGTTGCTGGTGACGCTCGACAGCGCCCAGGCACGTTCGCAGTACGAGATCGTGCGTGGGCAGCTGCTGGCGAGCCTCGCACGCGAGGCGAGGCTGCTCGCGCAGCGCGACGGCCGCGCCACACTGGCCTTCCCGCCGGAACTGCTCACGCACAAGGACGACCCGCGGGTAACCGAGAGCCTCGCGATCCAGGAGCAGACCTTCCGTGCCCGCTCCGCGGCATACAACAACGAGGCGGCGTCGCTGCGCGAGCGGATCGGCCAGCTGCACGCCCAGGCCGACGGCGTGCGCGCCCAGCGCGCGGGCCGCGAACGGCTCGTGCGTTCCTACGCAGGCGAGCTGGAGGACTTCACGAAGCTGCTCGCGGAGGGCTATTCGGACAAGCAGCGGGTGCGCGAACTCGAGCGCAGCCTGGCCTAGGCCGAAGCGCAGCTGGGCGAGCTGACGTCGAACCTTGCGAGCATCGAGCTGCAGGTGAGCGAGACGAAGCTCCGCATCCTGCAGGTGCAGCGCGACTCCCAGCGCGAGGTCGCGCAGGAACTCGCCGAGGTGCAGGGCCAGCTGTTCGAGATCCGCGCTCGGCTGCAGAGCCTCGAGCCGACGCTCGCGCGCACCGAGATTCGCGCGCCCTACCCCGGCGTCGTGCTGAACCTGTCTGTGCACGCTGTAGGAGGCGTGATCGCCGCGGGAGAGAAGCTGCTCGACATCGTGCCGGATGGCGAGAAGCTGGTGATCGAGGCACAGGTGTCGCCACTCGATATCGACCGGGTGGCCGTCGGCCAGCTCGCCGACGTGCACTTCCCCGCGTTCAAGACCAACCGCCTGACGCGCATCGAAGGCAGGCTCGTGGCCGTGTCGCCCGACAGCCTCGTGGATCCCAACGCCGAACGACCAGCCCCCTACTACCTCGCCCGGGTGGAAGTCACACCTGCGGGTCTCGCGGTACTCCGGGGCGAGAACTACGCGCTCGTGGCCGGCATGCCGGCAGACGTGCTGATCAAGACCGGCGAACGCTCCCTGTTCGACTACATCGTCGAGCCGCTCAGCGACACGGCGCGCCGCGCCTTCAACGAAGACTGAGGACGATGCGCAAGCCAACCCTGTTGCTGGCCGCGTTGCTTGGCACCGTCGCTCCCGTGGCAAGCGGCGAGTCGCTGCTGCAGTTCTACGATGCCGCGCTGCGCTCGAACCCCGAATATCTCATGCGCGAGTTCGGCGTGGACCAGGCACGCGCCCAGCGCGACATCGCCTCGAGCCGGCTGCTGCCCCAGGTGTCGATCAACGCCAACTACTCGCGCAACAACTTCAATGACGACTTCAACGCAGATCGCTACAGCGGCCTGCGCGCCGCGGTGCAGCTGCGCCAATCGCTGCTCGACCTGGCGAGCTTCTTCCGCCTCCAGGGCGCGCGTGCGAACGTGCTGCAGAGCAAGCACCTGCGCGCAGCCGCACGCATGGCCATCGCAGGCGAGGTGGTAGATCGCTACCTGCTCGTGCTGCAGACGGCAGACGAAGTGCAGTACCTCGCTGCGGAGCTGGACGCAGCCCGCAGCGAGATGGCGCGGTTGCGCCTGATGCGCGAGCGCCAACTCGTCAAGGTGACGGACCTGCTGGAGGTGGAGGCCTACTACCAGGAGCTGCTCACGAACGAGATCCAGGCGCGTGCGGACAACAAGGTGGCGCTGGAGCAGCTGCGCGAGACGTCCGGCCTGGCCGCGAACGAGGCAGCGCCGCTCGCACGCGCGAGTTTCGAGCCCATCGATGGCGACGCAGACGCCTGGGTCGCGCAGGCAGCGGAGAACAACGGCACGCTGATCGCCTTGCAGCACGGGATCACGGCGGCCCGTGCACTGCTGCGCAGCGCGAAGTCGGAACACCTGCCACAGCTCGCCATCGTCGGCTCGCAGGTGAATTCGGATCAGGGCGTGGACAACCGGCAGTCGCCGGAGTTCGACGTCGGCTCGATCGGCGTGCAGCTGACGATCCCGCTCTACGAGGGCGGCCGCGTGACCGGCAGCATCGAGGAGGCACGCGCGCGCTGGGAAATCGCGCGCCAGCAGTACGAGCAGGCCTGGCGGCAGGTGGCGCGGGAGACGCGCACGGCCTGGCTCGCCGCCAGCGCCAGCCACGCGCGCGTCGATTCATCCGGCGAGGAAGTGCGCGCGCTCGAACGCGTGGTGGATGCACAGCGCAAGAGCTACCAGCTTGGCGTATCGACGATCGTCGACGTGCTGGTGGCGCAGCGGCGCCTGCTGCGCGCGCGCTTCGACCAGTCGAAGGCCCGCTACGACTTCATTCGCGCCATGGCAACGCTGAAGGTGCGGGCGGGCAACCTGAGCGATGGCGACGTGCTGCGCATCGACAGCTGGATGCGCAATGCGGCGCTCGAGGGCGCGGCACCGCGCGACGAGGACACGGATCCCGGCGTGAACACGGCGTCATTCCCGGCGCCGAGCGTGCAAGGCGTCGCTGCAACAACGTCGGACGACTGGATTCAGCAGGGCCGAACAGCCAACCCGCGCTGAGGCGCCGGACCGCCCGCCCGCAACCCGCACGCTGGGTGAACGAGGTCAGGCCTTCAACCCCCGGAAATGCGAAAGCCGGCCAGGTTGCCCTGGCCGGCTCTCCTCACTCCATCACACAACCACTCAGCAGGCGTCGCATGCCTGCTGGTGGCCCAGCAGTTCAACCGCAGCTGCGTCCGCTGCTGCTTCAGCCAACTGCGCAGAGGCCTCTGCCGCGACATCGAGCGCGCCACTGGACAGCAGCGCCGCCAGGTCGAGCGTCGAACCCGCGGCGTCCGCGCCGATGCTGGGTGCACCGGAGAGGTCGATGCCATCGTCGCCAAGCAGGTCGGCCAGGCTGGCGAGATCCACACCTGCGGCGTCCGCGTCTTCACGAGCAACGTTGAAGTACACGTCGGTCACGTAGGCGCTGCTGCCGTCGAGCCGGGTGGCCGTGCTGCGCTCGAGATGCAGGTTGCCGTTCGCATCGACGAACGGAAGCTCGACGTAGCCCGTGTCGACGCTCGCGATGCCGGCTTCCTCCAGGGTCATCAGCTCGCCCGCATCGGTGACGTGGTTGCCGTTGGCGTCCTGCCACACGAGCAGGTCAGCGAAGTTCGCGTCTGCAGCGTCCACCTTGCCGTCGCCGTTGCTGTCGTAGGCCGCGAGCTCCGCGAAGCCGTCGCCCTTCGTCGTGCCCCCGAACAGCTCGTTGATGTCGTCGATCACGCCGTTGCCGTTGCGATCCACCGCCAGCATGCCATCGCTGCCGGATACCCAGCCCGAATGGACTGCCGTGCCGTTGCCGAACAGGTCGAACTTGCCGCCCGAATCGGCGCGCGACACGGTCTGCACGCCATCGCCGTTCAGATCGATCACGATCGGCGTGATCGTCGCATCCCAGCTCTTGTCGTCCTCACCCGAGGTGAGCGTTGTCCAGTCCGTGAAAGTCACCTGGGCACCGGCGTCGGTCGTCGTCGTGCGAGTGACGTCGCTGTCGATCTGGTCGTTCGAACCGACGTCCTTCATGCCCCAGTACCACCACGACATGTTGTAGCCGTTGTACATCACGTTGGCCTTGTCGAACTTCAGCCTGTACGTGCCCGGGTCGACGTTGAACGAGTAGTTGCCTGACGAGTTGGTGGTGGTCGTGGCGACCACGGCATTCGCCGAGTCGAGCAGCGTCACGCGGATACCGCCGATCCCCGGCTCACCGACGTCCTGGATTCCGTTGTGGTTCTTGTCTTCCCACACGCGGTCGCCGATGCACGCCAGCTTGTAGAAGCCGGCATCCACAGTCGTGTCGTTCTCGCCGGCAGACAGGTTGATCGTCGCCGTCGTTGCCGACGATGCCGTCGTCTTGGCGATGTCGGAGTCCGCGTTGTCAGCCCCGACGTCCGCACGCGTCGACGAGTGGAAGCCGGTGGGCTTGAAGAACTGCACCTTGTAGTCGCCGGCACTCAGGCCACTGAACAGGTACTTGCCTTGGCTGTCCGTGGTCGTGGTGGCGATCACCGTTCCCGCGGAGTTCAGGAGCTTGACGGTCGCGCCCGCAATGCCGTGGTCGCCCGTCTCCTGGATGCCATTGGCATTGATGTCGTGGAAAACGGTGTCGCCGATGCTGCCCTTGACCGTCGGGTCGACGCAGGGGTTCGTGCAGACGAGCAGTTGCTCGAGCTTGAAGTAGTCCTCGGGCGACAAGTCGGTCGTGTCTGCGGCGATCACGATGACGTTGCCCTGGACGTTGCCGGCGTTGAGGTCCGCCCAACGTGCCGAGGACGACGTGGTCGTGTTCACTTCCGTGAAGCCGAGGCCCGAGAGCACCGAGTTGCTCAGGGTGAGACCGTTCGTGAACGCACCGTCGACCTTGCCGATCCACACCTGCATGTCGCTGTCACCCGACACGAAGCCCAGGAAGGCTTTGTCGAGGGTCACATCCTGGTTGAAGCGGAAGACCAGGAAGTTGTCGCGGCCGCCGACGTTGTCGACGGTGTGCTTGTTGCTGCCACCGTCACCCTCGGATCGATCGGTGACACCGAGACCGCCACCGTAGGCACCGACGTAAGCCGTCTCCCACGTGCCGTTCGACTTGTCGCGCGAGAACGCATTCACGTTCACCGCCACGCCGTTGGCGATGTAGGTGCGGGTGTTGCCGTCGTGGCCATCCGTTGCGGTGTCGCCGCTGAAGTCGAAGGTGAGGCACTGCTGCGCGGCGGTGAGCCCGGCATCGATGTCGGTGCGGTTCTGACCGGCCGCGAGCGCGAAGTTGGCGGTGTTGCCGGTCGCGACGTTGGCGTCGGAGTCTTCGGTATCGGACACGCCTGCCTTGTCCTGCGCCGTGAACGCGTAGCCGGTCGGCTTCACGAACTGGACGGAGTACGTGCCTGCCGGGACCTCCGCGAACTTGTAGTTGCCCGTCGCATCGGTGGTTGTCGTCCGGATGATGGCGCCGCCCGCATCCTTCAGGTTCACCGTGACCCCTGCAACGCCCGGCTCGCCGACATCCTGGCGGCCATCCATGTCGCAGTCGAGGAACACCTTGTCGCCAATGCTGCCCTTGGGCGTCGGATCGACGCAGGGGTTCGTGCAGACGAGCAGCTGCTCGAGCTTGAAGTAGTCCTCTGGCGACAGGTCGGTCGTGTCTGCGGCGATCACGATGACGTTGCCCTGGACGTTGCCGGCGTTGAGGTCCGCCCAGCGCGCCGAGGACGACGTGGTCGTGTTCACTTCCGTGAAGCCTAGGCCCGAGAGCACGGAGTTGCTCAGGGTGAGGCCGTTCGTGAATGCACCGTCGACCTTGCCGATCCACACCTGCATGTCGCTGTCACCCGACACGAAGCCCAGGAAGGCCTTGTCGAGCGTCACATCCTGGTTGAAGCGGAAGACCAGGAAGTTGTCGCGCCCGCCGACATTGTCGATGGTGTGCGCGTTGCCGCCACCGTCACCCTCGGAGCGGTCGGTGACACCGAGGCCGCCACCGTAGGCACCGACGTACGCCGTCTCCCAGTTGCCGTTCGACTTGTCGCGCGAGAACGCATTCACGTTCACCGCCACGCCGTTGGCGATGTAGGTGCGGGTGTTGCCGTCGTGGCCGTCGGTTGCGGTGTTGCCGCTGAAGTCGAAGGTGAGGCACTGTTGCGCGGCGGTCAGGCCCGCATCCCAGCTGGTGTCGTTCTCGCCCGACTCGAGGAAGGTCTGGATCGTGTTGCCGGACGCGACGTCTGCATCGGAGTCGTTGAGGTCTGTCGTGCCTGCGGCATCCCGCACGGTGAAGGAGTAGCCGGCGAGCTTCACGAACTGCACGGAGTAGGTGCCGGGATTGAGGCCCGTGAACGAGTACTCGCCCATCGCATTGGTGGTCGTGGTCGACACGATCGTGCCCGAAGAGTTCTTCAGGTGCACCGTGACGCCGGCCACGCCGGGTTCGCCGCTGTCCTGCTTGCCATCCATGTCGCAGTCGAGGAACACCTTGTCGCCGATGGAGGCCTTGCGGAACAAGCCAGCATCCACCGAGAGGTTCTGCTCACCTGCGCTGATCACGACCGGATCGCTCATCAGGGTCGAGGTGGAGATGTCGCTGTCGGCGTTGTCGTTGCCACCGGCATCCTTCGGGCTCACTTCGTATCCGACCGGCTTGACGATGCCGATGACGTAGGTGCCGGGCGTGACGTCGAACAGGTAGTTCCCGTTCGAATCCGTCTGCTGGGTCCGCAGGACGTTGCCAGCCGTGTCCTTGAGCTGCACGGTGACCATGGCGAGCCCAAGTTCGCCCGCATCCTGCACGCCGTTGGCGTTCCTGTCCTCGAACACGCGATCACCAATGGCCGCGGTCAATGCAGGAATCGTGTAGTGCGCCGCATCTGTGTCCTGGACAGTGCGCCCGGCCGCGTCCGTACCAGTGGCCTTGCCGACGTTCACGTACTCGGGGCCGGCAACCACCGTCTCCTGCGCCGTGTAGGTCCACACCTCGTTCGTGTCGAGCTTGCCGTCGTTGTCGGTGTCACCACCGGTGAAGCTGAGGTTGGCGATCCGGTTGTCGGTGACCTCCACGTTGCTGAGCTCGGTCTCGCCGGTGTTGCGCACCTCGTACTTGAAGAGGGCCGTGCCGCCGACGGGAATCACCGGGCCCTGACCAGGCAGGTCTGCATCGAACCAGTCGGTCTTCACGACCGTGGAACCACCCGCCGGCGTCGAGAGATCCGCACCGAGTTCATTCTGCGTTGCGAAGAGGTCCTTGGTCGCCTCGATCGTCGCCGGATTCGCCAGCGCGGCCTGCGTCATGGAGATGACTTCTGCCGCGGTGAACGCGTAGTCCACGTTCGGGTTGGCAGCGTTGAGGAGTGCCGCAGCGGAGTGCCGGAGCAGTGCGGACTCACCACCGCCGTTGGTGCCGAGTGCATCCAGGAGAGACGGCGCACCCGTCACGTTCACGCCAAAGATCGCTTCGTAGCTCTGCGTGGGCGAGTAGCCGGTCTCCGGCCAGCCCGAGAGAGGCGCAGGACCGAACTCCGAGTGCGTCTTCCAGAAGCCGGGCGTCAGGCCTTCTCCACCGTCGCCACCTGGCACGACGAAGCAACCCTGGACGAACTTCTCGATGTCGATGCCAACGGGGCGGAGCTCGCCGAAGTTGTTGTTGACGCTCGACTGGGCTGCGCCCAGCACGATGTTGCTGATCACTTCGTTGCCGGCAACGCTGCCGGGCGTGTTGCCCGCCGTGTCCTTGCCGTCCAGCTTGCCTGCCGGCTGCACGAACTCCGTCACCGCGTAGGTGCCCGGGCGCAGACCCGTGAAGCTGTAGGAACCATCGGGGTTCGTGAAGAACACCGCGTTGACCACATTGCCCAGGTCATCCGTGCCCGACAGACGCACCTCGACACCACCGATGCCCGACTCCGTGCCCTGCTTGATGCCGTCGTTGTTGTCGTCGCAGTACACGAAGCCCGAGATCGAGGAAGGAGCGATGAGTCCTGCATCAATCGTCTGGTTCGACTGGCCCGCAGCGAGCGTCACCAGCTGGCTGAAGCCGGTGACCGCGCTCGCATCGCTGTCTGCCGCGTCCTGACCGTTCGCGAACGCATCCTGGGTGGTCAGGAAGGTGCCCGACGGTGGGTAGAACTTCACGCGATAGTCGCCGGCGGCAAGACCGACGAACTGATAGTAGCCCTGCTCGACGGCGGCCGTGCTGAAGTCGTCGCCCGTCGTTGTGCTGGCAATCAGGTTGCCGGCACCGTCGTACAACTCGACCACGACGTTGTTGACGCCCACCTCGCCCGCATCCTGGATGCCATCGGCATCGGTGTCGGACCACACGAAGTCGCCGAGCTTCGCCTTGTTCAGCTGGATGATGACCGGCTGCGGCTGCGGCTCGTTGGGCAACGCCGTGCGGCCCGGATCGAGAATCTGAGCAAAGTGAACGTCCGGTGGCAGCACGTTGATGCCGCTCTGCACCGCAGCCAGCGAAGCATCCACGAGGAATTGCACATCTTCGGTGCGAACGACCTGCCGACCGTTGTCGGTGACGAGGTCCGGGTTGAGCCCCAGTGCCATCTCGGTGGCTGTGAACTCGAGGATCGTCCAGATCGCCGTCTGAATCTCGCCATAGTTGTACTGCGACTTCACCGGGCCCGGCGGCAGGAGGTCCCCTTCCGGATCGGCGACGAAGTACTTCGAATCCGCAGAGAAGTTCTGGGCAAGCACCCAGTTGATGCGCGCGATCTGCTCGGGCGTGATACGGGTGGACGTGCTCAGGCCGATGGCGGCGTGGCCGGCAGGGTCGGTCGAATCGTAGTTCTCGGTGCTGTTGTAGAGCGTGGGCGAGAACCGAAGGACGCCCGCAGGATTCAGGCAGTAACCGTCGTAGACACCATTTGCCACGAGCGGATCAGAGCTGTTGGTGACCACGACGTCCCAGAAGCTAGGAGCGCCCGCGTCGGGGGATTGGCCAAGCTCGTTACCAGCTGCGTTGACGGCGGACGAAGTGACTCTGATCGTGAATGTCGACATGTTTGCTCCTGGCCGCACCCCCGAGGATCCGTGGTGCCGTTCGAGTCGAAAGTGGTGACTACCCTAAGGCCGACGCGCTGCGCGAAGTGTCAGCCTTTGTATGTGATTTGCGCTCCGCTGGGTACACATCCGCACGCGAAACCGGCCCTGCCGGGCGGCCCGCACTGCGACTTTTGCGTGCGGTGGTTGATCTGCTGCACGCACTAACGCTCCGAAGGCGATCTGGCCCGGCTCATCACTGCGACGGTGTGCGCGGCCTCCCCATCGGCAAGGCCGTCGGGTCTGTTGCGTCATCTTCCAGACATGCTTCCGAGACACTCGCTCGACACGAGCGGCGGCTAAGAAAAACCTGTCTGGTCCGAGCGCTACCCGCCCCCTTGTCCTGGAGGGCAGGTGCGAGCAGGGCTCGCCCGGCACCATCGTTGGTGCCACCGGCATTGCGCCGGCAAGAAGCAGGCCCGATCGGTCGCTTCTACTACTTGCTGCGGCGACGCATCACGACGGCCACCACGGCGGCAGCAGCCATGAGCGCGTATGCGCCCGGCTCGGGGATATTAAAGCCACCGCCGGCGAGCGCCGGAACGGACGCCAGGAAGAGCGCTGCGGAGGAAATGGCGGTACGCACGTTAGATCTCCTTTGAGATTAGTGGGAGTCCGGCGTCTTCAGGCAGCTGGGCTACCCTGCACTCCGGCACAAACGGACTAGATCTCTGACGGCCACCCCGCAATCACGACGCGCGCCAGAGCGAGTGCTTAAGCACACAGCGTGCCCTCCGACCTAACCACCTGTTTTCTATTGGCTAGCGAGTGCGACCCTAGTCACATAGTCCGAACGCCTGTAAAGAATACTGACAGTCCCACGGCGCCATGCGGCCGCCGCGGCGCCGGGCATCGTCGTTGCGCGGCGCGTGCGACAAGCACTCGTGCTGAGCGCCGGACGATTGCCTTGACGGCCCCTGCTCGCGCACGCTCGGCCGAACGCCCCCCGGGTCGAGCTGCCCAGCACGACCCGACCACCAATCCTCTCGACAGGTTCCGATTCGATGCACAACGCAGATCAGGATTCCGCAGGAACATCGGTCAGTGGATTCACCGCGATCGCCGACCGCCTCGCGATCATCGACGTCATGTCGACCTACGCCACCGGCCTCGACGCCCGGGACTGGCCCCTCTGGCGATCCGTCTTCACGGACGAGGTGCTGTTCGACCTCAGCAGCTGGACCGGCATCCCCGGCAGGGTCCTGAACGCCGACCGCGTGGTGGCAGCCCAGGCCCGCGAGTTCGCCGAGCTCACGGTGACCCAGCACTTCATGACCAACCACCGGGTGACGATCGACGGCGATCGCGCCCGCCTGCTGGCGCACATGCGGGCCGAGCACTGGATTACCCTCGAGCCCCGGGCAGGGGACCGGCACACCGAGCGCTACACGATGTTCGGCTACTACGACGACAAGCTGGTACGCACCCTGGACGGCTGGAAGATCGCCGAGATGCAGCTGAACGTGACCCACACCGAGGGCCGGCGCTGGGTGATGGAGGAGGCGGCGCGCCGGGCGAAGGCGAAGAAGGCGGCCGGGGCCTGACGCCCGGTCCGCGAGGCCGATCGGGGATGTGCGGGCAATCTCCTGCCGCCGGATGCGGCCTCGGGCGCCCGGGCCCAAGCCCTGCCCTCAGGCCCTCTCGAGCCCGCACCACTCCGCAATGAACAGCGCCGTCGTCTGGGTGATGCGCCGCACCGACTCCAGCTCCACGCACTCGTCGTAGCCGTGGATGTCCTTGCTCTTCGGCCCGTACACGAGCGCGGGAATCCCTGCATAGAGGCCGAAGAATCGGTTGTCTGCCGTGGCCGTGCTGGCCATGTCCTGCAGCGGCGTCCCGAACACCTGCCGATGGGCGTCGTCCAGCACGGCCCGCGGTGCCTCGTGCCCCTTCAGCACGAAGGGCTCGGCCTGGAAGCCTTCCCACACCACCGTCGGTGGCGAGTTGCCGAGATAGGGGTCCCGCGCCGCCGCCTCGCGCACGCAGGCCTCCACCTGTCGCCGCGCCTGGGCGAGCGACATCGACGGCAGCACCCCCGCACGCATGTCGAAGCTGCACCAGGAGGGCACCGAGCTCG
>SXGU01094715.1_pt1 | contig 13952 bp, 8 predicted proteins | sample 3174531 | NCBI WGS metagenome assembly SXGU01 (sample SAMN11356863, study PRJNA531348) | freshwater metagenome | isolation source: freshwater sample F1-140 | place: China: Fuxian Lake, Yuxi | collected 2017-12-25 | reverse complement strand
TCCGGTGTAGAATATCCGCAACCATCCATGGTCCATTACCTCCTGCCACATTTGCAGCTGATGTCAGCTGATTAATGTAGCAGAACTTTTGCGGTAGGCCATATGAACCCGGGTCCGACCTTGATGGTGCCATCATTGAACGGCTCTTGGTGGGCATCCTCCCGGTGTTGGCGGGAATCAACCTTCAATATTATTTTTCCCGGGTTGACAATGAAAAGCTGGGGGCCGGGACCAAATTGCCACATAATCCAAGTGCCCTGGTGGGGGTGATGGAGGGAGCTTCCGGTGACCTCCGAACCGGGCTTCCCATGCAAGCCGTGGAGATTCACATCCCATTGCGCCTTTTGGTGGTTGTGGATTCAACGCCGGAAATCCTTGGATCCATTCTGACCCACAAAGGGTATGTCCAGGATATGGTGGAAAACGGATGGGTTCGTTTGGCCTGTCTTGATAGGCGAACCGGCAAGCAATACTTCCGGGTTCCCAAGGTGGGATTTGAGGAAATCCTGGTTCCCCAAATTACAGTGGAATTGGGGGGAACCCATGCCTCCTGAAATTCCTGATTGGTTGCCTTACCAAGCGTCAATTTTTCTTTTCCTTTCCATCCTTGTTCCCGTGGGGCTTGCCGTGGTTTTTGCCATTTCCCTTGGATGGAAAAAACCGAACGAAGATTGGGAATGGCCAGTAGGCATTATGGCAATGGTCGCCTTGGGGATTTCCCTTTGCTTGTTGGTGATCCTTTCGGCATGCTGGTTCTACCTGGATCGACCAAGGCTTGAAGTGCCGCTCCCGTGGGGGTTACTTGGGAAGGAACCGGTCTTTCTTTGGGATGAAGCCACCGCACTTTGGGGAATAGTTGCTGCCCTCATGGGATTTGCCACCATTCGCTTTTCTGTGACCTACCTTCATCGGGAAACCGGTTATGTACGATTTATGGCGATTGCGTTGGCCTTTTTGGGTTCCATGCTCGGGGCCATTGCTGCCGACAACCCGGTTCAGATGGCGGCATGGTGGGAAGTCATTGGGGCTTCCTCGGTATTGCTAATCGGGTTTTACCATGAAAGGCCTGGACCATGCACTGGTGCCGTGGCGGTGTTTCGTCAATACCGCATTGCCGATGCGGGAATGCTATTGGGTTGCGGCCTGATGCTTGCCCATGAGGTCCATGGGTCCTTTGGTTCCCTTGCGATTCTTCCCGGACCCGTTTCGGTGGTTTGCTCTTTGGGTTTTTTGGTTGCGGTCCTGGTCAAATCCGCCCAACTTCCCTTTAGTGGATGGTTGCCCCGGGCGATGGAGGGGCCAACCCCCTCAAGTGCCCTGTTCTACGGAGGTCTGTCACTGCATTTGGGAATCCTGTTGGCGTTGAGGTTGCACGGTTTATGGGAGGAAAACCTCCTTGCCCGAACGCTTTTAATCGTTTGCGGAGCAGCTACCTCCCTGGATGCTGGAATCCGAGCCCGGGTCACGCCGGATGCCAAAACGGCCTTGGCATGGTCTGCCATGTCAACCATTGGTTTGCTTTTTGTCCTTCTTGGTTTTGGATTTTGGAAACTGGTGGTTTGGCTTGTAGCGGGCCATGCCATCCTACGCTGGTACCAACTTCTCCGGGCCCCATCCCGGCCGGGAGACCTGGCTTGGTTTCGAAGGTCCATGGGACTACCTCTTTCCCAATGGGCTAAAGAATTGCGATTCATTCGGGTATGGCTTGCCCTTCGATCACTCTTTATTGGCCCTGTATTCGCCCTGGGCATCCTGGTTTCTTCTTTTAGGTCCCTTTGCACCCAAATTGGTCGTCAAATCGGCAATTGGTGGGGATCCCTGATTCCCCTCCTGGTGGCATTCTTCCAAGCCTGGATGGTTTCGGACATCGTCGAAGGAGGTCGAGTCATCCTTGCCGTCCTTGGCTGCACCCTTTTCATGTTTATCGCTACCGCACCATTCCTGAAAGGGGCCTTCTGGATCCTTCAGACTGGGTTTACCGGGGCCTTGGCTGTTATCTTTACCGCTTTCCTCCACGAGGTTACCCCGAACGAATTCCAACCCATACTTATCTGGGGAGGAACCCTTGGTGTCGCGGTTGGGCTTATTACCGTGGTGGGTGCCCGAAGCGTTACATTTGCGATTTCAGGAGCCATTCAGGCTTTGGGGGGTATGTCTGTCCTCTCCATGGCGGGGGGCCACGGCCAAACTTGGGCTCATGCGATCCTGCTTTTGGGGGCGGGCACCATTGGGTCCCACCTTGTTTGGCGGGTAGCCGAGCGCATTGGGGAGGATGGCTGGACGAACCTGGGCGGAATGGGTTGCGAGGCTCCAAGGTTTCACGCCATGATTCTCCTCCTTTTGGGATTGCTCATTGGTATGCCACCCTGGCCATCGTTTTATGTAATCGATGGGGCGGTTGAAACAGTGTCCCTTGTCTCACCTTGGCTATCAACACTGATTGCCTTATCGTGGGCGGTGGTCGCCTTTCATGTGGGTCGAGCCCTTATCGAGGCATGTTGGGGCCCGGCCCGGGGAGCCGTTTTGGAAGGACCAATTCCTGATTTACTTAACCGGGAATGGTATCCCACCCTTTTGGCCTTGGTGATACTGGGTCTGGCGGGATTCCTTTCAGCCGTAATGCCCTTGAATACCCCATTAACCCAATCCCCTCTTTTTAAATCGGGGGAATTCCAAATCTCGCTAGCCAAGCCTATATTCCTAGCATTACCAAACAGGGAGACGAAACCATAGTGACCGCCGATACAGAACATTTGCCGAATGGTCACCCTCCACAAGGAACAAAGCGCCACGGCTTTCTTCCTGATTTCATGGCAAGCATTGTGGTTTTCCTGGTTGCCCTACCTTTGTGTTTGGGAATTGCCCAAGCGTGTGCCCTATCCTCGGATCCAGTCGACCAAGCCCGAGCCGCCCAAGTGGGTATCCTGACCGGGGTCATTGGTGGAATATTTGTGGGCAGCCTTGCAGGTTGCCCTTTGCAGGTAAGTGGCCCCGCAGCGGGATTGGTGGTTTTGGTGATAACCGCCAAAAGCCAATTGGGAATCACCTCCTTTGGTTGGGCGATCCTGGTGGCCGGGGTGTTTCAAATCCTGGCGGGAACTCTCAAGTTGGGTAGTTTATTCCGGGCCATTTCGCCCGCTGTTATCCATGGTATGTTGTCTGGGATCGGTTTGCTCATAGCCCTTAGCCAATCCTATGTGCTTTTGGATCATGCACCCGACCCCTCTGGAAATGGCCTAAAAAACCTTTTTTCCCTGCCAACTGTTTTGCTCCAATCGGTTTCCCCCTCCGGGGAACCGGCCCATAAGGGTGCTGCCTTGTTGGGTACGATTACCATTGGAATCATTCTATTGTGGGCAAAGTTTCAACCCAAATCCTTAAAGTGGCTTCCTGGCCCCTTGGTTGCTTTGGCGATTGCCACGGGATTTACCTATCTGGTCCAGTTGCCAGTCCGGCGCATTCAACTTGCGGGTTCCCTTGAAGAGGCATTTCATTGGCTCGATCCCTTTTCGTTTCCTTTGGAATCATGGATCCAGATTCTGAAACATGGCCTTGGCATTGGTTTCGTGGCAAGTGCCGAGAGTCTCCTTTGTGCTTCCGCGGTGGACACGATCACCCGGGGAAAACCATCCGACAACAACAGGGAACTGTTGGCCCAAGGGATGGGGAACACCCTGAGTGGATTAGGTGGATTGCTTCCGATTACCGGTGTCATTGTTCGATCCAGTGCCAATATTCAATCCGGGGGCCAAACCCGGGTTTCGGCGATTCTCCATGGAGTTTGGCTCTTGACCATTCTCTTGCTGATACCTGGTTTACTTTCGGTGATACCCACATCGGCCCTGGCCTCTGTCCTTGTTTACATAGGGTTTCGGTTGGTGGATTTTCCTTTTATGAAATCCATGTGGCGTCATGATAGGGCGGAATTGGGGGTTTTCCTGGTGACACTTTTAGTCACGGTAATGGTGGACCTTTTGATGGGGGTGGTGGCAGGTTTTCTGGTTGCCATGGTTCGGCTCCTATGGAACTTGACCCACATGAGTGTAATCAAGGAAGGAGAAAACCGGATTGTTTTTCGGGGAAATGCCACTTTTTTGCGCTTGCCTGTGCTGGACAAAATCATCAAAGAACAGGGCGACATGAAGGGTGCCTGGGAAATTGACATGACCGAAGTCCTTCACATGGACCATGCTTTTTCCGAAGCGATAAAAACATGGCAAATCCGGGTTGAGGCAAAAGGGGGCAAGCTGATCCTGGTCCTTCCAGCTCCAGGTTTCCTGCACCTTAAATAGTCGTCCCTGAATATTCTTCCGGCCGGACTTTGCAAGGGCCACCTTTTGGTCAAACCTGGCTTTAAAGTTAGCGGATTTGGAACCCCGGAACCATTTTACGCTGGGCGAAAGGAGAACTTTATTCCAAGATGATGGAGTCGGTTCCCTCCATCCCTTTTTGGGGTCCTCCCATGCCAAGATTCTTCGTTTCCCTAGCTGCGTTGATTGTTTTTTCCTTGGGACTTTTTCCTGCCGAACCTGTTGGCACCCCATTCCAAACCCTTTTTGATGGCAAGTCACTGGAGGGCTGGAAGCATGCAGGCAATTGGTTCATTGAGGATGGCATCCTAACACGCAAGGGCAAGGGTGGCGACATCCGGTTTGAGAAGTTCAAGGTCCCGGATGATTTTGAACTCGTTTTCGAGTGGAAGGTGGCCAAAGGATCAAACTCTGGGGTGTATTATCGTCCCGGCCAATACGAATACCAAATTCTGGACAACAAGGTTCATAACGATGGCAAGAACCCTCGCACCAGTGCCGCCAGTGTCTATTTCTGTATGCCTCCCAGCATGGACGCAACCAAACCTGTTGGGGAATGGAACCAGGGCCGCATAGTTTGTAAAGGCTCAATCATTCAACATTGGCTTAACGGTGAAAAGGTGATTGATTTTGACTACACCGATCCCAAATGGTCATTCGAGGTGGAACTCCTCAAAGTTCGGGGAGCCAAGCTAGCCGATCGGGGTGCCAACCTGAACCTGCAGGATCACGGAGACCCGGTTTGGTATCGCAATATCAAAATGCGCTCGATTGGGGCGGATGAAAAGGTAGAACACACCCAAGTATCCCCGGCGACTGTCCCGGAAAACATTCTTAAGGGTGAAAAAGCCTACCTTGAAGCAGGGAAAAAGAGGAATAAATAGGATTCTTGATTGATTGGAAAACGGGAAAAGCGTCCTTTACAGTAATAGAACTGGTCCTTAACCCATGGCCTGAAATGGCCAAAATTCGAACATTTCCCATCCCGGAGGTGCCTCTCCCTTTCTGGGTAATCGGGAAGAAAAGTAAAAATGGGCAACATATGAAAGCATTTTGTCCCCTCAAGGGCTAACTCCTACCCATTATTTTCCCGATAACCGTTACTGTCGCTCAAGTCGTTACTACCAGACCGCCGATGACATAGCTAGAAGGGCCATTCCGACTACCCCGCCCATGGAGGGTTTGGGGGTGGTAAGCGTTCGAGGTTGGAATGGCAAGCGAGGAAGGGAGACCGAAATGAAACGAGCGCGGTCTTTGGCGATGTGGGCTCTCATGAGTCTGGCACCGTTTGGTTTGTCCGGCTGTATTCCGTATTCGTTGGCATTTTTGCCCGCTTTGACGGTCCAGCCCTGGGTTACCGACCGGATGGAAGAGAAATTCAGCAAAACAAACGATCACAAAACGCCAATCCTGCCGCCGATTCGGCAGGGGTTTGCGCCTCCAACTTGTGAAGACCCGCCGGATGAGGCTCAGGTGATTCGGGCCATGCCTAGGCTGGCCCGGGGCGTACCCTTTTTTTACGAAGAGTTTCGTGACGATATCCAGATCGTAACCGAGAGGATGGTCGACAAAATTGATCCTCCCCGGTTCTTTCCGCTCATAGGGCCGGCCCAGCTTCACCACTGCCACTGGAAATGCACCATCTATTACAACGAGATCATCGAATCAGGATATCCCTTTGCCATGAAGGTAAAGAATCCCCGGGTTCAAGTGCTCTACATCGACAAGGACCATCTCCACATGTATGTGGGTGACGATCCTGAAACGCAAAAATCGGTTACCCGGGATTTGACTCCTCATTCGATTCCCAACCAGTAATGAGGTCAAATGGTTTCCAAGGGTCGGGCATAAGCTCGGCCCTTCTCGCCACTTACCTCAATAAAACCGGGCCGTTTTGAAAGCTTGAGCTTGGAATCAACCGACGAAAGCCCGCATCCACTCACCCCAAAGCAGGTTTGTCATGGGCACCCCAAAATACAAAGCACTTGGTATCAGGGTCCTTGGGGGCCTCCCCTTGGGATTTTTCATCCTTCAAGGGCCAACAATTGGTGCCCAAGAGGACCTGCCCCGGCCTTCACGGCGCATCCAGCTCTATCCTGACCGACCCACCGATATTTCTCCGCCGGAAAAAATCTACCTCCAAAACCAATCCCAAAAGATTGAAAAAGCCCGCCTTGAGGCTCGTGCCCAACTTGATGCCTATCGGGTTGAGTTGGCTTGGCTGGCAGATCCGATGCTCTTTGCCCAGCCTCCGGGGGTCAAAGCCGTCCTGAAGGATGAGTCTTTCGTGGTGGAGTTGCGTGGGGTGGTTTCCTCCAACACCCTAAGGCAACGGGCCCTGGATCTTGCCGGGAAATATTCCGATACCCCCATCAAGGACAAATTGATGGTTTTAATCGCTCCCTCACCCCGCCGTCCCTCGACGCCGGTCAACGAACTTCATGCCAAAGCCGAACGACACATCACCGATAAACTCATCGAGTTCAGCCAGGATTTGCGAGTCGAAGAGGTCTACTCGAACGGGATGATTCGGCTGGGTGGCAGACTCCTTTCCTATGAGGACAAAGTCTCCGTGAGTCGTAGCCTAAGGCGCCTAAACGGCTGTACGGCCGTGGAAAACCGCTGTGAAGTTGGCTCTATGCTCCAGGATGAGCAGCTTGTCACTCTCATATCAAGCGATGGCAACCTCAGCCTTCCTGGTCGTATTCAGGAAAAAGAGATGGGGCCCGTGGTGGTATTGCCAAGCGATGATCCCCTGGGGCGAGGCAATGTAGTCCAAAAGCCGTTGGAACCCCCTCGTTCAACCCCTGAACCGTTCTCAGCGGCAGGTCCCACCCAGCCAAGCAACCAAAGCCTGACTACGAACACTACCAGAGTCGCAGAGAAGGATTACACCTACTCCGCCCGCGGGCAGATGTCTGCCATTGCCGTGGCCCAATCAGGGAGGGTGATGCGTCCTGCCCAGGAAATCCAAACCCTTGATGGGGCAACGGAACCAACCGGGGAAATTTGGCTGGGGGGATCTCCCCGGCATTATCAGGGCAAACCGATCCAGCTTGCGGGTGCGGTTCGAGTCATCCCCAAAGAAGAGGCCCAACGACGGTTTGGCCTGCGGACCGAAACGGTTGCAGCCAGGGGGCCAGTTCCCTTGGCAAGGCCAACGGTGCAAACCGGCAGCTTTACCTTGGAGGAGGTTCCCGAGGCCAATACGGTCACAAATACACAATTTGTTCCTCCCACCGGCATTATCAAAAGGGAAACCTTGAAAACGCCTAAGGCTTCGGATGTAGCGGCACCTTCCACGGGATCCATTGAGTTTGATACTCCTTTGAGCCGAACCCTTCCTTTGGAAGGATTAATCGATTTGGCAAAAAAAGCCTGTGGGAGTTATGCCCTCGATGTTACGGGTCGGATGAAAGAGGATGAATCCCGGATAACCATCCAGGTACGGGATAGAAGGTCCGAGTCAGAGGTCCTCCGGCGTGTCTTGGCCTTGGCCTCCTTTGCGGATCCGTCCGTTCGGGTAGAGGTCGAGATTGTGCGGTGAGGATTAGGGCAAGAATTCCAGAAAAGCTAGCGCACCTGGAGTAAGACTGGTTCAGAATTGAGGAAGCCTTCCTCGCGGCTGCGGCCGGGTCTACCTTCGGGAAAACCCGGCCGCAGTCCTTTTTTGAATTCCATAGCCAGGATTACTTCCTGCCAGACGATTGACCATGGGGTCTGAGGCTTTGATTTTCGAGGTATCCTTCCTTGGTTAAATTGCCTGAATCAGGCGTCAACAGGATCGCCAAACCCCTTGAAAAATAGCGGGTTTGGCCTAATATGAGAAATACTTAAACATTTGGTATCGGGAGCCTTGGCCTGTGCGGATTCGCTCGGTGGTGATGTTTTGTGTCAGGATTCCCCTTCGTCGGGAAATTCGCCATGCCTCGCATGTTAGGCTTCATACCGATTCCCTGATTGTTCGGGTGACTCTGGCCAACGGCATGGTGGGTTATGGCGAGGGTCTTCCCCGGGATTATGTAACCGGTGAAACCCTGGATGTGTCTTCAGAACTTTTGCGCAAAACCGACCTTAAAGGCCAGTTGGGAAAGGTATCCGATTGGGATGATGCTTTGCAGATGATTGGCCGCTTGAAATTACCCTAGGTCCCAGGGGACGACCGCAAGTGTGTGGGCAATGCGGCTCGGTGTGCCCTTGAGATTGCCCTATTGGATGCTTATGGGCAGCATTTTGGCCAATCCCTTGGTTCGATTGCTGCCAAACTTGCCCCCGAACTGGCCCAAAACCAGTCGGAGGTACGCTACAGCATGGTAATCACCTCTTCCAGTGGTTGGAAATTGGCGGTGAAATCCTTTGGATATCGCCTTTATGGGTTTCGGCAGGCAAAACTCAAGGTTGGGATCGAAGGGAAGGACGATGTTTCAAGGGTTGCCACCCTGAGGCATTTTGGTGGTGGCCAATTGGGGATTCGGCTGGATGCCAACGAGGCATGGACACCCGAAGTGGGCCGGGAGGTCCTCGGGAAAACCAGGACAATGGGGATACAATGGGTGGAACAACCATTTCCCCATGAAAACTGTAATGATCTTTTTAACTTTCGTCGGGAAACGGGGGCCGCCGTTATGCTGGATGAATCCCTCTGTTCCATGGTGGATGCCAAACGGGCGGTGGCGGGGGGGTGGTGCGATTTATTCAATCTGAGGTTGTCCAAGTGTGGGGGTTTTCTGCCCACTCTGGCCTTGGCCCGCTTTGCCCATCAAAATGGCCTGTCTTGTCAGCTGGGTTGCCAGGTGGGTGAAACTGCAATCCTTAGTGCGGCCGGACGGTTATTTGCCCAATCGGTTTCCGGTTTGAAAGCCCTTGAGGGCTCTTATGATCGGCATTTGGTAACGGAATCCTTGGGTAAAATGGATTTGACCTTTGGTTGGGGGGGCAAGGCCCCTGCTTTAACCGGTGCTGGGTTGGGTGTCGATATTCGGCCCGATGCCTTGGCCAGGGTAACCCAATTGGAGGAAACGATCCTTGGCTGAGAGGTCCTGTCCGCCTGATCCCCTGGGACATCCCCACCCTTTCCCCTGTTCCGATGGGCACCAACTTGCCTTTTATGAATATTTGCCAACCTCAATTCAACCTCAAACCACCCATGTGGTTTTTCTCCATGGAATTCAATCCCACGCCGGTTGGTATACGGGCAGCTGCAATGAGTTGGCCGCCAAAGGGCATCATATCCTCTTTCTGAATCGCCGGGGTTCGGGCAAGGACCCCGTTCGTCGGGGAGACCTGCCCGGTTGGCGGCGATTGGTCCTGGATGTTCGGGAATTTCTACAAAATCAGCAGCAAAAACATCCAGGGGGCCGATGGTTTCTTGGGGGTATTTCCTGGGGTGGGAAAATAGCCTCTGCGGTGGCGGCCCGTTGTCCAGACCTGATCGAGGGATTGATCCTTGTTTGTCCGGGGCTGGTTCCTCTCGTTTCTCCCCCGCTATCCAAAAGGCTGGCCATCGTCCTTTCGAGCCTTTTTTGGCCCGCAAAGCAATTTGCTATCCCTTTGGCTGACCCGGCCCTTTTTACAAGCCATTCCCTTTGGCAGGCTTATTTGTGTAAGGATGAGGATTCTCTTAGGACCGCCACGGCAAGGTTTTTTGTAAATAGTGTCCGGTTGGACATTTGGTTTCGGTTCAGCTGTAGGGGTTGGAAGGTGCCAACCTTATTGTTATTGGCGGGAAACGACCGAATAGTAAACAACAAGGCAACCCGGGATCGAATCGGAGACTTGGCCCAGGGCCCTACCAGGATCGTGGAATATCCCAATGCCAATCACACCCTTGAATTTGAGGGCCCAGAAGTCCCATGGATAAACGATTTGGACCAATGGCTTTTGGGAAATCGTACGCCGGAAAAGTGATTGCCCTTTCCCCAGTTTGACAAGTATGTGAGAATATTGGAAGATTCCATGGAATATTAGGGAACCTTTTTCCAACGGTAACCCTACTATAAGTATGGGCGATAATAAATAAAATCGTTACGGGAGTAAGTCTCCGTGAACTTTGCCAGAAATCAAAAATTCACAAATTTTTGGGAAAGGGCTTTGTCCAAGTCCTTTCCTGCCATTCCATTATGGGTAAGAGCTCGGCGGGATCAACCCCGTTTGGGTGCCAACCATTTCAAGTATTACCAACCAAGCCTTGATAACCTGGAAAACCGGGTTGTTCCCGCCTCGATTTTGGTGGGAAACCAGATTAGCTTTGGAATCAATCCAGGGGAGTCCATCGTTGACCCCGATGGATCACAAATTCGTGAAGGCAACCGCTTTTTGGGTTTTGACCATGGCCCTGGGAGTTCCCCGGTCAATATCACTTTTGTGGACCAGGAATTGGCGGACCGTGTTCCCAAAGCGGAACTTGCCGACTCGCTGGTGGTGATTATCCGGCCCACGGGGGACCCCCTCGTTCAAATCAGCGAGGCACTTGCAGGTTCCTCGGGAATCGAAACGGTTCGCATTATTAGCCATGGCAAGGCTGGGGCCATTGTCCTTGGTGGCCAGGTGGTGGATGAAGCCCTCCTTCAAAGTCAGCGTTCCACCATTGCCGGTTGGGGTCGGGCCTTGGGTTCGGATGCGGATATTTTGCTTTATGGATGCTCGGTTGCCTCGACCGGCACAGGAAGAGACTGGGTCGATTCCTTGGCCAGGATAACAGGTGCCGATGTTGCCGCTAGCAATGACCCCACGGGTGCGAGGGGTAACCTGATTTTGGAATATGTTTCCGGGAAAGTAACTCCGACCCTGGTGGCTACCCAAAGCGCTTGGGAGGAATCCGGGGTCCGGCTTCCGAGCGAAGGGGATTATGTTTACGAAATCAGTAATGGCAAAGCCATCGTTACAGGCTACACCGGGACGGGAGGGGCTATTACTGTCCCGGCGACCCTGGGAGACCTGCCGGTCACCGCTATCGGAGACTATGCCTTTAGTTATAATGCCAGTCTGACCAACATCATCCTTCCCGAGGGTCTCCTTGCCATCGGGAACGCTTCGTTTGAATCCTGCTCGGGCCTTTTGGGCATCACCCTTCCTGGTAGTCTCACATCAATAGGGGAATCCGCTTTTTCGTATTGCTCCAGCCTGGATAGTTTTGTGGTGAGTTCGGAAAGCCAAACCTACGGCAGCTTTTCTGGTATTTTGTACAACAAGGCCCTGACAACCCTTATTCTTTACCCTCAAGGCAAACAGGGAGAGCTAAACTCCTTTCCCGGGACGATTACCTCCATTGGGGATGGTGCATTTGCTTCTTGCAACGGGCTGACCGGCATCATCCTGCCTGAGGGCCTTACCTCCATCGGGACGGGTGCGTTTTCATCCTGCAACAGCCTGACAGGCCTCAATCTTCCCCAAAGCCTCGTCTCCCTTGGGGTCAATGCTTTTTCCTATTGCAGCGGATTAACTACTGTCTCTTTTGGAGAAAACCTTGCCATTATCGAGGGCGGCGCATTTTACGGTTGCAGCAGCCTAACCAAAATCACAGCTTCGGGAAATGCCCCAACCCTTGGAACAGATGTATTCATCGATGTTTTGGCTACTCTTTATTATTATCATGACACCACCGGGTGGACCAACCCTTGGGGTGGTCTGACTACGGTTGGCCAGGATCGACCCAGCCAGGGGGATTTTGATTTCACCATAAACGATGGCAAGGCAACCATTACAGGTTACACCGGATCTGGGGGAGCTATTACTGTCCCGGATACCCTTGGTGGAATGCCTGTCACTACCATCGGAAATAATGCCTTTCTTGATAAAGCCAGTCTCACCAGTATTATCTTGCCGGACAGCCTTACCACCCTAGGGAAAAGTGCGTTTCAATCCTGCGTAAACCTGACTGAAATCACCTTTGGAACCAACCTCACCACAATCGGTGACAGTGCTTTTGAATCATGCGCTGGCCTGGCCAGCATCAACCTGCCCAATAGCATCACCACACTCGGGTTTGGTGCCTTTTTTGCTTGCGGAGGCTTGACCAGTATTACCATTCCGGATAGCCTCACTTCCATTGGGGACCATGCGTTTGAATTTTGCTATGCCCTCACCACCATCACCCTTGGATCCAGCCTCACTTCCATCGGGGACTATGCGTTTTCGAGTTGCTCCGCCCTGAACTCCATTACCTTTAGAACCAGCCTCATTTCCATCGGAAACTATGCGTTTTCTGGTTGTACCAGTTTAACAAACATTGCTCTCCCGGACCCCCTTGCCACCATTGGGGATTGGGCGTTTTCTGGGTGCACTGGTATGACCAGTCTTATCCTTCCGGAAAGCCTTAACACCATTGGGAACAATGCGTTTAATGGTTGTACCGGCCTGACCACAATTACTGCGTTGGGTAATGCGCCAACACCTGGAACCGCTGCATTTCTCAATGTCCCGGGCACCGTTTATTATTATCATGGTACGACAGGTTGGACAAGCCCCTGGGGCGGCCTTACCACAGTGGCGCAAAATCGACCCAACGAGGGTGGTTTTGATTACACAATCATCAATGGCAAGGCTACCATCACCGGCTACACGGGGGCGGGGGGAGTTATTGCGGTTCCGGCGACGCTTGGGGGAAAGCCTGTCACCACCCTCGGGGATGGTGCGTTTTTGAATAAAACGAGCCTGACCGAAATAACCCTTCCCAACAGCCTCATCTCAATCGGGAACAATGCGTTTAAAGGTTGCAGTGGCCTGACTAAAATCACTTTTGGAACCGGCCTCACCGTCATTGGGAACAGTGCGTTTAAAGGTTGTAGCGGACTGACCACCCTCACTTTGCCCGATAGCCTCACCTCCCTTGGGAGCGAAGTGTTTTATTCTTGCAGCGGGTTGGTCAGTATCACCTTTGGCACCAGCCTTTCTACCATCGGTTTATGGGCGTTTGGCGGATGCAATCTCCTGGATAGTTTTGTGGTGGTGACCAGCAACGAATCGTTCAGTAGCGACTCGGGAATTTTGTACAACAAAGCCCAAACAACTCTCCTTCAATGTCCCCAGGGCAAACAGGGAGAGCTTAACTCCCTTCCTGCTACGGTCACCGCTATCGGGGCCCATGCGTTCAGATTTTGCAGCGGCCTGACCAAAATCACCCTCCCCGACAGCCTCACAAACATCGGTGGTGGTGCGTTTTATGGTTGCTCCAACCTGACCAATATCACCTTTCCCGAGGGCCTCACAACCATTGGGTCGTGGGCGTTTGAATTTTGCCATAAACTGACTAATATCATTCTACCCAACAGCCTCACTTCGCTTGGCGAAGGTGCGTTTGGAAGTTGCAGCGGCCTGGCCAGCATCACCCTGCCCGAGGGCCTCACCACCCTTGTCGCTTTTACATTTGTGGATTGCAGTGGCCTGACCAGCATCACCCTTCCCGAGAGCCTTGCCAGCATTGGGAACAATGCGTTTAAGGGGTGCACCAGGCTGAACAGCATCACAGCGTTAGGCAATGCACCCACACTTGGGACGAATGTATTTCTCTCCGTCCCAGGTACCCTTTATTATTATCATGGTACGACAGGTTGGACAAGCCCCTGGGGCGGCCTTACCACAGTGGCGCAAAATCGACCCAACGAGGGTGGTTTTGATTACACAATCATCAATGGCAAGGCTACC
>SXGU01319371.1_pt1 | contig 13953 bp, 12 predicted proteins | sample 3174531 | NCBI WGS metagenome assembly SXGU01 (sample SAMN11356863, study PRJNA531348) | freshwater metagenome | isolation source: freshwater sample F1-140 | place: China: Fuxian Lake, Yuxi | collected 2017-12-25 | reverse complement strand
GGTTGATTGTCAATCATCCGTAGACAAAAATCGTGTTTTAAGAAACACTCCGTGTACCAATATGGGAGAAGGACCTTTGGAACAACTGCAAGATCGTCTGTCGAAGGCGGGAATGTGGGATACGCAGCTTGAATCTGAGCTTGCGGCGCTTTGGAAGTATGGAGTGCTGCGGATTCAAGATGAGCGGCTGCGTGAGGTAGTGGCACGGTTTTTGTGCATCGTGCCGCGTATCTTTTTCATCGACCATGCTTCTCGCAGTGGTCGATTCCACCCGTCGTGGCAGAATGGTCGACACGGGACGTTGCGCAGCATCGTTGAGTCGTGTGTGATTCTTCCTGCCATGGCTCGGCACATTCCCCAGATTCTGGACAACGAGATGAATCCGTCGACTCGGGCTGTCGATGTGGCACTCGCGGCGACTATCATCTCTGACGTCTGGAAGAAGGAAGACGAAGGTGATGTGCACCACGGGGCGGAACACGGCCGTGTCGCAGCGGAACACTGGCGTCGGTTCGCTGCCGAACAGGGCCTCGACCCAGAGCGCATAGAAGCAGTTTACGACGGCTGTTTCTGGCATTTTGGTCTCTACACACCAGAGTGGAAACGCGGCACCGTTCTCACGCCCATCGCTCAGCTGGTAAACAACTGCGATGTATCCACGTCGCTCTCCGAGCTCGACCTCATCTACACCGGCAAGCCCGTCATCCTCTGACGGGTGTTTTTTTCTTACCACATTGTGACATAAAAATTCGGCCAAGCTGTGTTGCTTGACCGTCGTACTAGTTGCCTCCGCAACCGCCGCCACAGCCTCCTCCACCGCAGCCACCACTGCTGCAGCTTGCAGCGCCGCAGCTGTGACCGCCGGCGTCTCCATGTCCACCACACCCGTGACCGTGACCACAGTCTCCACTGACGTGTGATCCGCCACAGTGAGAGGGCGAGCTGCTTCCCGAACTCGAGAAGAGGTCGAAGAACCCATCGATGAGATCACTGACACTGTCCGTGAGTGAGTCCCACCATGAGTCGTTGTCCTCGTCCTTCCGGCGCTTACGTTGAGCAGCGATGGCAGAAGGAGTGGGGGTGAACGCGGCGGCATACAGAGCCTTGGTGTTGTTCCAGGCTTCGTGGTGCGCGTCCGGGTTCTGCTCAATGTGTGGGTCGTGGTGAATGAATCGCCCGAACAGTTCGTGACAGTCCGCGGTATACCGCCTCGTGTCTTGGATGTGTCCGTGCCAGAAGTCGTCGAGGTCCTGGCTCCACGGGACGATGATCGCCCCCGGGTTTTCCCCGATGAGTCGCAGAAACCGTCGGTACTCCCGCTCCGTCTTCTGCGTTCGATTGGCCGTCCACGCAGGGTTCTTTTGCAGCTTGGCCGCCACACGGCTCAGGTCGAGTTCGTTCACGCGCGTTTGAATGTCCAATCGTTCTCCTTTGGTTGTGAATGTTCGTTTCTTTTCCTCACCCTTAGTATTCCGCAGCGGAAAAAACGTGTCACCGGATGGGCTCTGGATCGGATTTTGGGGGCGTGGTAGATTACCTTTTGTTGGACGCAGAGTCCTTTTTTTGTAAGCAAAATAGCCCGTTTCGGGCTATTTTGTATTGACGTTACCGGAAGATGTTTGCGTAGACAACGGCTGGGGCACTGAACTGCAACTCAATCGTGTGGTCGCCTGGCAGGTTTTTTACCAGCTGGTAGACCGACTGCACTTCCATCGTAAAGTGTGTTTCTCCATTTCCTTCCACGTAGAGTGTTTCCCCCAACGACTCTACAGGAATAGGGTTACCATCCACGAGCACATTGACTGCGTGTTGTCCTGTTGTGTCCTGCATGCTGATCGATAACGCGGGAGCGTTGTAGCGGAATCTAAGCTTCCCTGTTTGTCCGACCAGTTCTGCTGATCCTTCCGACACGGTCCACTCTCCTTCGATCGCCCACATGTTTGGTCGCAGCGAATTCGGAAACGAGTAGATGTTGGGACTGTTTTTCAAAATGCCTTCTGGGCTCGCAAAACGATATTTTTCCGAATAGCCGAAAACTGTTTCGGTTAACTCTTTTGGCTTCGCCGCTTCCGCACGGGCTTGTCGCTCTGCCTCCACATCCTCGTCCGTGATTTCCAGCAGACGCTGGATATCGGCGGCAAATGATTCAAAGCCTTCTCCGCCTCCGTAGTACACTCGGTCGAGTACTCCTTCTTTATTGAAGAGATACGTCGCTGGCCAGAAACGGTTGTGGTAGGCACGCCAGGTTTTGTACTCCGTGTCCATGAGGATTGGATACGTAATACCGTACTCATCGCGCATGGCGAATACCGCATCGAGATTATTTTGTCCTTCGAACTCCGGTGTCTGAACGGTGAAGAGTTCAAAGGGGTGAGAGACACCGTAGTCTGTTTTCCATTGTTTGAGTGTAGGGATAGCTGCCAGACATTCAAGACATGTTGGCGACCAGAAGTGGACGAGAACCACTTCTCCTTTCAATGACTCAGCGGTGCGGCGCACTTCGTTAATCCACACTGGGTCCACATCAAACTCCGGCATGTGTGTGATTTGTTCTGCGGTGGTGCTTGCGAGAATGGGTTGCGACTCAAGGATCTCCGCAAAGCTCGGGAGCTGTAGCTGTGTGCCAATGGCTTTCTGCACGTAAAGCCCAGAGCTCGTAAAGAGGAGCACACTGATAACCACAGCCACGACGGTGTTGGCACGTATGGTCATAGAGGCATGATTCCTGATGGGTAGGAACTAATCATGACGGTTTGGAAAATGGCATCGACTCCCGTTGCTATGAGGATGGAAACAAGAAGGATGACGAATCCGACAATGCGGAGAACATTGCTGTGCCGCGGCGTGCCTTTCCACGCGTCGAATTTTTTGTGTCCGAGGTGAGCGATGGCAAGCATGGGAAGTCCGGCTCCGGCTGCGTAGATGGCAAACAGGATAAAACTTACGAGCAGGTTTCGGTTGCTTTGTGACAGTGAGATGACGGTGCCAAGCATGGGACCAGCCGGAGGCATCCAGATGAGTCCATGCATGGCGCCGACCGCGATCGCTGAGCCGATGTGTTCAAAGATGTTGATTTTCGGGAATTGTCTTGCGAGGAGTTGCTGTGCTTTTTGTGGGTAGACAAACGAGAGCCCGTATACCACCAATGCTCCGACACCAATGGAGCGGAGGATGTGCATGTCGAAGCCTTGAGCATTGGCGAGTGTTTGTGCAACCGCAAAGGAAAGAATGAACCCAAGGACGACAAATTCATGTCGAAGCTTCAATCCACCAGATGCGATGATTCCCGGCAGAAGAAAAACGGTACTCGGAGTCGTGATGCTGAGCAAACCCGCCAGCAGAGCCAAAAAATAAAGGATCATAGACAGAAAAGTTTTGTTCATTGTACCATGTCGCGACATGAAATGGTTTATCCCTCTCTTTGTAGCGTTACTCCTTATTGGGGTCGGGTGCCTCACCCAGCCGTCTTTTGATGACCGACCGATTGTGGTTTCGACAACGGTAGCTGTCGAAGGTCTCACAGGGGTTGTTGTCGAACCGGGTGGCGGTGAGTTCGATGTCTTGCAATTGAAGTTGATTGATGGATTGGAAGAGGAAGTGCTAAAGCCGGCCGGGACACCTCTATTGGAACGAGGAGCGCTCGTGCGCATTTCTGGCACGCGTGATTTGTCGACACAGCAAATTACTGCGTCGGCCATTGAAGTGTTGAACATGCCTCTGGTCGTGGTTGTGACTCCAACGGTAGACGCAACGGTTACCTCCCCGCTTCTCGTGAGTGGATTCTTGCATGCGGAAGATGGCGGGTTTGTGTGGCGAGTGCGTAACACAGACGGAACTATTTTGTTTGCAGCAGAAAGCACCTTCGAGCCATCGGTTGGATACGTGCCGTTCCAACTGGAAGCCTTTCTTCCGGCGATGGACCAAGAAGCGTTTGTGTTTGAAATCGAGACGCGTGAGGATGCCTCGTCGGTTGTGTCTGTGCCGTTGCGACTCATTTCAACCAAGTCTGTGACATTCGACCTCTACTTCCCAAATGGGAAGCTTGGATCAAATAGAGACTGCGGAGCTGTGTTCCCCGTCTCACGCACGGTGTCCGAGACGTCAGCGGTTGGACGTGCGGCACTCTGGCAGTTGTTGCTTGGTCCGACCACAGAAGAAAAGAAACTTGGGTACACATCTAGTATTCCCGCTGCTGCCATTGTGCGTTCACTCGGCATCTCGGATGGAACAGCACGCGTGGACTTTAGCCAAAGCGTCGAATCAGGTGGGTCGTGCCGCGTGCAATCCATTCGCGCACAGGTCGAAAAAACACTGCGACAATTTGATTCGGTTCGAGATGTGATCATCTCCACAGAAGGTCAGATAGACACATCGCTTCAACCATAAGTTAAGCAAAAAAGCGTCATTCCTTGACGTTTTTTTGTTGGTGGGGTATTCTCCGCCCCGCTGCCTAGCATGAAGCTTGGCACAAACCGCCCCAAGTGGGCCGGAGTTCCCGTGAATCAGGACGAGACCGTCAACCAGGACATCAAGCAGAAGAACCTCAACGTCGGGGGCGTGGCGCTCCTGATGGTCACCGGCAACACCAAGGGTGTGCTGAACCTCGTGAAGACGACGCTGGCGGACCCCGCCCGCTCGACCATCGCGCTGCTCGGCAACACCAAGGACGACCAGGTGAGCGTGCTCGCCATCCAGGTGGGCGACGACGAGGTGATCGAAGGAGCCAACCAGGCCATCCGGAAGATCGACATGAACACCCCCGAGATCCAGCAGTTCTTCGACCAGGACGGGTTCGCTCCCATCTACGGCCTGTCGAACCTGGGCGACGAAGGGGCGTGGCTCGCCACCGGCAAGGGCTTCAACATCGACGACTCCCTGGTCGACATGGCCATCGCCACCGAGGTCTACGACACCTACCTCCAGGACACCGACCTCACCGAGGTCGCGTTCTACGGTCCGGGCGGCCCGCGTGAGGAGTTCGTCTGGGCCCTGACCTCGAACGACACCTTCCAGCGGATCGACTCCCCGTTCGGCGACGACATCAACGTCCGCCACACGGTGGCGAACGGTCAGCTCATCGTGGCGGTCGTGGATGGTGGTGCCGAGCTCAAGTTCGCCACCTCCGACCAGCTCCTGGCCATCGCCTGGGGCGACAGCAAGAGCGATGGGGTCCCCGCGAACACGGCCTACGGCCAGAAGCACGACATCGGCACGCCGGTGCGCGACCTCTCCATCGGCCAGCAGATCGCAACGGACCCGGCGGCGCGGTACCGCCTCATCGTGACCACCCCGAGCGGCATCCTGCCCGTGGAGTTGTCCTTCGACGGCAACGAGCTCATCGCGGTCCGGCAGCCCGGCGATGCGGTCACGGTCGACGAGCTGACCTTCGGCTCGACCATCCGCAACAACGACAACGACACGGTGTTCTTCGGCCCGAACGAGATCAGCTTCGTCCCGAAGACCCAGTTCACCAACCGCTACAACGAGCTGCTCGGCAACCAGGACCAGCCCAGCGCGAAGTAGTGCCCCATCTCTGACGGATCCTCTCCGGCAGATTTTTTTTATGCGTGGCGTTTACAGATTTGGTCATGGGTGTCATGGTGGCGATGTTCTTGTGGAGGCGGAACATGCGGCAGTATCGATGGCGGCCGTCTGGGGACGGCGTGCATGTGTGTGTGGCTCGACCGTGGGTGGAGCAAGCTGAAGGGATGGTACGGACTTCACCGTATCTCACACGTTTAGAGCGTACCTGTGGCGGTGTTTTTCAACGAAGCGACGAATGTTGGGGATTTGGTGGGGCGCTTCTGCGTGTTGAGAGCGAGCAAGACGTTTGCTACGCAGCGCGGTTTCACTACCCACCACGAGTCACAAGCGCGTCGCTCCATCTGTTGTGCGCAACCCTTCTCGGAAGCTTCGACTTGGCGACCGAAGAGATGCCACTCATCAGCATTCAGGGTCTGAGGCAATCGAATGGCAACAGTGGTTGGGACATGGGTGCTGGTCTGTCGCCTGCCATGCAACTTCTTCTCGATCGGTTCACGACGGAAGATGTGGAGCGAGTGACGGCTTGTTTACAAACCACGGGAGTCGCCCTTGGTTTGCGCGAAGGATTGTATGGAGCGCGTATCCATGCGACCCGTTTGTCCCTCACGGTTCCAGGTGAAGAGACCTGGCTGGGCGGTTACGAGACCTTTCCGTCAAAAGAACACTCGTTGTGGCTGGGCGGTCACAACATCGACTGTGCTGCTCAGCAATTCGTTCTCTTGCGAGCGCTCGCCGAAGTCCATGCCATTGCGGAAACATACGAGTCCCCTCGATCTCCCGGCACCTAGCCCGGGTTTTTTGTATCCCTTGTTCCCCACGCACTCCGCTGTACAATACTCACACATGACTTCTACAAAACGACCATTGCTTGTTTTACTCGATTCTAACGCGCTTTTGCACCGCGCGTGGCATGCCATTCCGCCGCTCACCACAAAAGACGGACGTGTGGTGAATGCTGCGTACGGCTTTACGATGGCGCTGGATAATTTGCTGCGTTCGCTCAAGCCTGACGCCATGGTGGCGGCGTGGGATTTGCCTGGCGAGACGTTTCGCCATAAAGCGTTTGCGGCATACAAAGCTCAGCGGAAAGAAAAAGAGCCGGAGCTGTATGCACAGATTCCGATCATTCAAGATATTTTGTCCGCGTACGGCGTGAAGTCATTGTCACGAGAAGGGTATGAGGCGGACGATGTGATTGGGACGTTGTCTCGCGAAGGGGCGGAGGCGGGATACGATGTGCGGATTGTAACGGGAGATATGGATGCGCTGCAGCTCGTGGACGAACGTGTGCAGGTGATTGCGTTTGTGAAAGGAATTTCGGAGACAAAAACGTATGACGTGGCGGCCGTGCGTGAACGCTATGGGTTTGATCCTAAACAACTCATCGATTACAAAGCGTTGCGAGGTGATGCATCGGATAACATTCCGGGCGTGAAAGGGATTGGGGAGAAGACGGGGTCGGAGCTGGTGGCGAAATATGGCTCTATCGAAGGAATGTTGGCGGCGCTTGAGCGCGGAGAGATGGAAGAAAAAGTGGCGAAGAAGTTGCGTGGCGCGGAAGCGACCGCTCGCGAGGCGTTGATGCTTGTGACGATCGTCCGCGATGTCCCTCTGAAGTTTGATTTGAACGCAGCAAAACTTGGTGCGCCAGATACACCGGCTCTGCTGACAAAATTTCGTGACTTAGAATTCCGCACACTGGTGAAGCGTCTTGCGGGCAACGATGATGTTGTTGCTCCACCGGTGGATGCAGATCCTAGTGCGGTTAAGAAAACATCAAAAAAAGAGTCGAATGACGACGTAAAAATCGTACGAGGTACCGCACAGGTTGATGCGGCTCTCGCTGTATTCAATCAATCGTCTGTGCTCGGACTCCTTGTGGTGGAACAAGCGCCGGACCTATTCGGTTCTCACCTGTCGGCTCTTGTTTTGTCAGACGGAAAACACTCGGTCGTTCTTCCCTCTCCATCTGCAGAAGTTCTCAAGATGACGCTCGGGGTACTGAAAATGGTTCCGCGTTTGGTCACGCACGACTTCAAGATGTTGCTACGGCTTACGGGTTGGGATATCGAAGCGTCCAAAGTGACTGACACGCACGTTATTTCGTACTTGCTTCACGCGGGTACGCGCGCACATGACTTGCCTGCGGTCGTCAAAGAACTTCTTGACGTCACGCTTCCGGAATTGCCCACAGCTCTTACAACAGATGCTTCCTATACACCCGTGGTTCGTGCGGCGGCCCTTCTTCCAAAGTTGCACGAGAAAGCCATGGGAGCGTTGGACGAAACAGGTATGCGGAAGCTTTACGAAGATATTGAGCTGCCACTTGTCCCTATCCTCCGCCACATGGAAGCAACGGGCATTGCGGTGGACGTAAAGACGCTCGAGACGTTTTCTAAGCTACTCGCCGAACGTTTGGATGAGCTAACAAAAAAGATTCATGAAGTTGCCGGCGTTGAATTCAATGTGAATTCGCCGATACAGCTTTCGCAGGTGTTGTTCGACACCCTTGCTCTCCCAACCAAGGGCATCAAAAAAACAAGCCAAGGGTTTTCCACGGCCGCTTCAGAACTCGAAAAACTTGAGGATGCTCACGACATTATTCCGCTCATTAGCGAATATCGCGAGTACGCAAAGTTGCAGTCTACCTACGCAGAGTCACTCCCAAAATTGGTCGGCTCTGACGGACGGATTCATACCACATACAATCAAACCACAGCTGCTACGGGTCGTCTTTCGTCGGTTGATCCAAACCTACAAAACATTCCCATAAAGACAGATCTCGGAAACGAAATTCGCAAAGCGTTCGTGGCAGGGCGAGGAAAAAAGTTACTTTCGCTCGACTACTCACAAATTGAATTGCGTCTGGCTGCGGTGATTGCAAAGGATGAACCGTTCATTAAGGCATTCAAAGATGGAGTAGATATTCACACGCGTACCGCTTCGGAAGTTTGGGAAGTGCCGGAAGAGAATGTTACGGGTGAGCAGCGTCGCGCCGCTAAGGCGATTAACTTCGGGATCCTCTACGGCATGGGTCCGCGTTCGCTGGCTCGCTCTACAGGGATGTCGTTTGGCGACGCGCAACAGTTTATCGAGCGGTACTTCCAGATTCATCACGCAATTCGTACGTATCTCGACGAGACAAAGGTACTGGCACACACACAGGGGCATGTCTCGTCACTGTTTGGTCGGCGCCGGACGTTTCCCGAAATCAATTCCGGCGTTCCCATGTTAGTTGCTACGGCTGAACGGATGGCCATTAACATGCCTATTCAAGGGACGGCCGCCGACCTCATGAAAATGGCGATGATTTCGGTCGATGGCTGGCTGTCGCACAGTGGTTGGCCGGCAGACCTGTTGTTGCAGGTGCACGACGAATTGGTGATTGAGTGTGAGAAGGATGCGGTGGGTGTGGTAGCGCGCGGGGTGAAGCAGATGATGGAAAGTGTGGCGGAGCTCGACGTGCCTCTCGCGGTAAATGTGGAAGTCGGAGACCGCTGGGGAGAAATGGAAGAGTGGAAAGGATAAAGGAAAAAACACGCCGTCAGGCGTGTTTTTGATGGGTGAGTGTGATAGGGTGCGGACACGTGTTTGGAGGAGACATGCCGTTCTTTGTGGAGCCGCGGGTGAGCCCGGTTGTGGTGGTGGCGCAGCATGGGGGAAAGAATCGGGTGCCTGGAGCTGCGGTGCGATCTCGGTTTGCCCCGGCGGATGTGGGCACATGGCCACTGGCGGAGCAATGTGCGCAGGAACTCGGAGCGAGTTTCCTTGCAATGAATCTGCACCGGTCACATGTGGACACGAATCGTGGCCCGCAGCGCTGCCCATTCGCTGATGGATTCGAGGAGGTGTATCTGGGATTTTACATCGCCTTGCACCAAGTGGTGGCTCAGACCATGGAGCGGTTCGGACACGTGTTTGTGCTCGATGTGCATGGGTACGGTGTTTCACCGGGGCCGGAGCCGTACCATGCGGTTTTGGGAACGGGAAATCATTCGACATGCGACGAATCGGTGAGTCAGCGCTTCCGCGAGATTTTGTCTCGCCGGTGGGTGCAAACGGTCTTCTCGCCAGACGACTCGCTGGGGATTTCGTCGAGCTTATCGGGCGGACATCTTGTGCATGAGCTTGCGCGTGTGTGGAGGCCGCACGGGTTGAGTGCCATACAAATTGAGTTCGCTCGTCACTTGCGCGAATCGGACGAACGATCGACAACCGCTTCTGTACTTGCAAGCGCCGTCCGTGAACTCGTCTACTGAGGTCGAGGGTGGAACCTTGACGGATCGAACAAAAACCGCTAGCGTAAAACGTCCTGGAGGACACATGCGACAAAGTGAAACGATCCCGTTTCCTTCGCGCGTGGTCCTACAGCGCGAAGAACGGATGCTCGACCGTGTTCGGTCGGTGACTCTCGTTGGTTGGTTGCCCGTTCCGCGTGTGCGGATTGTGACGGCGGAGGGCGGTGTCGACCACCGGTGGCTCGCACAGGTGAACGTGCTCTTTTGTCTGCCGAACGGTCAGGTCTGCGCACGGCGGTTCAGCCAGTGGCGTGATGACGCGCTCGACAACTTCGTCGCCACGCTTGGCATGTGGTGCGAAGGGATGGTCGTAGCAAGCCGGTGTCTCCCACCGCTTGGGCACGTGGCATTCGTATCTGGCAGCCACGTTCGATTTTTCCCACTTTCTGCGCCGTAAGGCGTATTTTTGATAACATCTGTTTCATCACGTACCCTATAGCCATATGCCAGCTGGATTTTTGCGACGAATGTTTGGAATGGATCACAACGGTGCTGCATCGCCTGCTGAGTCGGTTGTGCCACCGGTTGAAAAAAAGGAAACGCGTGTGGAAGCAAGAAAGATGCCTCCGTTTGAAGTTGGTTCACACACAGAAGTTTCACCCAAACACCCCGAGGTTAACCAGGACGCCTTTGTCGTGGACGCAAAACGACAGTTACTCATGGTGGCCGATGGGGTGGGGGGTTCTGCTCGTGGGGAGTTGGCGAGTCGTGCTGCACAGGAGGCCATGGGCTTATACGACATCTATCTGGATGAATTGATCGATCAGAAGTGCCAAGCAACCGGTCTGTCGTACCTCACGGTTGAGCAGGCTTCTGAGGTAATGGACGAACACTTTTCTCTGATTGCGAATTACGTGTACGAGGTGACGACCGAGCGTGCGACATCAGAGGTGCTTGGTGCGGCGACTACGCTCACGACCGCAAAAGTTTTTGAAACGGCTCCGGGTGAACGGTACGCGGTGGTGAAAAGTATCGGTGATTCGTATCCGATGGTCCGGCGGGCGAATGGGGTGGTTGAGATGATTGATATCGAAGAAGACAGTGTTGTACGCGAGTGGGTAAAAAAAGGTGAAGTGTCGGAAGATGAATTGTTTTTGATTTCTGAGTCGGGAAGTTTGGAAGAGTTGGAGCAGGTGTACGCAACGTACCTGTCTGAGCAGAAGTTGGAGCTGGATGCTGATCGCTTGGGGGTGTTGAAAGATAAGTTCAACGACTACTTCTCTCCAAGCACCTTCAACAAGTCTACAAAACAAGCTCGTTCGGAAGTAACTCAATTTGTGGGGAAACACCGCGCGGACAGGCTCGTTATTCACTCGGCCATCGTAAAATTAGAACCGGGTGATCAGCTTTATCTTTCTACGGATGGCATCGACCCTTTGCGCCGTCGCACGATTCAAGAAGTGTTGAGTCAAGAAGGTTCGGTGGCGGACAAATCAAAAGCGCTTGTGGAAGCGGCAACGTCGGCAAATACCACAGAAGCCATTCGAGCAAAACCGGATGACATCACCGTGGTTGGCATGGAGGTTCCGCTAGATGCAGGTGATGCGCAGCGTGTGCGGCAGGAAGTTCGCTTGGCGGAAGCGGCGCGCATTCAAAAGGAAGATGTCCTTCGGGCGGAGGCAGCACGGCAACGAGCGTTCGAGCGTGCTAAGATGCGGTCGGTATGATTATTGTTGCGTACGGAGACGATACGTTTCGAGTAAAAGAGAAGATTACTGAGCTTCAGGCCGCTTTTTTGAAGAAGTTTGATCCGACCGGGTTAAACTCAGCTGTTTTTCCCGACGCGACTGGAAAGCTGGACCGAGGAGCGGTTATGCAAGCGGTTGGGAGTCTGCCGTTCTTGGGAACAAAGCGGATGGTTGTGGTTCGCGACCTTATCGCCAGTACAAAAAAGGATGGAGAGGCAGCATGGACTGAAGTGTTTGGCCGGGTGCCGGATACGACTATCTTGGTGTTGTGGGAAACGACGGAACCGAAAGCGTTAGAAAAAAAGCCATTGTATAAATCCGTGATTGGGTTGGCAGAAGTGCACGTGTATCCGTTCCCTGTGCTTGAAGGGGCAGCCCTGCAAAAGTGGACCTCGGAACGTGTGAAGGTGCAAGGTGGAGAGATTGCTCCAGATGCGTTGCGAGAGTTGTGCAACCGTGTTGGGCCGGATTTGTGGCAAATGGCAAATGAGGTGGCGAAGTTAGTGGCGACACGGAAACAGGTCGACAAGGACCTTGTTACGGACTTAGTGCGAGCGTCGTTTGAAGGAGATGTCTTTGCGTTTGTGGACGCTGTGAGTCGGAAGGACTCGAGTGCAGTCGTTCGACTTCTCACAAATGAACGCGAAGCGGGTGCAAGTGATTTCCAGCTTCTCGCCATGCTCGCTCGCCAAGTGCGTATTTTACTTGCTGCCCGGTGGTTACTCGACCAGAACCCACGAGCCACACAAGCAGACCTTGCGCGTGAAATGGACATCCACCCGTTTGTTGCACAAAAAGCGTTCGGTCACGCCCGAGCTTTTACCTTCGATTCCCTGCGTGACACGCACAACCTTCTTTTTCGACTCGACGAAGGGTCGAAGAACGGATACGTTGATGCAGAGCTTGCGGTGAATTTGATCACACATTCATTCATTTCCTCTTAGCCTATGGGTCGCGGTGATGGAAGTCCGGGCTATCGTCCACCAGAACGAGACCCGGCAGAATTATTAGGAAAGGCCGTCAATTATTTTGTTGATCAAGCGTCTCAAAAATTGATTGATCATATCCAACGTTCGTTTGAGCAGGCCGCAGATGCACGTGAAAAGCTTCCGTTTCATAATGTGGAACATACAAGGTCCGTCATGGATCGAACCGTCAAAATTATGACGGCCATGAAGGAAGGAGGCGTTGCTATTTCTCCAAAAGATGTCGCCATCGCAAAGCTTGCTGCATCTGCACACGATGTGATTCAACTTTGGGAAGTGAACGTGGTTGGTGATAAGCAAATGCGAAAGCGCCTGGTAGGAAAAAATGAATCGCTTTCTATCGAGCAGTTGCAGGACGTGATGAAAAAGCAGAATAAGGACAAAAACTTCATCATTTTTTCACAAGCCGACCTCGATACGGTCAGAGAAGCGATTGAGGCAACGGTTCCTGGATTTGATCCATCACTCAATACAGTGATTCAGCCAAATTTGAACGATGAATCTCGACCAGCAACACGTGCGGTAGCCATGGCAGATTTGGGAGAAGCGGGAATGAACACGGAAGCATACATTCGAGGTGGAGATGCATTATTCCGTGAGGAAAATTTGGACATGTTGAACCTCGATTCATCGAAAGTGGACCCAGACCAAAAGGAAGCGTTTCGGCTCCGGATGCTAGGCTGGTCAAAGTTTCAAGCGCCATTTGCACGAGGTCGAAAGGCTGTGTTTGAAAGAGACATTGCTCCACTCCCGGCATTGGCACAGGAAAAGCTGCGGGCACTCTTTAGTAAGTTTGATGAGACGATTGCGCGGGTAGAAGCGATTGGGAAGCGGCGTGAAGCCATGTCGTTTGAAGAGTTGTATCTCGATATGTACGGAGAGGGGTTAGAAGATGTTGTTGCGGCATAAGTAAAAACGATCCCGTGCCCGGGATCGTTTTTGTTACTCCGTGAATCCTCCCGCTTGAATGTTCCAAAGGCGTTCGTAGGTTCCACCTTTTTTGAGGAGTTCTTTGTGTGTGCCACTTGCGGTGATGTGTCCGTTTTCCACGACGACGATGCGATCCATCATCATGATGGTTGAGAGACGATGGGCAATGACGATAACGGTTTTGTCGTGCATGAGAGAACGCAGAGCATCTTGGATGAGAGATTCGGACTCTGAGTCGAGCGAGCTCGTGGCCTCGTCAAGAACGAGAATCGGGGCATTTTTGAGAATCGCTCGAGCGATCGCTACACGTTGTCGTTCACCACCGGAGAGCTTCACGCCGCGTTCGCCAACGAGCGTATCGTATCCATGAGCGAGCCCGGAGATGAACTCGTGACAATGCGCCTGTCGTGCTGCTTCAAGCACTTCTGCGTCCGTTGCATCCCTTCGACCGTATCGGATATTTTCCATGAGCGATCGGTGGAACAACACCGGCTCCTGCGGCACGAG